>JGI24741J21665_1000240_pt1 | contig 16373 bp, 18 predicted proteins | sample KBSCornC7_FD_21665 | JGI IMG/M metagenome (IMG submission 21665) | reverse complement strand
GCATTACTAAGGAGATGCACCGATTGACTGAAAGCATCCTACAATCCGGCGAATTATGTATCCGACCCCTTGACGTAGATACTGATTACGAAGCCTACCTGGAAACGAAACGGCTGGCTGGCCTGCCCGATGTCGATAATGATGACCCTGTAAGTTTGCATAGGCTACTGCGTGTCTGTCCTGCCTCTGTATTGGTTGCCGACACGCTAGAACAGCAATGTATAGCAACCGGCCGGGCAAGCTTTACCACCCCGCGTATTATTGGCGGTGTTGCCGTACATCCGCAGTGGCAGCGTAAGAAACTAGGCAGTGTACTCATGTCAGACATTTTAAACCGTATGTCTTTGGCAGGGCTTAAAACCAGTGAAATTCTTTTAGACGCTGACGTGGATATACCGGAGCTGGATTTGGAGCGTTTTTACGGCCGCTTCAAGTTTAAAAGAAGTTTTGCGGCCTTAGGAATGGTCCGCTACGAAGAAGCAAACCAGGAGTTACGGTGGTGGAAGTCCAAGTTTAACGAACATGAACCAGATATCGATCAGCGCCGTATGGATGCCTTCCGATTTTTATATTGGGCAATTAAACACGACGCCGGCTATGAGCGCAGCGACATTCATTTCTCCAGCGTAGGGCACTTTAATAATGGCCTGCGTCACCATAGTGATGTACGCATGCAGCAATCGACGATTTGTGATACACGCTTTGGGTACGACCTCCCTGACATGGCTGTGCAGTTTGTTGATTCGCATACTTCAGCCTTAATTCATCAGCCCGACCAGCAGCTTACCTGTTACGAAAAACGCTGGGCACTCATCCATAATTTTTTCAACAGGGAGGCGCCGCTGTGCTTCCTGTCGCTTATAACCCATCCGGCTGGTGTCAGTATAGGCAGCTATATGCCAGCCATGACCGGGTATTTTGTGGCCGGTGATCTAAGTACCGATGAACTGCTGCCGCTACGATTAGACAGAACACCAAACGGTGCGTTTGGCGGCCGTCAGGGCGCTCATATGAGCTCACTTGAAGCCCACGAGGCCGAGCATCTTCTCAATGAGCTTGTGGCCGGTGCCAGTTTTTTAAGCCGCAACTTTCCCGCCAAGATAAGCCAGCCTGCCTATTACAACCTTCAGACAGGCGAACGTATTTATCGCTGAAATGACCCATCGCTCCTTTGGCGGCTAAAAACAGCTTTTTTGGTATAGTATGAAAATGATCAAAAAAGGCAACGCAAACGTTGATGGCGAAGCATACCGCCAGTGGATCGTCGGTGCTTTCATGCCCAACGGCGAGTTGAATAAAACTGACGATGTTGAGATAAAATGGGGCACCCCAAGCAAGGGCTTCGCGCGCGATTGGGTTGCGGCCGACAAGAGTACGACTATTAGCATTTTAGTATCTGGCAGGTTTGTCATTGAGTTCCGCGACGAAAAAGCTGAGCTACAAAACCAAGGCGATTATGTAATCTGGGGGCCAGGAACAGACCATCGTGCAGAAGCACTAGAGGACTCGGTTATAGTTACGGTGCGATGGCCGTCGTGATCATCAAATCATACTGATGATCATACATATGTATGTTGCGACACATAGAAACAAGGTAGATAATCATAATTACTACTTAAGGGGGGTGTTGGTATGAAAAAGCTACTTGGTTTACCGTTTACAATAGCGAAAGGGATGCTTAAAAGGTCCGCTTCATTATTGTCTGTAATCACAACGAGCGGGCTGCTGTTGGCGGCATTCTCTCCAGCAGTGGGTGCATCAGCGCTTTCGCCGTCCATGGTCAGCGCCAGAGGCGCGAGCGATTCGTCTCAGACCAGCAGCGGTATTAAGCCGTTGATTGCGGCCGGAACCGCGTACGTGATGCAAAGTAGTGCGGGTGGCACCGCATGGAGTCTTAAGGCATATAACGCCACCAACGGCGCGCTCAACTAGACGAGCCCATCACAAAGCGGCAAGTTTGTTACCGCGGTCGCTGGAAGTGGTGCAGCCTACGTGCTGGGCTACGACGTCGGCGGGACCTGGTACGTATACGCTTTTAACAGTAGTACCGGAGCACTTTTGTGGTCACACAATGTTGGCCTGTCCAACACGGCCACAGCACTGGCTACAAGCGGCAGCTACGTCTACTACCAGTATGGCAACACCTCGATTGGCTACACCGTTTATGCGCTCAATACGTCAACCGGCACAACTGCCTGGAGCTATGCTAGCGGCTCCAGCGCTTCCGAGACACCAATTGTAAGCGGTGGCGTATATTACGCACAATCCGCAAAAAGCACCGGCAACTCCATTTACGCCCTCAACGGCAGCACTGGCGCAGTTTTGTGGAGCTATTCATGGGGCACCGATGGTTTTACGCTACCCGCGCTTGGCAACGGCCGGCTCTTCTTTGAGACGCAATCAGGTGTTGGCAACCGATGGGAAATGTACGCAGTAAATGCCACCACCGGCGCTCTATCGTGGGTCTACAACAACCTCGATTCGTCAGTGGCAAAGGTGCCTATTAGTGACGGCACTAACGTGTATGTTGAAGGCGTGGACATTACTAGCACCCCTGTCATTGTCGGCCTAGGCGGCACCACCGGATCGCTGCTTTGGACAAACACCATCCCCGACAGCTCGTTTGCGGACATGGCCCTCGCCAACGGCATCGTGTACTACAACGGCAAAACTGGCTCTTTCTCGACGCTGCGCGCCGTAAAAACGTCAACCGGCGCGGCGGCTTGGTCGTACGGATATCCAATCACGACAACTGTTAGCTCGCTACCGGTCACGTCCGGAAGCACGCTCTATGCAGAAGCCGCAACCACAAGCGGTGGTGCGATATACGCCTTTACCGCCTCAACTGGTGCGATGCAATGGTCCTATAGCATCGGTATCGGAACGTACACGATACCTGTTGCCGGCAATGGCGTCGTGTACTACGAAAAAGTATCAGCGTCCGGGACAACAATGTCGCTCAATGCAGTCGACACAAGCACGGGCACATTAAGCTGGTCGGCAACCATAGGCTCCGGCACAATCAGCCTGCCGTTTGTTGGCTAGTCTGACTTTTACGCGAACTTAATCGGGTGCGGTGCAATCCGCGCCCGATTTACAAGGACAATACTGGATAAGAACTGAAGACGATGAAAAAGATTGACAGGTAGGCAGTCTTCTTTTCCATGGTTGAGCATAGGGTACGGTAATATAACCTTTACACCATGGGTTGTGGAACTTTTATGTTTGCTGTTAGCCACGAAAAATACGAAAGCTCTGGCTGATTTTTGGAGAAATAAAATGGGCGAGCATACACATTTGAAGGGACAAAAGAAATTGGCGATAGGCTCATAGATTTCTTAAATTTACTTATCAATTTGACGTCAGAGGAATGAGTACGCACGGCGAATAGTATGTACTTTTGACAAATTATGAGCTTAACTTAACAATATGACGCGCGTCTCTCATACTCCTACGCTTAGCAATGCTTCATTAAAAACGTACCTAGAGAACGATCTCGCAAACGAGCTGCACTGGCTATTGCGCGCTGCTTTAGAATGGCGAATCCAAAACAAAATTCGTCTCAGAATACCTGGGTATCATATGCAAGTATACGCAATGGACTCCGCATTCTTGCATGCGAGAACCTTATTCGAGTTCTTTACAACAAGAACGACTGCAAATCATTATGGTTTTGATGCTTATGGAGTCAGCATGATACCTGTCGGCGTCCCCCAAGTGCCAACACGTTATCTATCCAATAATTGGAACTCAGCGCTCCACGCCTACCTAATGCACGCTCAAGATCGAACGGTCGCTCGAAGATTAACTAGCTTTGACGGCAGAACAACAAAAGACATTAAAAAAATGCCCGTGGACTTCGCACAGGAGATCGTTGAGCTGTGGCGTAACTTTGCCAAACAACTTGGCTTGAGTGCAGTCCCGGATATAAAAGGCCTTGAAACAGTCGCCCTAGATATATTAAAAACGGCCATAGATCAAACTGAGAATGTCTACACAAGAAAAAAAGTAGTTGGCATGAAAAGGCGTTTTCCGGTCAACCGCATAATCTGGTGATTCATTAGTTCTTATTTTTTGAGCCGGGCTTCAATTGCTACGATTTCAGCTTTCACTTTCTTGTCACGCTCACGCTTCTTATCTTCATCAATTTTTTGGTCAAGTATGAGTTCGATGGAAAGTTTTATAGGCTGAAAGTACAGCAAACATTCTTCCTCAGTTAGCTCATGGACGCCTGAACTTAAAATCCCATACACGCTTTTCATTGCAACAAGCTGAGAGGGCAGGTGATCTTTTAGTTTATCTACTTTCTCGGTCATTCTGAGTTTTAGGAAATCCTCTTCTGGTACACTCAGGGTACTCTTATGTTGTTGATAGGCTCCTTCGATGAGTGCTTCAAAAATTTTGCGTAGGTACACAAATGATCCAGCGCCGATTCCGTGGGCAGCCAAGCCAATTGCTTTCTTGAATAGGACTAATTGCTCATTTCCAAGCTGTTTTGAATATTTTTCTGTTAACTCGGAATACTGTAGATCGGCCAACGAAGGGAGCTGGCCTACTTTCATATATCCCAGTTCGTATTGAATTACGAAGAATATAAGTATGTCATCAGATTTTCGTTTGTTCTTTAATGCAACTCTTTTGAACCCCCGAAATTCTGTGTAGTAGCTTTCTGCTACGTCCGCCCAGCTTACGGTGTAAGTAGTTGGTGTCTGGTAAGCAGCGCTATAAGCGTCTATCTCACCGCTATAAAGAACGTGAGATAAGTCTTCATTTTTTACAAATTCGTAAAGAGGTGTTTCAAAATAAAACTTATGACGATCAATTTTAGAATTTTGTGGTTGAGATACTTGTTCGTTATTTGCCATATTTTCCTCGACTTACCCTCAATTTCCAAGCCGATTGAGAACAAATCATGGCTGGGACGGAGGGGATTATAGCTTCACGCCAGCTTGCCTATAATTATATCAAGGAATTGGCAAGTTGGGTTCGGCATATATCGTCCGCTGATCGCAGCCGCCATCGAACCCGGGTGCCTTCGGCAGGGTCCGCCTCCTGAGCTCAAATAAACTAAAAATCTACATACATGATAGGCTGGCACCAATAGATACCTAAGTGTTAAAATTTTTACATAACATAAAATAGGTAACTGCGCATCAGAATAACCAGAAGGGACAGACAGAATGAGTTACAGAAACAAGACATACGTTGCATTTGCGAGTGAGGATATTAAAAGCTATTGGCTTATGGAGGCATGGAGGGAAAACAAACACATCGATTTTGATTTCTTTGACGCGCATGATCTATTCATCTCCAGAGATACAAGCAAGCCCGAGACCATTAAGGCCAACCTACGTGAGCGCATGAAGAATGCTAAGCAATTTATATTACTTGGAAGTAAAGACGCAAAAAGAAAAGGTGGTGATGGAGAATCATTCCTGGCCTATGAGGTTGAAACTATGGTAAAGCTCGGACTTCCTATAGTTATTGCCAACCTTGATGGTGATCGTAATATAGATAAATATTTTATACCTAAACCGCTTCTCGACGCAGATTATTACACTATGTCTGTGTCTTTTCAGCCAACGATTGTGAAGTATGCATTAGATAATTATGCAGTAGGCTTTGCGTCAAGCTCAGAAACGGGTTGCTGGTTCTACAAACCCTCCGTATATGAAAAGCTAGGACTATGAAATTAAGGGTTTCGCCATTTTCTGCTAGGGTCCGTCGCCAATATGCTACCGTAGTTGCCTTAGCTAGCGCCATAGCATCCTTTTACCTGATTAATGTTGATATACAGAGCAATCAAAGACGAAGGTACATAATCGCTGCCTCTGTCGGACTATTCTGTGTGTATTTAGTGATTTGGATACTTGCAAACATTAGGCGCCAGGCAAGGCTGAACATCAATGGTTCTTCATTAATCATCAAGACAGGGGACTTATTTAGCGAGCAGGGTCTGAAAGTAATCGCATTTAACGAATATTTCGATACTAATGCTGATGATATCCTCATATCAAAAACATCTTTAAACGGACAATATATGCTCAAGATGAGCTCTAGCCAGAGGAGAGACCTGGACTCTAGAATAGCTAATGATCCCCTACTTGCGGAACATACAATTGGAGTTAATACAACCCGTAGGCGCGGTAAAAAAGTAAAATACCCGCTTGGGTCTGTATTCGTCGACGGAGACTTTCTACTAGTAGCATTTTCTCATTTTGATGGCAACGACAAGGCCGTTTTATCACTTAAGGAGTATGTAGCATGTTTGCTAAACTTCTGGGAAGAAGTAGACAGAGTTTATGCCGGACGATCAGTTGCTGTGCCGCTAATGGGAGCGGGCATAACCCGCTTTAAGGACACAGAGGTGCAACCGCAGGAATTGTTAAAAATTTTAATCTGGACCTTTAAAATATCGAGGATAAAGTTCAAGTATCCTGCCAATGCCACAATCGTTATCCACACATCTAACGCAGACAAGATTAATTTTTACGACATCGTCGATTAACACCTCGACAATCTTTGGGACGGAGGGATTCGACCTGGCCGCAAATCAAAAGATAGATTTGCCAAGGCCACCCTTCCGGGCTTTGGGCGGCCAAAGTTCACTGGACTTTGTCGTTCTTCATCCCTCCAACATTCTCAAACAATATAAAAAGCGCATACCGCTGGCAGACGCTTTTTATATTGGCTGGAGAGGACGGGTGGATTCCAAACTTTTGGCGACGATATTGACCCTCACGTTGGACACACTTTTTACCGAGCGTAGCTGCAGGCTTAGCTCTTTTGTCTTTGAGACATATAAACAAATACTAAACAACATATGCCGATAACGACGCATATTTTTAGCACCAACGAGAAGCTATCTATAAATGCCTGTTGTACGACATGCAGCGTCGCCGGGCTGTGCTGCCGGTAGGCAGTATCTACGCCGTGACTGACACTCGACTGTAGCTCACCCAGCATAGTGCGGGACATACCCATGTCATGGCCGAGAGATAAGATGCGACTCCTGTAGGCACCATTGAGTATCGAACCAAGGACGGCCACGCCAATCCCAGCTCCCACCTGACGAATAGCCAGTATAAGCCCGGAGCCTATCCCGGTTTTATCTGGCGGCAGCGCGCCAAGTGCCGCCCCCATAACAGTCGGCAACACCAAGCCCCAGCCAATGCCAGCGCCAGTTATCCATACCGTCATACCTGCATAAGATAAATGTCCAACAGTGCCTGCGCCAACTACGAGAGCTGCGGTGAGGAGGATGAGACCGCTTATAACTATTTGCTTGTTAGTACGTAACTTGGTAATTTTTCCAGCAATCGTAGAGCCGATAACCAAACCTCCAACCAAAGGTAGAACGCCGAATCCGGTTTGAAGTGCGCTGGCATGCACCACAGCATGCAAATAGAGGGGCAATGCGAAAAGTATGCCAAACATTATGAGCGACAGGCTGGCGGTAAGAGTTGAGCCAAGTACAAAAGCGGGTGTTCTAAAAAGGCGCATATCAATAAAAGCATTTAGCTTTCGGCGCTCCACTGCCCAGCACAACAAAAGCAGCAGCGTGCCACTAAGCAATAACGCCAATACGCGCCAGCTTCTCCAGCCGAGTTGTCCAGCCTCAATCGAGGCATAGGTAATGCCGATAAGACCCAGGCTTGAGATTATCAAACCCGCCCAATCAATCTTTTGCGGTTTGGTGCCAGCGATAGGCGGATTTGGCAGCAGTATATATGCAGCAACAAAGGCCAAAACCGCGACCGGTACATTTATTAAGAACACCGATCCCCACCAAAAATGGCTTAACAATATCCCACCAATAATTGGACCTAGGGGGAAGCTTAGCCCGGTTGCGACTGCCCAGATCGCCAGAGCCTTGCGCCGCTCTTCTGGGGCGAAAAGAAGTGGCAGAAACGCGATATACAGCGGTATCAAACCGGCAGCTCCAATCCCCAGGATGAATCGCGCGGCAATAAGTACCGAGGGTGTTTGGGCAATCGTACAAGCGAGCGAACCGAGGCAGAAGACAGCCATGGCACCCAGTAGGATTTTCTTATGGCCAAACCGATCACCGAGCATGCCCGCTGGGAGCAACAGCGCGGCCAAGATTACATTATAAGAATCTACGAACCATTGAAGCTGTGTGGTGCTGGCGTGCAGGCTTGCGCTCAAAGTCGGCAACGCAACGCTCAGGACTGTTGTGTCGAGTCCGACAACAAAGGCAACCGCCACAAGGGCGCCCAAGCTCAACCATCGTGATCTGCGCTTCATAAGCTATTATTCCGAAGCTGTAAGCTGCTGTTTCATGCCAGATGCATCACTAACCGACCACATTTCGGCCACTTTGCCGTCAACCAGTCGAAAGAGGTGCATAGCTTCGGTAGAGATTACCTTTTGGGTTGCAGGAATGCCCCATATTTCACCCGTATGTGTTCCTTGCCAGACGACATATGCCGAGACTTTGTCGTTCTCTTCAACCAATTCCTTAACCGTAATATGGGCATCGGAGAACGCGTCGTTTGAAGCGCTGGCCATATCTTTGAACCCAGCCAAGGTAATCGGTGGATACTGGGCGATGTGCTGCACGAATTCCGGCCGAAAGAGTTGGTCTAGCTCAGACACAATACCTTTGCCCGCCTGTAGCTCGTTACTTACTTCAAAGAATCTGCTTACTACATCTTTGTTTGTCATAGGTGCCTCCTTTTTATTGCGCTATAGTTGTTGTATAATATTACAAGTGGAACGCATGCTCCGCTTAATATACTATACGGAGCATCGGTTCCGTTTACAAGCCCGAAATAGCAATTACATGAAAAACACTTCTACCAACCCGACTACCATGCGCGCCGACGCCCAGCGCAACTTTGACAAGCTCCTCGTTGCGGCTGAAGCAGCTTTTGCCGAGGAGGGTGCCAATGCTTCATTGAAAGATATTGCCGCCCGGGCTCACGTTGGCATCGGTACGTTATACCGCCGCTTTCCCGACCGAGCATCATTGCTGGAGGCGGTCTACGGCAAGCATATCGAAGAACTCTGCGCACAAGCCGAAGCACTGCTAACAGCCGAGCCGGCAGTTGCGCTGCGTACGTGGCTGGGAGACATCATCACCTTGGTGGCAGCGTACCGCGGCCTCGATGATCTGTTGGCGCAGGCGCTTAGCAAAAAGCATTCTTATCTCCCGACATATCATGCTGCGCTGCGGACTGCTGGCGAAAAATTATTGTTCCGTGCACAAAAGTCTGACGCTATACGCAAAGATGTCACCATTGATGACATCCTGACACTTACGAGTGCGCTTGCTACAAGGATCCAAAAAACGGCCGCGCTAAAAACGGAGATACCAAAGCTGGTTTCGCTAGTTATCGACGGGTTACACAGCATCTAAAAGATGGTCGTGGCCCTCTTTTTTGCGAATCGCTTATACAAGCCAAAAGAAGACGCCACGGCAGAGCAGCTGCACAAATATCGTGAGGAGCTCGATAAAGTTATCGCGTCGATAGCAGTTTGAGGCATAGCTTGCTTTATTAAACCCGATTACGCAGCTGGCGCTGTTATCGTGGCTTCAAACCAACACTCCAGCCAACATAAAGAACGATTATAGAACTTTAAAGAAAAACAGCCCCACAAGCACTATGAGCGCCGTACCGAGTCCTGACCATATGGCATATGCTACTCCTACGCCCATGCGTTTTAATGCGAGTGAAAGCAAGAAGAAGCTTAGCCCGTATGCGACAACAGCAGCCCCTGACGGCACAAATTTGCTAAAACCATTTGAGGCTTTTAGCGAACTGGTCCCTATGACCTCACTAATGATTGCACCAAGGAGATATATTGCATGCTGGCTGTAATTATAGCTCATAGAGGCGGGTTAGGAATACGCACCGGTTCGATTTTCGGGCTCGCTGATTTACCTTGTTTGCTCGGAAGTTATAGTTTGGGCGGCCCGTAGTATCAGCTGCAAGCCAGCAATGAAGTCGGTATTACTATCTGTTTTGTAATGACTATGGGCTTCTTGCATCGCCATAATCATGAGAGGGTAGCGTGTTTTGATCCTGTGTACAGATTCAAGTGACTCGACCTCCTCGGATGAAGGGGCTGCCTGCTCCTCAATGACGTAGCCAAAGGTGTAATCGATAACAGTCATAGCGACGGTACGCGATAGCTGAAGACGCAATCCGGCGCTGGTTAACGATGCCATAATCGTTTCAAACAAGTCGCCAAGCGTCACCGCAGGGTAAAGATTAGCACCGGCTACGACACGGCCGCCGTCCGGATAGGCCAGCATGGCCTTACGTAATTGGACCATTATATCTAAGAGCCATTCGTCCCACGGCTGGTCATCTGCGCGCGGCTGTATTTGGGCGAATTGCTCTTTTAGGATAGCTTCGGCCATATAGTCGACCAAGGCTTCTTTATTTTTGAAATGCCAGTACAAACTTGGAGCCTTTATGTTGAGCCTTTTGGCAATTTCACGTACAGAGACATTTTCCAGGCCATCTTCAGCGAGAATCTCAAGGGCGGTCGCAATGATGTGCTCCTGCCGGGCATTCAAAGTGCCTGCCAGACGTGATTGTTGTTTTTCAATCCGCTGGTTTATGCGCAGGCGCTGTTGCTCCAAGCGCTGGTTAAGTATCTGTCTCCTAAGCTCCAGCCGATCCATCTGGGACCGTCTCTGTCGTTCATCCATGCTGATAGTATACCACTTGACGTACTATTTTAACAGTGTTAGGGTGTAATTATGATAGTCCCTAATAGTGTTAAGGAAAATATGATAAAGCAGGAAAATACTCCTCTGGCCGTAGAGGCGACACAGCTGATGAAAGTGTTTGGAGATAATCGGGCAGTCGACGGTGTCGACCTGTACGTACCGACAGGTATGATCTATGGTGTGCTTGGCCCAAATGGCGCGGGCAAAACAACAACGATCAATATGCTGGCAACCCTGCTCCGGCCTGATGGCGGTAGCGCTAAAATCTTTGGCCACGATGTAGAAAAAGAACCGCAGGTAGTGCGTCAGCTTATTGGCGTGACCGGGCAGTACGCCTCAGTTGACGAAACATTGTCGGCAACTGAAAACCTGATTATTTTTGGCCGGCTGCTAGGCCTTAACAGGAACGAGGCCCGGCGAAAAGCCGCTGTATTACTCGATGAATTTGGTCTGACAGAGGCGGCAAAGCGTCCGCTTAGCAAATTTTCAGGTGGTATGCGCCGCCGGTTAGACCTTGCCGCTAGCTTGATCGCCCAACCGCCACTTATATTTTTGGATGAACCGACTACCGGGCTTGACCCGCGTACGCGTACTCAGATGTGGGATACGATTCGCCGGCTGGTAAAGAATGGCTCCACCATCTTACTAACAACACAATATTTGGATGAGGCCGACCAGCTGGCGGACCGCATTGCAGTGATCGACCACGGTAAAGTGGTGGCTGAAGGCACGCCAGGTGAACTGAAAACCACTGTAGGCAACGCCACGTTACAGTTAAGACTGGCCAATACCAAAGACGCCACTAATGCGGCTAAGATCATACAAAACAGCCTCGGCGTTACTCCACAGTCAGTTGAAGCGGCATTCATTACAGCACCGATGGCCGATCCGGATGCCATCACCGACCTGCTTATTGCTTTGCGAGGCGCCAACATCCAACTCACTGAGGTAAGCGTCCAAAAGCCTACGCTCGATGAGGTATTCCTTACCCTGACAGGCAATCCTGCTGTTGAGAAAGGAGCTAAATAATGGAAGACGCAAAAATTATCCCTGGTGTTGAACGTCAGCTTAAGAATCATACGAACCTAAGGGTAACACTCAGTAATTCTTGGACTATGGCATACCGAGGTTTGCTTAAGCTACGTCGTAACCCGGAGCAGCTCTTTGACGTCACCTTTCAGCCGCTTATTTTCACGCTAATGTTCACCTATATCTTTGGTGGAGCAATCGCGGGTAATGTGCATAATTATCTGCCGATTATTATTCCCGGAATTCTTATTCAAACGGTAATAACCACTTCAGTGGTAACCGGCGTTCAGCTGCGTGAAGATATGGATAAAGGGGTTTTTAATCGATTCCGCTCCTTACCGATTGCTCGTATCTCACCGCTTTCAGGTGCACTGCTGGCAGACATGGTGCGTTATGCAATCGCATCGGTCTTAACGTTCTCTACAGGATACGCTATGGGTTATCGTCCGAGTAGCGGAGTGGCGGGTATGTTGCTGTCAAGCTTGCTTGTTATTGCCTTTTCGTGGTGTGTTAGCTGGATCTTCGCGTTCTTCGGCGTGATCTCGCGAACAGCGTCGAGTGTACAGGGTACATCTCTGATGATACTTTTCCCACTGACATTCTTATCTAATGCATTCGTGCCCACAAACACGCTGCCAGGCTGGCTACAGACGTTCGTGAATATCAACCCGATTTCACATTTGGTAAACGCCGTCCGTCAGCTGACAAATCATGGTGTGATCGGACATGATTTCTGGCTAACGCTCGTCGGTGGGCTGATCATTGTGGCGCTATTCGCTCCTTTGACTGTTCGGATGTATATGCGAAAAGCCTAGACCGAGGCTTGTGGCTCAATGTATTTTCAGGAGTAAGGCTTTACAAATTATCAAAACAACTAAATAGTGAGGATACTATGTCTACAAAAGATAAAACCATTCAAGAAATTGCTAAAGACATAAGGGAGGAAGTACAAAACTTTAAGCCCGCGCCGCTACTTCGTGGAGTAGCTAAGGCAATCCAGATTATAGCCAGTGTAGTGTATGGACTCACGACGGCAAGTTTCATAGGTGTAGTTTGGTGGGTGATAGCCAAGAACGATCTCCCTCTTGGACAGCACACCGCCTTATCCGATGTCCAATGCATCTTATTAGCCACCCTTGGTTATATCGCCGTTGGTTCACCATTAGTGTTACTGGAACGTGCCTTTGACCGCATATCCGAGGGCGCCGAGCAGTCACGGCGCAGCACCATCATCGAGGCGGTCATAGCCGGTACCTGGCTGGCGTCTTTATTATTAGCCGGAATCCTTTACCTGTTTTTACACAAAAATTAAGTATGGAGGCTATAAAACATGCTAACCACTCTAATGTCGCACGAAGCCGTTATAGGAACACACACACCAGACACTAGTCCGCTGCTTATTTTATCTCTTGCAATTCTTATCTTTCTCATTATCCGCAATCTCATAGGACATGCATTCAGTGTCGCACGACTATTCCTTACCCCCATAATTATCGGCTTTTTAGGCATCGTTGCGGTCCTGCCTGTGTTGCCACGGACACACTTTCACACCATCGATTACATAATCGGTGGCCTTGATGTGCTTGTCTCGCTCATCGTAGGCGGCGTTCGCGGTATTACGGTGAAGTTGTATAAACAGCATGGGGTTCTGTACTACCGATATACAATGTTGACCGCTCTCCTCTGGTGTATCTCAATCGGTATGCGGATCGGGCTGTCGGCCATAGCTGCCACTCATGGCGCAACGACGTTAATAGTAAGCGCTGATATATTACTCATGCTCGCCTCGAGTGTCTTTTTCCAGAATCTTGTAGTCTTGTGGCGACGTAAACAATATGCAATCGAGGCGTAGGCATACGGGATAGCGCGCTGCGCGCTTTTCCATCGCTCTGACCAAGTAAAATGACACATACTTGTGCATGTGTCATTTTACTTGGCTGGGGCTCAGGGACGGGGGTATAACTTTCAATGCCGCTACTAGCGGAGTTTGTTATGGTCGAAGGCGCGTTGCTCTGCGAGTTTCTTGATATCCCTTAACCATTCGGCTCCGCCATTTATGTCCCAGTAAGATGCAATTCTGCGGTGAGGATCTGTCTTTCCACGGTAAAAGAAGTTGGCTCTGGCAACCTCTGACCGAAGCATTGCTAGATCTGTCGATGTCAACGCGGCGGGTTTTTTAGTTAGCGCTTCGTGGCGTAGCACCATTATGCCTACCATAGCCTTAACGTCGTTGACGCTCGGCCTGACACTTCGTTCTTTTTGTTGAGCTAGGTCTGTGAAAAGTTGGTAGTCTTCGCCATCGTCGGATAGCGGAATCTGCCACGGTTTTAGGTGTTGTGCCAGTTTTCTGATACGTCGGTGTGAGGTCACGTGTAAGCCATTTTCCACCGGAAGATAGTAAAACATTGGGATATCCGGGTCTAATACTTGTTTGCCAAGCTCTAGAAATATTCGGTTCTCTCCGTCGTTCGACAGATAATTTGGATCGTGCTGCTCCCATGCGTTTAATAACAGAAGCCAGTCTTTTAGTTGCGCGCCACTGCCGCTTTCTTCGTGGTAGCTTCGTTCGTCGTGGGGGCCAAGTGTTTTTTTCAGCAAGTAGCGGGTGATGCTATTAATATGCGCGACCCGTGACGCCATAGTATCGGGCAGTTCAAGCTCACCGCTATAGTTTCCAAAGGCCGTGGGAATTTTTACCAGGTGTCCATAGCCTAGTTGGATTGCAGCTGCGGTGTTTGTAACCGTGTTGCGTTGAAGGTCTACCGCGTCAGCGTCAATGCGTATAACTGGCCGATCAAGAGAATGATGGAAATTATACGAATTAACAGCCACGACTCCCATCGCTGTCCGCAACACACGATTCATCGGGTTAGTCCCAATAATATTACGCTCGCGTATGTTTATAAGTGAGCCTTGGAGCGGATTACGATAAGCATGTAATGCTTGGCTTTTTTTCAAATCCCGGCAGAGAGTTTGATACTTTTTGGCCGCCAGCGATGCTAGACGTGGATTTTTTTTCAGAGTGGTTTACCACAACCATAGTCTCGATTGGTAGAGAAGCTTTTGACTCTCTGCCAATCAAGTCTACGGTATACGCTAGGCTTTGTTGGTCATCTTCTATATCGAATAAAACTACTGCCGTAACTGCCGTATCGCTAGGATGCCGCAGACTTGAAAGTTGGTGCGGCCCATATTGGCCTTTGAACATAAGTTCGCTTACGCTTTGGTCATAGATCAGCCCCCGCTCACGGGCAGTGGCTAGGTAAGAACCATAAATTGTATCCCAAATTTTGGCCGAATTGTGTGCGTCGCTTAAGGAATCACAGCTTGTTTGAACTCTCGCCTCAGAAGAATACATATCCGATGTGCATTATTATAGAACCTTTGACGCGACATATCAAAAAGCATCGGCTACGCCATTGAGTGGAGTTCGATGCACTGAATATCTTTTTGGTAAATAATCTCCTAGTTAGGGATGAGGGATTATAGCTTCACGCAGTGCTCACTATAATTTTATATGGCAGGTTCGCTCTGGTTCGGCATATATCGTCTGCTAATCGCAGCCGCTATCGAACCCAGGCCTTCGGCAGGGTTCGTCTCCCAGCACTCCTAACAAACAAAAATGACATACACTTGCGCGTATGTCATTTTTGTTGGCTGGGACGGAGGGATTCGAACCCCCGAATGCCGGGACCAAAACCCGGTGCCTTACCACTTGGCGACGTCCCACTATATGGTTTGCCCTATACCCGGCTGCTAAATAGGTAAGCTGGCAGCCTGCGCAATCAGGGTAGTGATAACAGATAGATTTTAGCCTATTTCAGCTGTTTTGACAACTAGCCCGCCTCCCGGGCCTGTGGTACTATGACTTCATGCATGAGGGGTTACCGGCCAACGCCAATTTGCCAGATCAAAAATTTGGAATCTCTTTTCTACCAGAACAGTTACATCGTTTTGAACCGGACCACCCCGAAAGTCCAATTGTGGGATTTTTGTACGACGAGGTTGGCGACGTGCAACTGATTGTGCTGGAGCATACCCATGTTGTACACGCCAGTATGATCACAGACGGTAACCAACCGGCTTTTATCGCTAAGCTACCAAAAGATAATCCGGAAAGGCTACTCTTCGATCCTTGCGAATGGGTAGCTTTTTATGGGGGCATTAAGGAGGGGCAGTTTGACTATAGCGGCATGGACTCGGGATATGGCTACTTTTGCGACAATAAAGATCCCAGGGATGTAGTCCTTGTCCACACTCCACAGGGTTATACCACCTTCCTGGATGCAGTCAAAGCAGGAAAGTATGATTTAGGCGCCAGTCAGCACCAGCTTGTAGTTGAACAGCTCCGCGCCACGTTTATTAACAAGGGTATGCCTGTTCCCAAGGGCCTCATAGGTTAGCTAGCTGGCTCTCTCTTCGCCTAGCTCGTCGGCAGGGACTGGCTCCTCGGCTTCAGTGGTTGCGTCATCGGCTATGTCGACGATGCCATCACCTTCAAATCGTTCGCCGTCGAACTCTGACGGGTCTTCCCCGGGGGCTTCCAATGGAGCACGGCCGATGCTGCTGTGGTACCTATCTTGCCAGCCGATACCCTGGAGTATCACCCGGCATTGGCCGCGCAGTATTTTGGGCTTAG
>JGI24741J21665_1000237_pt1 | contig 16504 bp, 12 predicted proteins | sample KBSCornC7_FD_21665 | JGI IMG/M metagenome (IMG submission 21665) | reverse complement strand
CAGAAATACCTGACTATTAGTGCAGGAGCTCTTCTGATTATTATGGCTGTATTTTCATTTGGTGGAAAAGATTTTGCTTCAAAGATTCCATTCCTATCCAAATTTCTGTATAGTGTAAAAATGAATCTGGGAAAACTTCTTCAGAAAGCTGATTACCGTTCAAGATTTACAACAGGTCTATTAAATGGCTTTTTACCGTGCGGAATGGTTTACATGGCACTTACTGCCAGTCTTGCAGGAGGAGGAATATGGCAGGGAGCTTTATATATGGCTTTATTTGGTCTTGGAACCCTTCCGTTCATGTTTGCTATCGTTTTAGCCGGAAATCTGATGAATCAGGCCTTCAGGGTAAAAGTTTTGAAAGCAGTTCCGGTCATCATGATCATATTGGGAGGATTATTCATTCTAAGAGGTCTTGAGCTGGGAATTCCCTATGTTTCTCCGAAAGCTGAAGCTATGACGATTATTAAAGACCCAAACGGAACTGTTAACTGCCATTAATTTGTATTTAAATACACCATGAAGAAAACCATTGTCTTATTTCTGATAAGCCTTTTTATGCTGCAATCCTGCAGTGTGAATTCTGAAATTGTCTATCACAAAGATTCCGCCTCTACTTCCGTAATGGATATTGATACAAGAGAGTTTATGACAGAGATGATGGCTATGACACCAGATTCATTAAAGCAAAAGGAATTTGGAGAAATGGACAGACTTCCGACTACCTGGACAAGCATGTACGATGTTGCCAAAAAGGAAGGAAAATTAAAAACAGAAAATCCGGATTCAATCAGAATCATGAAAAAAATCTTCATGAAGTCTACGAAAGAAGATAACAAACTTGCAGGGTTTTCTTTTAAGATGGATCATTTTTCGCCGGAAGATTATCTGGTTCTGAAAAGTTTTACAAAAACTGAAAAAATCCCAATGGATCAGAATATTTACAACAATTGGGATGGGAAAACCCTTAAGATTGATACAGAGAATTTTAATCTTAAAAGTATTGAAGAAGCCATCCAATCCAAAAGCTCAAAGGAAGAAGCTGAAAAAATAGCTGGTATGATGATCATGTTTTTCAAAAAGATTGGTACTACTTTAAAGTTTGAAAATCCCATACAATCAATTACAGGAAAACATGACTGGGTAAAGCAGATTGATGATCATTCGATAAGAATAGAATATGATCTGAAAGCCATTTATGATAAAGATTCAAAACTAAAAAACGCAGATAAAAAGATTACCATCGTTACAGAATAAAACAAAACCCACCGGAATCCGGTGGGTTTTTATTTGCATACTAAAACTGATAGTTTAGTTGATTACTTCAAATCTAGCGTATTCTGCAATCTTCTTAGGAAGTTTGATTCCCTCCGCTGTCTGGTTGTTTTCAAGCAATGCCGCCATAATTCTTGGCAGTGCCATTGCAGATCCGTTCAGAGTGTGAACCAATTGAGATTTGCCATCTCCTTTGTAACGGCATTTCAATCTGTTAGCCTGGAACGTTTCAAAGTTAGAAACAGAGCTTACTTCCAGCCACATTTCCTGAGCAGCACTCCATACTTCAAAATCATACGTCATTGCAGAAGCAAAACCAGTATCACCACCACAAAGTCTTAATACTCTGAATGGAAGCTCAAGGTCTGTAAGAATTTCTTTGATGTGCTCTACCATTTCTTCCAAAACAGCATAAGAGTTTTCAGGCTTTTCAATTCTTACAATCTCTACTTTTTCAAACTGGTGAAGACGGTTTAACCCTCTTACGTGAGCTCCGTAGCTTCCTGCTTCTCTTCTGTAACACTGAGAGAATGCTGTATTTTTAATCGGAAGATCTTTTTCATCCAGCAATACATCACGGTAAAGATTCGTTACAGGTACTTCTGCTGTAGGAATAAGATATAATTTATCTTCGTTGATATAATACATCTGTCCTTCTTTATCCGGCAGCTGCCCGGTTCCAAAACCTGATGCTTCATTTACAACGTGAGGAGGATTTACTTCTGTATACCCCTTCTCTACGTTTTTATCTAAGAAATACTGGACCAAAGCTCTCTGCAATCTTGCTCCTTTCCCTAAATAAACAGGAAAACCTGCTCCTGCAATTTTAACCCCTAATTCAAAATCAATAAGGTTATATTTTTTGGCTAGTTCCCAGTGAGGAATAGCTCCTTCACCAAGACCTTCTACCGGATGAGACTGGAAAATCATTTCATTATCATCAGCAGAAGCTCCGCTTTTTACCAATTCATTCGGAATGTTCGGAAGCTGGTACAGAACATTCAGTAAGTCGTTTTCTTTAACTTCTAACTGGGATTTCAATTCTGAGCTCGACTCTTTGTATTGTGCTGTTTTAGATTTTGCAGATTCCGCTTCTTCTTTTTTCCCTTCTTTCATCAAAAGCCCGATTTCTTTCGAAATTTTGTTGATTTCGGAAAGCTGGGAATCTAGTTCAAACTGGATTCTTTTTCTTTCGTCGTCGGCAGCGATAGCCTCGTCCACCAACTCAAGATTTTTGAATTGTCTTTTCTTAAGACCTTCTAAAACGCGTTCTTTATTGTCGCGCAAAAAATTGACTTGTAACATTTTATTTAGATGTTAAATATTAGATGTTTAGCTCATAATAAGCTAACAATTGTACAAATTTAAAAATTATTTTGTGATCGTAACAGTATTTATAGAAGTGGGAGCATTTTCATCCTTAGAAAATACCGGAACATTGTTATATAAAACTTTTGAAACCTGGAATACCGTTGGTGTATTACGATACTGAACTTCCAAAGTGTCAACAACATTATCACTTGCATTCGTACTTTTCGTATACGTAATCTGCATTCTGGAATAATAGGAAGTTCCTGTTCCAGGATTCTCAGGGCTAATAGAATCCAGTCTTCTTCTTTTGGCTCCTGCCAGATACTCCATATAAAACAATGAATCCGCAGTCATCTTCAAAGAAACACTTACCGGAGCAATATCTTTAGTCCCGAAAATATCATTCACAGAATAACCTGTAAAAGATCCTGTTTTCTTATTGTTCAGGAGATCCTGACCAGCGCTGTTTCTCACATAGATATTCATTAACTGATCTATTCTCTGCAAAGAATCATCATCACTTTTACAACTTACAAGTGCAAAAACCACAACAAGTATGCCCCAAAAATATTTCATCATAAATACAAAGGTAAAATATTAATCTTTAGGCTGCTTCTTTATTTTTCAAAATATTTCTGATACCACAGTTCAAAAGTAACCAGCTGCCAGATTTTTACCCAGTCATATTCATATTCCTGGTGGTTCCACCATTCATCAATCACTGCAGCGTTAAAGAAATTTCTCTTTTTTAAACTTTTAAGATTTTCAACAATGAAATCTCTCACTCTTTTTTCGTTTTTAATGAAATAATGAACCGGAAAGGAAAACCCTTTTTTAGGCATATTCAAAACAGATTCAGGGAGATATTTTTCAGCTGTTTTACGCAGTAATGGTTTATTCTGAATTCCATTAAATCTAATCTTTTCAGGCAATGAAGCGACATAATTGATCAGGCTGTTGCTCAGGTAAGGATAACGGAATTCCACACTATATTTCATCGCACTCAGATCATCCCGAAATACATGATGGGAAGACAGCGAATATTTTATATCATATTCAAAATACCCGGAATAGTTTTTTGATTCCGAAGCGTGGTATTTCGAAAGCTTTGAGTCAATTTTAGTATAAATATCTGGTTGGAGGAGAGATTTAGCCTCATGAGGCATCATGCTGATCTGACTCTGTCTGAAAAAATCAAACATATGATCCTGAGAGAAATAATTTTTTACCCGTTGAGAAAATTTATCTTTTGTAAAAATAAAAGGGCTTACAAAATTGAAATTCCTCATCAGCAGCCATCTATTCAGCTTCAGAGTATGGGAATAGCCGGCAAAAAGTTCATCGGCTCCATTTCCGCTTAGTACAACTTTAAAATCTTTATCATGTGCATATTTTGCTGCATTGATCAAGACTTCAAAGCTGCTGTAAGGTTCTTCAAAATGCTGGATATTTTCCTTAAGCTGCTGCAGCGCTTCATGATCACTCACCTCTTTTATATCATGCGAAACGCCAAAATGTCTGGCAGCCAGAGATGCATTTTTTACTTCTTCTTCAGAAAATGGGTAAGATATGGTGTAAGTATTGATATTTGGATTAAAAGATTTTGATTTTGAAGCAATTAAGGTAGAATCTATCCCACCGCTCATCATCACTGCAACAGAAACATCTGCATACAATTGTTCTGATATACTTTCAGAAAGCAATTCATCTATTTTTCTTACAGCTTCTTCTTCCGAAACATCCTTCATAGACGGTGAAGGCAGTGTCCAGAATTTTTCTTTGGTAATTTTCTGATCTGTTAAATCAATGACCATAAAAGAACCAGGTTCCAGGGATAAAATATCCTGAAAGCAGGTTTGGGGAGCCAATGTTGTTTGAAAAAGAAAATTGGTATACACTCCATTCCAGTTGATTTCAGGTTTTACAAATTCATTTTTCAACAATGCTTTTATTTCCGAAGCCCAAACCAATCCTTCTTCACTCTGATGGTAAAAGAGTGGTTTCATCCCTATTCTGTCTCTTGCCAATGTAAGTTTCTGGCTGGAGAGATCAACAATACAGATCGCAAACATCCCATCCAGCTTTGCAAAGGCTGAATTTCCCCACTCCTGATAAGCCTCGAGAATAACTTCCGTATCAGAATTGCTTTGGAAAAAATGTCCTAAAATCTCAAGTTCTTTCTTTAATTTCTTAAAGTTATAAATCTCTCCATTAAAAGTAATAATGATCTGCTGATTCTCTGAGAGCATAGGCTGATGGCCTTTTTCGGACAGGTCAATAATGGATAGTCTGCGGAAACCCAAGGCAATCTCTGAACTTCTTTCATCTAAAACCGGAAACTGTTCTTTAATTTTTGAGGTAGAATCATTTCCTGAAAAAGAAATCCCCTGGTCATGATCATACAGCCAGAATCCTTCATCATCCGGTCCGCGATGTCTGATCGCCTGATTCATTTCCAGAATATTTGTTGAGGAAATACTTTTATGAAATGAATAATAACCGCTGATTCCGCACATAGTATGACTTAATAGATTTGTAAAAATAGGAAAATGACTTTGTTTTCTGTACCTGAACAGAATAAATTATTTCTTCAAAAATTTTTCTTTTAAAAGCTGAATTTCCTCTTTTGACACCATATAATCTTTCAAACTGAATGTAGTAGAACTATAAAATTTCCGAAACAGCAGGAACGCTGAAACCAAATAAGATGATGTGGTTGCAAGACAGGCTCCCAAAATTCCCCATCTGGGTATTGCAATGAAAGAAAATATAACTGTAACAACCAACCCCACTATTGATTTTACATTGAGAATCTTTAGCTCCCTCATTCCTGAGAAGTAATGTCCTACCATGTCACTTACAGCAATGGCAAAAATTCCCGGGGATAAAAGAAGCATGATTTCTTTCGTATCCCTGAATTCTTTTCCGAAAATCAATTCATAGATCTGTGACGGGATGATAATGATTCCCAGTATAAAACCTATCATCAAAATAAAGGTCAGTTTTAAAGAATTCTTGGTTTTCTCTACAGATTCTTCCCTGCTTTTGCTATTAACCACATCTGAATATAAAACCACAGCAATACTTCTGGAAATTGTCCATATGGCTTCAGAAAAAGTCACTCCGATAGAAAATATTCCTACGCTGGCGATCCCTTCAAAATATTCCAGGAAATAAAAGGAAAGTCTATAGTTCAGAAACTGAACAAAAGCACTCAGCTGGGTTTTCCAGCCATATTCAAACATATTTCTGGCAACATCTTTACAGAATGATATTTCGGAAATATTGCATTTTTTGATGATCTGAAAAAAGCTGGTCAGGAAGAGAAGCGCCAGACACCCGATTTGTGCAAGAAAGTATACTGAAACATCTTTTTTACCAAACAGATATACCAATATTCCGATAAAGATAATATGTACAAATTGTTGTAAAACAGTGTAAACATTAAAACTCCTAATATCCTGTGTTCCAATAAATAAACTAATATTGGTAGATAACAGTGAAGAAAAAACAGAGATCCCGATAAGATACAAAAGGTATTCATCCTGAATAGAAGCCAGACTGAATAAAAACGGGATTAAAAGCCCTGTCAGAAGAGACCACAGATAGGCAAATAATAAAACCTTTTCTATTTTAAACCTTGAAGCAAAATAGGAAGCACTGCTTCCTGAAAAAATACTGCTGAAAAAACTCACCGCTGCAGCATTGGCTATCACAATAGAAATAGTTCCCTTTCCTTCACTTCCCCACATATTCGTAGAATAGATCACCAGGCCGAAACTCAGAATCAGAATAAGAAAACGTGAGACAAAAGTTTTAATAATAGTAAGCTGCATAGCAATTATTTATCAATAGATCTTTTCACAAAATCAACAAAGGACTCTTTTATCGTGCTCCAATTATATTTTTCTTCAAATTCTTTCCTGGCATTGAGAGCATGCAAATGATACAGCTCCGGATTTCTTATATAATTAAGGATAACTTCTGAAATGGCATCAGCATTCTGCGGATCTACCAGACTGCCAAATGAAAGTGAACCCATATGTTTTCGGATTCCCTTCAAGTTTGAATAGATCACTGGTTTTCCTGCTCCCATAAAGTAAAACAATTTTATCGGCAGTGAGTGATTGTTTTCAAAATTGATTTCACGAAGGTCAAAACATATATCTGCATCTGCAAATGCTTCTGTAAACTGCTCAAATGTCGTGGGTTTTCTGAGCTCAATATGATCAAAAGAATATTTCTTCAGGAGCGCTGAAAAATAGAGTTCATCACTTTCCTGTACTGTTGATCCGATAATCAGAATCCTGACATGAAGTGCTGGGACTTTTTGACAAAGCTTATCTATGGCATTAAAGAAGTTTTCAATTCCTTTATCTTTAGAAATCTGACCTGTATAACAAAGGGTAATAGCATCAGAATCAATATTTTTGATATTTTCATTGATGTAAGCAGTATCTGGATAATAAGGAAGGATCATCTGCTTTTTAAAGTAAAAAAAATACGCTAAAGGAAACTTTTTGGTAGTTTCTCCAAAAATAAAATGAGTGCTCAAAAATCCTGCATACCATTGAATAAGAGAAAACTTAATGGTCTGAAAGATTTTAGCCGGAAACCGATACTTGTCAAGCATTGACATAGAAGGATACCATTCTGTAACATCGTAGATACAGCTTGCATTATATTCTTTTACAAATTTCTTTGATGCCACCACTGCAAGAGGTTCAGAGCAAACGATAGTCTGGGGTTGAAAATTGTCACAAACCTTACGGAATGTTTCCATTTTCTTTTCTATACTTTCCTCCAGAACGGCATAAGATTCTATTTCAATTCCTTCAATAATGCCTTTATATTCTGCATATAAACTGCATATTTTTACTTCATACCCGTTATCTCTAAGAGCCTTCGCCTGATGATAAAAAATACGGTCATCATTATAGCTGTGGGATGTCGTTAAAAAAAGTACTTTAGGCATTAGTCTTACTCGAATCTGTACAAAGATACATTAAAACAAAAAAGTGAGAAACAGGTTCCCACTTTAAGATTATTCGTCTATATCAGCTTAATAGCGTTTATTTTACAGAAGCCGCCCAGCTTTTCTCCAAAGGAAGCAGGAAGTGGCTCAAAAAGTCAAGGTAGGTATTTTTTGAAAAGTCAAAAACCTGAATATCCTCTGAAAGTTCTCCATTTCTCAACTTCGTTTTAAAATCAATCAGCTTTAAAGTCTTCACTTCACCATTTTCTATAAAACTAGCTTTCATTCTGTCGAAAAGCCCCAACTGATATTCCTCATCAATTTCTCTCATTACCTTTCCTAAAGCATCAATGCTGCATCCTGAAGCCATTTCTTTTTCTTCATCTACACACACCACAATAAACTGATTCTTTTCAATTTTAAATGAAGAAGAAAGTGGTTTTCCGTGAGCGGCCCATGTAGCAAGGAAATCAAACAGTTTTTCGGTAATTGCTTTTGCTTCTTTCGTTTCAAAAGGTCTTGAAGCCGGATATATAATGACTCTGTAGTCGTTGGTTTCTACAATATTAGATTCTTCGATTTTCATAATGTAAGTATTTATTTTCAAGGAACTGCGCAATCACTTTCAGTTCTGATTATTGAACAGAATGTTACTGTAATTGTGATTTCAAATCCTTATCATTTTAAAGACAAAATTACGCAATTTTCTCGAGTTTGAGATCATTGTATTTTTTACTCAACACATAGAGCATCATAATGAAAAGCGGAAAAATAAACGGGAAGAAGAACCTTAATGCTGCCGACTGCGGAAAGAAAAAGAATTTGATGTACACATTCACCAGGAAAAGTACTGAAATCATCCTTACCCACGCATCTTTGGAACGCCAAAATACGACTGCAATCATGATGCTTACAGACAAGGTCACCTTTTTAAAGTAGATAATCTTGATATAAATAATGCTCAGATAGTCTTTTAAGCTGACTTCGATGGGATGTGTTGAAATAATAGGTCTTCTCTCGATAAAAGTATCATAAAAGACGTCTTTCCAGCCGGGATAATGATAAAATTTAATGATCGCCAGATACATCACTAAAAGTACTGTGCCCTGTGCAATAAGGGAAACATCAATTTTCTTTTCTCTGATGTAGTAAAAGAAGAAAACAGCAATAATATAAGTCAGGGTAAATGTAATATAGTCAGGACGTATAAAAGTAATTGCAAACAAAAGCACAAACATGCCCCATTTGCTCCACTTTTTGATCAAACCAATGATAAAGATCAGGATAAACTGAAAAATAAACATATCCGGTGTGGAAACTCTGGACATGTACGTCATTGGCGGCAAAAGCATGGCAGCAACCGTTAGTCCTATTGCAAGCCAGTATTTCTTTGGAAACAGGAGCTTTAGAATATAAAATAATAATAATCCTGAAAAAAAGTAAGAAATAAGACTGGTAAACAGGACTGCCATTGGGGAAGAAAGTCCCAGCTTATAAAAAATAGTGATCACAAGAATATACCCTACTTTGATTTGAAAATAGGGTAATTGTTCTGTAAAAGATTGTGTATTTTTTACGAAATACTGCCTTGGAATATCCCACTGCTTTATTCCGATGATGTCTGTATAATGGTCTGCGGGAGCCTCTTTTTTTATTTCATCATAGGTGATGATTCGAACTTTATCTGGTGAATTCGGAAATTCAGAAGTATACATACATCCTAAATAACCCGGCATATCCCAGTCATATACTCTGTTTTGGTAATTCCAGAATGTAAGAGCAGCTAGTATCGAAATTATAAACAAAAAGGAGAGTCTCCATTCTACCTTCATAAACCTGTATAAGATTACAATTATAAATCTTCTGCTTCAGCAAGAAGTTCAACGATATCTTTTACGGCAACTTCGGTATTTTTGTTAAAGTGTTTTACACCATCTGTCATCATGGTATTACAGAAAGGGCATCCTGTGGCAATTACCTTTGGTTCAAAAGATAAAGCTTCTTCTGTTCTTTCAATATTGATGTCTTTATTTCCTTTTTCAGGTTCTTTAAACATCTGTGCTCCTCCTGCTCCACAGCAAAGACCGTTGGTCTTGCAACGCTTCATTTCTACAAGTTCTGCATCAAGCTTCTCAAGCAGCATTCTCGGAGCCTCATATTCGTCATTGGCACGTCCCAGGTAACACGGATCATGGAAAGTGATTTTTTTCCCTTTGAATGCTCCTCCTTCTATTTTCAGCCTTCCTTCTTCCATTAAGGTTTTAAGGAACTGGGTATGGTGTACTACGTCAAAATGACCACCTAAGCTTGGGTATTCATTTTTCAGGGTGTTGAAACAGTGTGGACAAGCCGTTACGATTTTCTTTACTTCGTAAGCATTCAGCACTTCAATATTTGTAAGGGCCATCATCTGGAAAACGAATTCGTTTCCTGCTCTTTTTGCAGGGTCTCCGGTACAGCTTTCTTCCTGTCCCAAAACCGCAAATTCTACCCCTATTTTATTTAATATCTTGCAAAACGCTTTTGTAATTTTTTTAGCACGGTCATCAAAGCTTCCCGCACATCCAACCCAAAATAAAACTTCCGGGGCTTTTCCTTCGGCAGCATATTCTGCCATTGTTTTTATATTGAAATCCATTTCTTTTTCAATTTGAAAATGTGAGAATTTGGAAATTTGAAATGATATAGATCTGTATCAATTTCAAATTTTCAAATTGATTAATTATCTAGTTTTCCGATGCCCAGTTCAGACGGTCAGCCTGATTATACTGCCAAGGGGCTGCATTGTTTTCCACATTGGTCATCATCAGATTAAGTTCCTGTGGAGCAGCAGACTGTTCCATTACCAGGAATCTTCTCATTTCAAAAATAATGGAAAGTGGATCAAGCAATACCGGACAAGCATCTGTACATGCATTACATGTTGTACAGGCCCAAAGTTCTTCTTTTGTAATATAATCGTTCAGCAGTTTTTTACCGTCATCAACGAATTTTCCGTTTTTATCAATGTTTCTTCCTACTTCCTCAAGCCTGTCTCTTGTCTTCATCAGGATGAGTCTCGGAGAAAGTTTTTTACCGGTAATATTAGCCGGACAAACGGAAGTACAACGTCCACATTCTGTACATGAGTAAGCATTAAGCAGCTGTACCTGGTTCAGATCAAAGATATCTTCAGCACCGAATTTAGAAGGTACATCAGCTTCAGCTCCTTCAGCTGGTGCAGCGTAAGGATCTGCATTAGGATCCATCATTAACTTGATTTCCTTTGTTACAGACTCAAGGTTATTGAATTTTCCTTTTTTATCAAGATTTGCATACCATGTACTTGGAAATGCAAGGATAATATGCAAGTGTTTTGAGTAATAAAGATAATTCATAAAGAAAAGGATTCCTACAAAGTGAAACCACCAAGCTCCTTTCTCTGTGAACATCAAAAATCCGCTATCAAAATTGAAGATTTCCAAAAACGGAACCAATGTCATTTCACTAATCGGGAAGCTTCCATGTTCAGGAAAAACACCTCTCGATTGTAAAATAAAATCTGAAGCATTCATCATAAAGAAAGCCATCATCAAAGCGAATTCAATGATCAGAATCCAGTTTGCATCATTTTTCGGCCATCCGAAAAGCTCTTTCATTGTCAATCTTTTCACTCCGTAAAAATTTCTACGAATAAAGAAAATGACAACTCCAATCACCACCAAAAGTGCTAAAACTTCCAGTGTTGCGGTAAAGAAGCTATAAAATGTATGTCCGAAAATGCTTGATAAGAAACGATGTGTCCCAAATATTCCATCAACAACGATTTCTATTAATTCGATATTAATAATCACAAAACCTACATATACAAAAAGGTGCAAAACTCCTGCAACAGGACGTGCCGTCATTTTACTCTGCCCCATTGCTACACGGGCCATAGTTTCCCAACGTTCTCCTTTTCTATCGTTTCTATTGATTTCGTGACCCAACCTGATATTTCTGTAGATCTTCTGCAGGCTTTTGGCAAACAAACCAAATCCGGCCACTAATAAAATCAGAAAAATAATGTTATCGATGTACTGCATAAGGGGTATTAGTCTTTATTATTTTTACCGAAAACCGAGAAGTTGATATATCTTTTCGGGTTCGCTTTCATATCCTCGATTAATGTATTCAAGTTGGAAGAAGCTGAGTTCAGGTTATTGTAAAGCTGATCATCTTTCATCAGTTTACCTAAACTTCCTTCTCCTTTGTCTATCCCACCAATCACCTGATTCAATTTCCCTACCGTAGCATCCAAATTGGCGATAGTTGCATTCAATTGCTTAGTATCAATGCTTTGAGCCAGATTTCCGTATTTATCCAGGGTTACTTTACCACTCTGCATGGTAAGGCTTGCGTCATCCAATACTTTCTGCAATTTAGGGTCATTGTGTCCTACAAGAGTGTTTACACTTCCTGCTGTAGCCTGTAATGCTCCCACTGTTTTATTTAGATTGGATAACAGGGCTTTTATTTCGGCTCTGTTCTGAGCATCAAAAACCTGATTGGCATTCGCCATTAAAGAGTCTACTCTGTGCAGAACCACTTGCAGCTGATCTTTTACCGGACCTACCTGAGAAGAAAGACTTCCCAGTGTTCCCAATTTGAAAGCACCTTTCAGGGTATCACCATCCTTTGCAGTAGGACCTCCGTATGTAAGGTTTACTCTCATTTCTTTGCCAGACATTAATCCTGGTTCAAAGATTTCTAATGATGAATTTTTTGAAAATTCAAATTTGTTATCTACTGTAATTTTTACAACAAAATTAATTTTACCGTCTTTTGAGGTCAGAGGAATAATTTTATCCACCTGCCCTACTTTCAACCCGTTTATAGAAACAGCCGAAGACTGCGCCAGGCCTTCCACATTATCATATTTTGCGTAAAATATATTATCGGTAGTAAAAAGGCTTTTCCCTTTCATAAACTGAAACAACACCACAAAGCCTACAATAGCCAGAAGTGTGATCACACCAGCTTTTAATTCTTTACTGAACTTCACTTGCTAATTTTTTTCTAATAAGCAAATATAACACATTTTAAATAAATCTTTTCCAATATTGTTCTGCGTTAAATACAAAAAAAAGCGACAATTTTTTTTGTCGCTTTTTATATCATTGAAATAAATTTCTTATTGTTGCTGATTTCCAAGTTTACCCCAGATTTCAATTCTAAAATCTTCAATATCTGCATTGTCCTGAAGACTTTTCATCCAAGCCTGTCCGAACATTCCAGAACTTCTCTGAGTAAGAGACTCTGTAAATTGCTTAAGATCTCCAGGTTGTTTGTTTACAGTTTCTGATTTTTTGATCAAAACATAAACCCCTGTTCCTCCTTCAACCGGGTTAGAAAGCTTACCTTTTGCAACACCGAATGCTGCACCGGCAACTTTAGGTTCCATAGCACCAGCTACTGAAGGGTTCAATAGATTTACCTGAGCAGACTGTTTTTGAGCTGCGAATAATTTAGCAACCTGATCTAAACTAGAAGCTTTTGCCGCTGTAATCTTATCAGAAATTTGTTTTGCCGCCAATTTATTTTTAACTACAACTTCGATCTGATCTCTTACAGATTCCGGATCAGCAAGACCTGCATCTTGTTTCCCGTTCAGATAAACTACAATTTTATCGCCTGTTCCATCTACAGTAAATAGTTCAGTATCTCCTTTAGTTCTTTTCTTATCGAAAGCCCAAGTAAGGATTTCTGCATCTTTTTCAGTACCTAAGCCCTGAATTTGACCTTCAAATCTTTTTGCTGCTTTTGGATTAGAGAACTGGTAATTCCCTTTTTTAGCAATATTCACGAAGTCGTTGAAAGATTTCCCTTGAACCTGCTGAATGAATTTTCTTGATTTTTTGTCTGATTCAGCCTCAGTAGCATCTGAAGGTTTGATTGCTTTCACAAGGTTAGCAACTTTATACCCCATTGATCCTGATTTTTTATCTTCAATATTGATGATATGGTAACCGAACTGTGTTTCTACTACGCCTGTAGCTCCTTTAGGATTGCTTGCAAGGTAAGCAAGGAATTCAGGTACGAAAGGTGTTTCAGGAGTTGTCCATCCTAAGCTTCCTCCCTGTGCTGCAGAATTCGGATCGCTTGAAAGCTTAAGGAATTCTGTAAATTTAGCAGGAGTTGCTTTTACAATAGCTCCGATAGAGTCTGCCAATTTCTTAGCCTGCTCCTTAGTTCTTGTTACCCCTTCACCTGCAGGACTTCCTTTGAATGCAATAAGGATATGTCTTGATAAAGTAGAATCTGAAGCTCTTTTACCTATAAGTTTAGAAACCACATAAACGTCTTGCTCTTTATAAGGACCAAAAGTCTGACCTACTGCTGCTGCTGTGATCTGATCTTTGATCGTTGGAGGCAATTGGGCAGGACTTGTATACTGAGGATTGAACGGCGCATCAGAATTTGCCATTACAAACATAGAATCATTTTTCGTATTCTGGAAGTTTTCAGTACCTCCGCTTGCATCTGTACCTCCTGAATATAATTTTGTAATTTCTTTCAAGGTTGCTGCATCATCTGCTGCACTAGGTTTTGATGGAAAATATACGACACCGATATTTCTGCTTGGTTCAGCTTTGAACATTACAGGGTGCTGCTTGATGTAGTCTGCCAGATCCTGTGTTGTAACATTGATCTTTGTTTTCTGAAGATACGCTGCATAATCCACTTTCACAAAGTCGATATCAGCAAGCTGATCTCTCTGCTTCATCAATTCTTCTGCTTCTTTCTTACCGGTAGTGATACCTGCTGAAATATTGGTAAACACCTGTCTTGCCATTAGTCTGTACTCAATCGTCTTTTTAGTTTTCAACCATTGATTATATCCTTCTGGATTGGTGTTTTTTAATGTTTCAATTTCTTTTTTAAGCTCTTGAGTTTTAAAGTTACCTTTCTCATCAAAGAACTGTTGATTCTGAGCAAACATCTGATCGTACTGGATTTGATTCCAGAAATAATCATCAGTCATTTCAAAGCCTAGTTTCTCAAACTGTTGTTTGATAAGTTTAGATTGTACAAGTAACTGCCAAGCCTGCTCTTCAAGACCGTTTTTCGGACGCCCTTGCTGATCAGCCTGTTGCTGCAACACGAAAAGCTGATCATTGAACTCTTCGCGGGTGATTTTCTCACCATTTACTTTTCCTAAAACGTCAGGATTCTTACCAAAAACCTTGTCGATACTATCGGGGTTCACCAGGAACGCCAAAAGCGCTAAGGCTATTACTCCCATTAAAAGCCAAGGCTTACTCCTAATCTGTCCTAAAATTGCCATTTTATAAATTATAGTTTTTTATCAGTTTGCGAAAATACACATTTTTAAGAAATTACAGAAACAGAACTGCTTTATTTTGATTTTTAATGCAAAGTTTATCTAAAAAAGGAAATTTTGACCGTATTTTTAAGTAAAAAACAAATGGCATAAGTATTGTGCATTTTTAGAATATTATAATATGCCACACGTTTTCAGAGCATATTATAAAAAATCCCTTTAACGATAAAAAACGAAAATGACAATTTGTCATTCGATTGACTATGACAGAATTTGAAGATATTAGTTTAGAAGAAATGATCAGCGATGGATTTGATATCGTAGCTGAAGAAATCAATCTTTCCGACTTCGCAGAGACTGATAAAAATTCCGAACAGAAAATATTCCCGATACTTCCCGTAAGAAATATGGTTATGTTCCCTAATGTAGTAATTCCTATTACCGCAGGGAGAAAAAACTCTATACAGCTTCTTGAGGAAGCACAGAAGAACGGGGATTTCATTGGAATTGTAAGCCAGAAAAATTCGGATATGGAACAACCTTCCGAAAAAGATATTTATACTACCGGTACATTAGCAAAGATTATCAAGATCATTAAGCTTCCGGAAGGAAATATTACAGCAATCACGAAAGGGTTCCATCGGTTCAAGATTAAAAAGATCATTGAAAACCAACCTTATTTCAGAGCAGAAATATCAAAATTAAAAGATACGCGTCCTAAAAACCAGGAGGAATATGAAGCATTACTTGAGAACATCAAGGATCTTGCTTTAAAGATTATTGAACTGGACCCGAATATTCCTAATGCGGCGAACTTCGCGATCAAAAATATCAATAACAATGATGATCTTCTTAATTTCATCTGCACCAATGCCAATTTTTCTTCAATCGCAAAACAAAAGCTTCTTGAAGAGAAAAGTCTGATGATAAGAGCTAATCAATGCTATGAAATGATGCATGAGGATTTCAGAAAACTGGAACTGAGAAGTCAGATTCATCAGAAAACCTCCAAGGATCTTGACAAGCAGCAGAGAGAATATTTTCTGAATCAACAGATCAGAACCATCCAGGAAGAATTGGGCGGAGGACCTGAAAGTGATGTTGAAGATCTGATTGCCAAGGCTAAAACCAAAAAATGGAACAAAGAAGTAGAAGAGCATTTCCAGAAGGAAATCGGCAGACTGCAACGTCAGAATCCTAATTCTCCGGATTATAATGTCCAGAGAAATTATCTGGATTTCTTTACGGATCTCCCTTGGGAAACCTATACAAAAGATGTTTTTGATATCGCCAAGGCCGAAAAAGTTCTTGACAAGGCTCACTTTGGGCTGGAAGATATCAAGAAAAGAATTCTGGAGCACATGGCTGTTTTAAAGCTAAAAAACAACATGAAATCTCCCATCTTATTACTAGTAGGGCCTCCTGGGGTTGGTAAGACTTCTTTAGGAAAGTCTATTGCAGATGCTCTAGGAAGAAAATACGTGAGATTATCATTAGGTGGTCTTCATGACGAGAGTGAAATCCGCGGACATAGAAAAACCTATATTGGTGCTATGGCGGGAAGAATTTTACAGTCTATCAAAAAATCCGGTACTTCAAATCCGGTAATTGTTCTCGATGAGATTGATAAAATAGGACAG
>JGI24741J21665_1000236_pt1 | contig 16511 bp, 21 predicted proteins | sample KBSCornC7_FD_21665 | JGI IMG/M metagenome (IMG submission 21665) | reverse complement strand
TGCAAGACTGAATTATTTCTATGGCTCAGATGGCGGAAGACTTTCTGCAGGGATAGGAATGAAGTTTTAAACAATCAAATTTTCATCACCCTGTATTTCAATTTTAAGGCATATACAAAGCATTGTTTAAAACCTATTAAAACTAATTACAGTTGAATATTCAAAAAAAATCAATTTTAATTAAATTTAATAATTCTAATTTTCAGCACACATTTTTCATCAATAAAACAAATATGGCTTTTAAATAAAAGCCATATTTTCAGCCATATAACTCAATACCACAGATAGTGTTATATGTTTATCAATTCTTTAAAAAACAGACATATTAAAAACATTTTATATTTGTCTCAACAAAAAATCAACAATTAGATGAAAAAAAAGCTATTATATATGGCATTATTTGTCATGTTCACACATTTAAATGCATAGATAGGGATTAAAACATCAACTCCTCAACATACATTACATGTCAACGGTTCACTACAGGTAGTTAAAGACCTGAATGTAGGTGGTGACGGTAGAACAAAAGGTAATTCAGGAAACAAAGGTGAAGTCTTAATGTCAAACGGAGCCGGAAATACTCCGGTATGGAAAACGATTGAATCGGAAAACTTCTTAAAAGTAGTTTATGTGGGAAACAAAACAGACATCAGCCCAGCTAGTGGCAGTTATACAGGAACACACTCTACTCCTGTCAATACTCATGAAAATTACTCACAAACCTATGTTTTCAATGTAAGCAATAAGATTGATACTGCTTACTTGACTTACAACTCAACAACAGGACTTTTCACAGTAGTAAAACCCGGGTTCTACAATATTGTTCCTTATGCAACCTATGATCTCAATTTAAATCCATCGGGACAAACCGCTGGAACAGCCAATTCTTATATACAAAAAGTGTCTCCTACACTCACAACTCTTGCAGGCATATCTACAGGACATGGAGAACGCACTACAGGATTGAATCATAATCTGTCATCTATTAACTTTTTCAATACAGGAGAAACTTTCAGAATACGCTGCCGTTATACTCAGGATTTCAGATTGTCAAGTGGTAACATTCATATATCTTACCTTACTCCGTAAACAATACAAATGTCAATCACTTCAATAACATTCATATATTCAAAAACCCCACAGATTTCTCTGTGGGGTTTTATTAGGTCTTTTATGGTACTGGAAAGTATAATAATACTTGCCCGCTGGCATCGTATTTATAATTCCAAGTTCTTTTCGATATTTTTGGGGGAACAGTGCTATTAGAATTTAATCTTTCAACAACAGATTCTTTTGTTCTGAAATTATTAGCAGATAAGCTTTTCTCATAGAAAACATCATTAATGAGATAAAGTTTTTTGAATGGATTTGCAGCATTGTCAAAATCAGAATAAGTAGTAGTGGTTCGTTGATAAGTTACCCCATTTCCTGTTTCAAACATCTCAGATTTGGTAAGATTATTTTTATCGTCATAATAATATGTTGTAGCATATTCCGTATTGGCTGTATTATTAAATTTTATAGACGTCTTTTTTACTCTATCCTGCTCATAGGTGTAAGTTTTTGTATATACTATAGGAGAATTTCCTGTGTCTTTATCAACATAATAATATTCAACTTTTTGGGGTCTGTTTTTTTCCATATAATACAGATATTCATCATATTTCGAAATATCATCAAATTCTAACTCACTTACCTTTATTTTGTTATCATTATAAGATAATTGAGTAGTTAAATCGGAGAAAAACATGTTAAACATTTGAAAGAATACGGGCAAAAATCTTCCTTTAACATTGACTAAATTTCCGTTTTCATAAGTAAACTCATAGTATTCTTTAGGTTTGGGTACTGTTCCTACACCATCCGTATTATATACATAAGCTTTTTCTGTATGTACAATTGGAGATGGAGTATCTTTAGTCGTGTCATCACCGTTGCTACAAGAAAACAAACTCAGCACAAGTGAAATGTAAAACAATTTTTTCATGGTTAGTTAGTTAGTTAGTTAGTTAGTTTCTTGATTATAAAAAATAAAATTTAGTTTAAAGAGAACGTATACACATTCCCCCCTTCAACTTTCCCTTTCTCATCAGCAATCATTAATGTTTTATCATCAAGAAAAACAATAGCTTCCTTCTGGGAATTATGATTCAATGAAATTTTCTGAATTTTAGCAGAACTGAAATCGTTAGCAGTAAAACCTGTAAGGACATGTACATTTTTATGCGTGAGCAACACAATTTTATCTTTCGTACTGTTGATGGTAGCTGAAGTGATAGCAGCATCATTATACCCGCCCTGAAGTTTTAATGTTCCTATTAATTTTGCTTCAAAATCACCCTCTTTATTAGGCACCTGGAATACAAGGAAAGTTCCGTCAAAACCTTTGCTTCTGTTTTTGGTGAATAAGTAAAAGCTACCACCCATCTCTACAAAAGCTTCACAATCATATAACAGGTTTGATTTTTTTGGTGGAAATTCTGTCTGACCCTGATAATGGAATTTTGTGGTCTGAACAACTTTTGTCGTAGTCTGTGCAGTGCTGGTAAGATCAGTTTTTAAAATTGCAAGATCGGTACGGTTGTTATCATTATTACCAAAATCTCCGATATAGATATTTCCCTGAGAATCTGATATGATGTCTTCCCAGTCTGTATTTTCACTATTTTCTACCGGTACTTTTGCTAACATTTCTCCTTTGTTATTGATGCCGTATATTGCATTTTTATTCCCCCTGTCTTCTATCACCCAAATGGTATTCTTATCTTTTGATAAAGCAATTCCGGAAACTTCCTTCAACTTCTTGGGCAAAGGAAACTGTATTTTAAGTTCATCCTCTTTTGCAGGAGAATTCTGAGCTTTGGGATTGCAGCTCAATAAAAACAAAACGGGTAAAATCAGAAAGCGTAGCATATTTATTATTATTTTTTTACTGAACATAAGAAGCATTAATTATTCCAATCAGGAATTATGAAAGTTTTTTTGCCTTTTCCCAGAGAACATCCATTTCTTCCAGAGACATATCGGCAAGTTTTAAATCCTGTTCTTCGGCAAGCCCTTCCATCTTTTGAAATCGTGAAATAAATTTCAGGTTGGTTCTTTCCAAAGCAGAATCAGGATTAATTCCAGAGATTCTGGCATAATTGATCAATGAGAAAAACACATCACCCAGCTCCTGCTCCTTTTTATCGAGATCCGTCTCAGCATGAAACTCCTGAATCTCCTCATCAACTTTTTTCCATGCATCTTCGGCATCATGAAATTCAAAACCAATTCCTTTTACCTTATCCTGGATTCTGTAGGCTTTTACCAAACTTGGCAAACTTTTCGGCACTCCACCCAAAATGGACTTATTTCCTTCTTTTAGTTTTAATTTTTCCCAATTCTGTTTCACCTCTTCCTCATCTTTCACTTCGGTATCTCCATAGATATGAGGATGGCGGAAAATCAGCTTTTCATTAAGAGAATTGATCACATCTGCGATATCAAAACTTTCTTTTTCAGAACCAATTTTAGCATAAAAAACCAGGTGAAGCAGAACATCTCCCAGTTCTTTTTTTATCTCCTGCAAATCATTCTGTAAAATAGCATCTGAAAGCTCATAGGTTTCTTCAAGGGTAAGATGGCGAAGCGACTCTAAAGTCTGTTTCTGGTCCCAAGGACATTTTTCACGCAGATCATCCATGATATCCAGTAATCTTCCGAAGGCCTCTAGTTTCTCCTGTTTCGTATTCATAAGTAATGGGAAATTCAATCTTATACAAATGTAAGGGTTATTTTGGGTTTGTGATAGTGGTTCTGGGTGAAAGTTTTGGTGTATGGGGTGTGAGATACGGGGTGTGGGGTACCAGATTTAATGTTTAAAGATAAAGTTTGAACTTAGCAGAAATTCCCCTAATCCCTATTATCTGCCATCTAATAAAAAACCAAAAGCCTTGTCAGAAATTTCCTGACAAGGCTTTGTATTTTTAATTCAAATTGAATTATCCTTGTTTTCTGTGCGTACTTTTTGGAGCTGATTTTGCAGCTGAAGTAGCTTTTACTTTTGGTGCAGCAGGTTTTTCTGCTTTTGGAGCTTTCTTAGCTTCTTTTTCAATGTTTAGTTCTTCTGCAGGCTCTCCATCCAAAGTTTCAGGCTCTGCCTTTACAAAACTTTCAGGAGTAATATATCCCGCTTTATGAAGAACATTGTACCACTGAGCCAATTTCTTGATATCAGAAGCATATACTCTTTCTGTATCATAATTAGGTAAAGAAGACAACATAAATTCCTTCAAGTCTGCATCAGAAGATTTGTGAGAGATTGTTTCCTTGTAGTCGTTGTTTTTAGCAATATTTTCAAAAACTTCGAACAAAGGAACTTCTTTCTCAAATGTAAACATGGCAATATTATCCAACAAACTTACCTGGCTTGAGTTTCCAATACTTACTTTTTTCTTACTGGTAACATCTTCAATGATGAATCCGTTTCTTAATTGAGAAACTAATTTGTAAAGTCCTGGTTTTCCAGAAATTGAAATTATTTTTTCTAACAGCATAATTTTATTTTTTGTAAATTCTGCAATCAGCCTTAAGCTTTTTGCTTTATATTATTTCTTTTATCCTTGTTTAAATTATTTTGGAAATCTCATTTTGTAACCAATGTTTACGTCACCCTGAGAGATTTTTGTCAGTTTACCTTTTACCAGTTTCTTCTTCAGAGCACTCAGGTGGTCAGTAAACAGTACCCCTTCAATGTGGTCGTACTCATGCTGAATTACGCGGGCTCTAATATCGGAAAAAGTTTCTGTATGTTTCACAAAATTTTCGTCATAATATTCAATAACGATTGTACCTTTTCTTTTTACATCTTCTCTTACATCCGGAATAGAAAGACATCCCTCATTGAACTTCCATTCTTCACCTGATTCTTCAAGAATTCTGGCATTGATGAATACTTTTTTAAACTCTGCCAATTCATCTTTAATATCTTCATAATCCTCATCTTCGGCAAGAGGTGTAACATCTATTATAAATACACGGATATCCAAACCGATCTGAGGCGCTGCAAGACCTATGCCATTTGCACTGTACATCGTTTCGAACATGTTATCTATCAATTCCTGTAATTCGGGATAATCTTTGTCTATATCTTTTCCCACTTTTCTCAAAACAGGATCCCCAAAAGCTCTTATCGGTAAAATCATCTTAATCTTTGTTCTAAAAAATTCTGCAATATAATGGTTGCACTTACTTTATCTATTAATCCTTTTTCCTGCCTCTTTTTCTTACTTTTCCCACTTTGGGAAATAAAAAACGAAGCCATTTTGGATGTAAATCTTTCATCAAAACGATGGACCGCAATATCCGAAAATTCTTTTTTAAATTCTTCAATGAATTTTAAAATATCGGTTTCTACTTCCGAAACGTTTCCTTTCAAATCTATGGGAAGCCCAACTACTACTTCATCTACCTTATTTTCACTGAAATATTTTTTCAAAAATTCCAATAAAAAGCGGTTCTCTACAGTCTCAAGCCCACTGGCAATAATCTGCATATCATCAGTTGCAGCGATACCACAACGAGCCTTTCCGTAGTCAATTGCAAGGATTTGTCCCATAAGTCTGCAAATTTAGTAAAATTTACTGATTTTATTCATAACGCAGTTTTTTTATATAAATCATGTTTTATTCCATTATTTTTTTTATAATTTTAATCTTCCAAAAAACAATTATATGAAGAAACTCATCCTCGTAAGACATGCAAAAAGCGACTGGCCGGAGGAAACGGAGGACTTTGACAGACCTTTGGCAGACAAGGGTTTGACAGACGCTATGCACATGTCCAGATTCCTTAAAAACAATAATATTTCCATCGATCACTTTGTGTCCAGCCCCGCGGTACGCGCACTGAATACCTGTAAAATTTTTAATCAGGCTTATCAACTTGACTGTTCTACTGATGAAAAATTGTATAATCCTTCGGAAAGAAGTTTTGAATCTGTAATTTATGACCTGGATGATACCCTGAATTCAGTTGCTTTTTTCTCTCACAATAATGGAATTTCCAATTTTGCCAATTCTATTTCTGAAGATATTTTCCATTTTCCCACCTGCGGAGTTGCTGGTTTTGAGGTAGACTGTGAATCCTGGTCCGAATTTGACGGTGCCAAAAAGAAACTTCTGTTCTTTTATGAACCGGGGAAAATATAACGTTACGTCTCTCTTTTTTTATGCAGCTCTGTTCATTCTTCTTTTTTCATGTCAGAAACAGAAGAAATCTTATTTTGAATCAATTGCACTGAATGATATAAAACTCTCGGCTTCTCCAAGACCCGGAAGCTGGCGGTATAATCATGATGAGCATTTCCAGACATTTGAAGATTTTCAGAAATTAAAAAAGATAAAGCCCGAACCTGGAAAAAACACTATTTATCTTCAACCCATCGGAAAGTTTGATGAACTTCAGGAAAAAGAAATAGCACTCACAAAAGAATATTTAAAAATATATTTCCAGCTGGAAACAAAAGTCCTTCCCGTTTTACCCAATACGATCTTTCCTGATAAAGTCAAAAGAATTTCAGAGGAAGGAAAGGAACAGATTCTGGCAGGTTATGTACTAGACAGCATTCTGATCAAAAGAAAGCCCAAAGATGCTATAGTACTGATGGGAATTACAGAGAAAGATCTTTTTCCAAAACCGGAATGGAACTATGTTTTCGGGCTTGCATCTTATGAAGACGGTGTAGGTGTAACGTCTATGTACAGATTTGCAAATGGTCATTTAACAGATTCCAATTTCAATGAAAGTCTTGTAAGATTAATAAAGATCAGTTCCCACGAGATCGGGCATATGTTCGGAATCAGCCATTGCCTGAATGCCAACTGTGTGATGAATGGAACCAATTCACTTCCGGAAACAGATTCTCATCTTGCAAGAGCTTGCTCATTGTGTCAAAGAAAACTGAATTCCAGCATCCATTATAATGATAGAAAAAGACTTTTGGAATTAAAAAATTTCTTCGAAAAACAGCACCTTAATACAGAACTTACTTTAGCTAATCAGGACCTGAATCTTGCACAGTAACCATCATTTTTTGCCAGAGGTGGTTTAATTTCGGCAAAGCCATTTTCCGCTGTATATAATAAGAAGAACGGGCTAAAGCCCGTTCCTATTAAATATTTTTCTACAATTTTGTCTTTTATTTTCTCTTCAAATCCAGATCATCAAAATCAAAACTGAAATCTGTTACATCAGAAATTGCCTTCAGTCTTGCGGATTCTGCTTTTCCGTTTTCGTCATAACTGAAAATAATATAAGCGTCTGCATCATAGCTTCTATCATCCCATTTGATAATGAAAGAATTGTTGGAATAAGGAAGCAGCTCTCCTTTTAATCTTGGAGAGTTTTTACATGAAATTCTGTATACATTTCCTTCTTGTGCAATTTCTACATCGCCAAACCAAACATCATTATAAGTTCCTATAAACTGTTCTGCTTTTGGCTGAAGAGATTTTTCTTTTTTGAAGGCTTCTGATTTTGCAAAGGCATCTTTCTTCTGTTTGTTGAACTCAGTCTCCATTTTAGACATTCTGTCGCCATATGTTTTCAGCCAGTTTCTGTCTGCCACGCCAAGATAAGAATCTTTCACTGTATTGGTAATGGTATTGAAAGCAGCTCCGGACTGTTGGTTCGTTAAAACTACAATTCCCAGTTTCATATCCGGGATTAAAGTAAACTGTGTAACCGTTCCAATCAATCCTCCTGTGTGCTGTACCTGTTTATGTCCTTTAACATCGCTCAGGAACCAGCCTAAACCATATCCGTAGAAGCTTGTATCGTATGGATTTTTTGCCGCAACTCTGTCAGGGATCTGAAGATTCCACAGTTGTTGAACATTTTTATCTGAAACTAATTTTTTCCCATCCTTGGTGGTGAAATTATTTAACAGACATTCTGCCCAAGCTGTCATATCCTTAATATTACTCATAATTCCTCCTGCAGCGTTTGCTGTTTCGTTCCAGTCGTGAGGAACAGCAATGGCTTTTCCATCTACTGGAGCATGAGCGTCAATTTTATTGGCTGTAGTTTTTGCTCTGCTGTAACTTCCAAAGCTTGAAGTCATTCCTACAGGCTTCATAATTCTCTGCTCAATAAATTCTGCCCAGCTTAATCCGGAAACTCTGTGAATCACTTCTCCGGCAACAATAAACATGATGTTATTGTAATCCAATTTTGTTCTGAAAGGATTTTCAGGTTTCAGGTATCTTACGTTGTGAACGATATCATTAACCGTTAAGCTTCCTCCTTCCGGAAAAAACATAAGATCTCCCTGTCCAAGGCCTAATCCAGCTCTGTGCGTAATAAGGTCCTTTATTGTTACATTTTGAGAAACATATGGATCATACATTTGAAACTCAGGAATATATTTGGAAACTTTATCATCCCAGTTCAGTTTTCCTTCATCTGCTAAGATCGCCAGTGCCACACATGTAAAACCTTTAGAGTTGGAAGCAATTCCTACCAATGTATTATCATCCATAGGCTGTTTGGTTGTAAGAGAACGTACTCCAAAACCTTTGGAGTAAATCATTTTCCCGTCTTTTACAATTCCTACGGACATTCCAGGTACATCAAAGGTTTTCAGGGTATTTTGGATCAGTTCATCCAGCTTTTTTTCTTCAACCTGCGCATTAGCCAGTCCTACGGTCAAAAGAAAAATGAAAAAAGAAAGTTTCTGTTTCATTGTTTATTTTAATTTTCCCAAATTTACTAAATATTAAGTGATGCTAATTTTAGCAGTGTTAAAACTTTATGATAAATCAGTTGTATTCATGAAAAAGACTATTTGTATCTGTATTTTCTCTCTTTTCGCAGTCAGTGGTATCAAAGCCCAGGACAGAACTTCCAATCCGTTACTCTTACAAACCTGGAATCTCAGTAAAATGGATACTTATATTTATACCTACGAAAAGCAGGATGGTTTTGAGGCAAGAAGAGAAGGAATCAGATTTCAGAAAAATGGAAAAGTAACAGGAAACCTGATTAAATCTACATTAAGATATGATACTTTGGAAGAACCGGTTACTAAAAATGAAAAACCAGACCGTTACATCGGGAGTTGGAAAAAAGCTTCAGATTCTACAGTGACTCTAGTATTTCCTTCCAATACAAATATGACCGGTACTTTTGTTATTTCAAAGCTTACTGAGAATCAACTGAAGCTAAAAAAGGTTTTCAGTGTGGATATAGAAAAGAAACTGGATTCTATCCGAAGAACAAAAAATATTACTGACTGATAATTGAAATTACCCTCTGAAAGCAATCATATCTGATAAGTTTGTTAAAGCTTCTTATATTTGCAGTCTTAAAAAAATATCAAAAAATGGCAGTAAACAGATTATTAGCTCTATTTTTATTGATGGTAGGCTGTAATTTATATTTCTCTCAGGATGTAACCATCAAAGATGATAAAGTTTTATTGGATGGGAAACAGATTCTGAAGGCTGAAAAAATCAATGCAGCCCAATATTCATTTTTTTCCATGAAGGATGATGAAGAGATTCTTCTTTACCGATATATGGACAATGAAACTCCAAGCTATGTAAGTGATGATTATTTTATCCTGAATTTTCTGCCTGAAAAAACAAAAGTAGAATCAACAGATATAGCCAAAATTGCCAATTTTATGAATTCTAAAAAAGGAATGGAAAAGCTGGTAAAATGGTTATTAAAAGAAAGAGTGATTAATCATGACGGAGAACTGAATTCTGACCGTGTAGCGATATTCAAAGATAAATACCACGAAAATATTACAGAAAGAACCCTAAGATAATGACAAAGATCCTTCTCCTTTCCGACTCTCACTCATATATGGATGACCGGATCCTGGAATATGCTTCTCAGGCCGACGAGGTATGGCATTGCGGAGATTTTGGAAATCTGGACGTCATTGAACAGCTGGAAAAGATAAAACCTCTGAAGGGAGTATACGGGAATATTGATGATGCTAAAATTCAGGCTGAGTTTCCTGAAGTCAACCGTTTCTTCTGTGAAAAACTGGAGGTTTTGATGATTCACATCGGAGGTTACCCCGGAAGATATACTCCACTTGCTAAAAAAGAAATAACCGAAAAAGCTCCAAAATTATTTATTTCAGGGCATTCACATATTTTGAAAGCGATGTATGATGAGAAAAATCACCTACTGCACCTTAATCCCGGCGCCTGTGGAAAACAGGGCTGGCATAAAGTAAGAACAATGATGCGCTTTGTGGTAGACGGTGAAGAAATCAAGGATCTGGAAGTTATTGAATTGGGACCGAGAGTCTGATCAATGGGAAAGTTTGAGGATTTAAGGGTAAAGGAGTTTGCCTTCAATACGTTTTACTTTCTACCTTTGCACAAAATATTGGGTTCAGACAATTCTTAAAAAATTATGAAGATCGGCGATAAGGTTTCGGTAGTTGATGAAGATTTAAGCGGAGTAATTACTTCCGTAAAGGGAAATATTGTCGTTTTTAAGGATGAATATGGTTTCACTCACCAGTATGCAAAAGAAAAACTGGTTCCGAAGGATTCGGATCTTTATGAAAATATCAGAGTGGTAAGGAAAGCAGAACCTAAAAAGATCATTTCTAAGAAACACCAGAAAAATCATTTGGTTTTAGACCTGCATTTTCATAATTTGGTGAAGAATCCAAGTGACTATGACAGCTTCGAAAGATTGTTTATTCAAAAGGAAAAACTGATTGAAGTGATTGAGTTTTGCAGAAGAAACAACCTGAAGAGACTGGAGATTGTTCACGGTATTGGTGATGGGATTTTACAGAGGATGGTTCGGGATGTATTGGAAAGCCAGGTTAATATTGATTTTTATAATAAGGAAATACTTCACCATCAATCGGGTGCGGTAATGGTAGAATTTCACTAAATTTGCAGCAATTGAAATATGAACGTACTTAATTTACTTTTTACCAAAGACGGATTGATCTGCCAGATTGTTAAAAACAAAAGCATTCTGGAGGAAAAGTCTTATTTCGTTACTGAAGAGACACCAGCCAATATTATTGAGCAAAAGCTGGATGAAGTTCTTATCAAGCAGCGCTATGACGAGATTCAGGTGATTTCAGCATTTAATCATTTTACCCTGATGCCGGAAGGTTTTTCTGAGCATGAGGCAGGATTTGACCTGATTGCCTTCAACGCTCCTACTGATAGAGAGAAGGAAGAACTGATGCTTTCTATCAACAAAAAATTCAACATTCAATTTTATTATACTTTCCCGAAGAACTACTATAAGAAAATAAAAGAACTGGCCATACCTGCTCATTTTAATTTCTCCGGAGAAAAGTTCCTAAGCTTAATCAATAACAAAACCAATAAAGAAATTCACATTAATCTTTACCATAATCAATGTGAGTTTTTTGCGATTGATAATAAGAAAATCATTCTTTATAATAACCTTGATGTCAACTCAGAAGTAGATTTCCTTTACTTCATTATGTTTACATTGAGCAAGATAGGATTTGGAATCAACGAAACCAACTTTTATGCTTATGGAGAAACTACGGAAAATGAAACATTCATCTCCGAGCTTCAGAAATTTGTTAAAAATCTGAAAATTGTTTTTGACAATATTCCAAACAAAAATTTTATACTTAATTAGGTTGCAGGCTGCAGGTAACAGGGATTAGAATACCCCAGTAATTACCTAAACCTATAATCTATCACCTAAACCCTAACAAAAATATGTTCAGAATAATATCAGGCAAATGGAAAGCCAAAAAAATTGCCGCTCCTAAAAACTTTGATGTAAGGCCTACTACTGATTTTGCGAAAGAGGCTTTATTCAGTATTCTGGAAAACAAATACGATACGCAGTCGATCTCCGTGCTTGATCTTTTTGCAGGAATTGGTTCTATTACCTTTGAATTTGCTTCCAGAGGATGTAAGAGTGTTACTTCTGTAGAAATGAATCCAAAGCATACGGCATTTATTAACTCTACCGCTTCTGAGCTTGATATGGCACTTCAGATCAATGTGCAGAGAGGTGATGTATTTGACTGGCTTAAAAAATTCAGAAATAAAAAATCATTTGAGATTGTTTTCTCAGATGCTCCCTTTGAAATGGAGGAGAAAAAGTATTATGAACTGATTTCTCTGGTTTTAAACAATAAATACCTGAAAGAAAACGGAGTTCTTATTGTAGAACACCAAAGCCGTATGAAACTGGAGCACCCCAATCTAATAGATACCCGAAAATACGGAAATGTAAGTTTCAGTTTTTTTGAACCGAATAAAGAAGATAATCAGGAACTTTAATTCCTGATTATTTTTTTTGATCTTTCCGGAGCTGTTTTCCCCCAATCTGTAATCGCTTCCAATACGGGAAGAAGGGTTTTTCCAAAGTCCGTTAAGGTATATTCAACCATTAATGGAGGTTTTTCTGTAAATACTTTTCTGTCAATAATATCGTCTTCTTCAAGCTGTTTAAGCTGAAGACTCAGCGTCCTTTCCGTAATGGTAGGAATTAGTTTTCTTAATTCATTATATCTTTTAGCACCATCTATCAGGTGATATAAAATAACTGCCTTCCATTTTCCACCTATAAACCTCATGGTAACACTGGTACAGCATGGGTATGCTTTATCATCTATTGTATACATTTTTATACTATCCTTTTTTACCGTTATTGCAAAGTTAATAAACTTAAATTAATTTTGTAACTATAAAAATGATAGTACAAAATTATGAACTTTTTAGACAAAATGAAAAACAGGTATACTGTAAAAAAGTATAACCCTCAGGGAAAAATCAGTGAAGAACAGATTGAAGAACTTAAAGAAATCCTGAATCTGAGCCCTTCATCTATTAACAGCCAGCCGTGGAACTTTATCTTTGTAAATCATTCTGAATTGAAAAAACAACTGGCAGAAGTTTCTTTTATCAATAAAGAAAAAGTATTAGACTGCAGCCATCTGATTATTTTTCAGGTGCTTAAGAATACAGCAGATTTTGAACAGCAGATTGAAGAAAGTCTTCCGGAAGGTAATATAAACTACTACAAAAACAGAGTAAAGTCAAAAGGTGAAGCCAGCGTAAAATCCTGGCTTGGACATCAGGTTTATTTATCACTGGGAGTACTGCTTTCTGCCTGCGCAGCTATGGGAATAGATTCAACTCCGATGGAAGGAATTGAACCAGAGCAATATGATGATCTACTAAAAAATGAAAAATATGAAACGTTATTTGCAGTTGCTATCGGACAGAAAGATGAAACGGATACGAATCAGCCAAAGTTTAATCCAAAGATGAGACTGAAAGCTGAAAAAGTAATTGTGGAAGCGTAACTTAATTACAAATTATTTCACAAAAGACACTCATAAAAAAGTCTGCCTCATACTGAAGCAGACTTTTTATTTATAATACTTTCAATTCTAAATCTATTGTCTTTCCAAAGAACTTCTTAGAGATCTTTTCAAAATTCTTGGTAAGATCGGAAAGGTAGAAGTGATAATCCGGTTTAGGATTGTTATCATTTAAAAGATTGTATTTATCCAAAATAATCTTCAGATGATTGGCTACAATATTCGGAGAGTCAATAACCCGAACTCTGTTTCCGTAATACTGCTTGATTTCATCAATTAAAAGAGGATAATGGGTACAGCCCAAAATGAGTGTTTCAATATTCTTTAATTTGCTATTACTTAAATAATTATAAATAATAGCATGGGTAATAGGATGATTTTTAAATCCTTCTTCAATAGCAGGAACCAGCAATGGTGTTGCCAGTTCATCCACTTTGATCCATTTATTATGCTTTCGGATACTCTTTTTGTATAATCCTGAATTTACTGTTGCTTTGGTAGCAATAACCCCTACATTATTGTGGATTTCGTAGGATACTTTTTCTGCTACGGGATTGATAACGTCTATGACCGGCACCTTACCTGCAACAGACTGCATAACTTCATTTAAAGCATTAGCTGTTGCCGTATTACAGGCAATCACAATAGCTTTACAGTTCTGCTCCAGCAGAAAATTGGTAATCTTTGTAGAATATTCAATAATGGCTTCCTTTGATTTTTCTCCGTAAGGAAGGTGTTTTGTATCCCCAAAGTAAATCAGATCTTCATTAGGCAGAAGTCTTTTAATTTCTTTGGCAACGGTAAGGCCTCCCACCCCGCTGTCGAAAATTCCGATAGGCTGGCTTGGCGAAAGATGTGAATAATCTTGTTTTTTAGTTTTCAAATGAGCTGAAATTTTATACAAAAATAGTGAATTTTATGGCATATCTGTATACATACAAACATTATACAATAAACAAATCTGATGCAATTCCGTCTGCCATAAACCAATGTTTCTCAGGAATTTTTAAATGATCATTTTCAATGATTAAAATCCCTTCTTCTATTTTTGTTTTGATTTCTGTCTGAAAATGCTCCAGTAATCTATCTGAAAATTTATTTTTTAAGCTCGTAAGATCTACACCCCAGATAGTACGCAGACCAATCATAATCATTTCATTGAACTGATCTTCCTTAGAAAGAATTTCTTCCTCTTTGGCCAACAGTTTATCATTAAGCTTTTTAATGTACTGCTGGTTATTGGCAACATTCCAGCTTCTGACATCAAAGCCGTTATAAGAATGTGCTGAAGGCCCTATTCCCAGATATTCCTGATATTTCCAATACGAAGAATTATGACGGGAGTAGAATCCGGGTTTGGCAAAATTGGAAACTTCATAATGTTCAAAGCCGTTATCTTTTAAAAAGTCAGATAAATAATAGAATTCTCTGTTCTGTTCTTCTTCTTTTGGACTTTTTACCTTTCCTTTTGAAATCCAGTTTTCCAAAGCAGTTTTGGGTTCTACCGTCAAAGCATAGGACGAAATATGCGGAACTTCCAATGCTATTGTTTTATTCAGATTTTCTTTCCAGATCTCAAGATTGGAGGTTGGTGAACCGTAGATCAAATCAATACTCAGGTTTTCAAAGCCAAAATCCTGTGCCCGTTTGATAGAACCTTCTGCCTCGGAAGCAGTGTGCGCTCTGTTCATTAATTTTAGATCCTCTTCAAAAAAACTTTGAGTACCAATAGACAATCTGTTCACTGGTGTTCCAGCTAGCTGCTTTAAAAAACTTTTATCTAAATCATCCGGATTGGCTTCCAGAGTAATTTCAATATCTTTTTCAAAACTGAAATACCGCAACACCTCATCAATTAAGGAATTGATTTCATCAACGGAAAGAATAGAAGGTGTTCCCCCTCCAAAATACAGGGATTTCAGCGTTCTGTTCTGTAATTCATCTTTTCTGAGCATCAGTTCAGTTTTCATTGTACGAAGCATATCATCCTTGAAATTCAGGGATGTTGAAAAGTGAAAATTGCAATAACTGCATTTTTGTTTACAGAACGGAATGTGAATATATATCATAAAAAAAGCTCTGAAATTTTTCAGAGCTCAAATTTATTTAAATTAAATTGATTAGTATCTAAATCCTCTAACATTAATAAAGTTGTCAAAGTTATAACCAAGACCAATCATGAAACTGTTTCCACCATAGCTCTGGATATCAGATATTCCAAGGTTATAAGTTGCTCCGATCATGAATTTGTTGAATCTCACTTTTACAATTGGAGAAATACTCAGGTTCTGATTATCAAATCTGTTCTGAACCGTTCTGTAGCTAACCCCGAAAGAGAATGCATTGATATCATTAGAGAATGTAGCCATAAGGTTCCAGTCTATCATTCTCGTTGAGTTTGTATTAAGGTTGATTAATGCTGATGGTGCTAATGTAATATTATCAGCAATGTTCCAGTTATATCCTAAGTTTAAGAAGAATTTAATTGGAGAAGGCTCGTAGTTGTTTACGATAGAAGCATCATTGCTTAATGCGATATCATTTACGGAAACACCTCCGAATAAGCCTCTATAGGTAGCAGCCAAACCGAAGTTCGCATACACCATGAAGATATTACTTTCCTCACCTCTCAATAACGGGTCGCCTCCTTCTTCAGTATTAATTTTAGAATAATCAAAGTTCATGTTATAGAAGTTAACACTTGTACCGAAAGAGAACTGGTCTTTTCTATCTCCTTCACTACTTAGAGGAATAAAATATGAAGCACCAGCTGTGATTCCCCCTGCAGAAATAGGTCCATTACTATCTCTGAATACGGAAATACCAGCACCTACTCTATCAAAGATATTCGCATTAATCCCGATTGACTGTACATTCGGAGAATTGTTGAACTTTGAAAATTGTTGTTGATAATTGGCGTTGAGCTGTACGTAATCTGTTTTTCCGTATTGAGCTGGGTTGAACAGGAACTCACCATCCAAAAGATATTGCTGATAGTATGGTAGTGATTCTTGTGCTTTGTATGCATTTGACAAAAGAGCTAAACATACGATAGCATATAGTTTTCTCATAACAAATCTTGATTTCAATTCAACAAATATAAAAAAATTCTCAATATATTTTTAGTTTTCCAAATAATTTCTCCATTTTTTTACGGCATCCG
>JGI24741J21665_1000235_pt1 | contig 16524 bp, 13 predicted proteins | sample KBSCornC7_FD_21665 | JGI IMG/M metagenome (IMG submission 21665) | reverse complement strand
CCCCGCCGCTGAGCAAATTATCGCCGCCGAAAGCGAAGGCGCCGTTATTGAAGGTTCAGATATAACGGTATCAGCCGTAAACGTCCAGTTTGACTTGGACAAGATGGGTGTCGGCCCGCTGGAGGGCCAAGTGGTCATTGACGACTGTCAGCCTGACAGCTTCAACGCCGCCCAACTGCAGAAGCGTGGTGGTGTGCTGCTGGGTGTAGTTGGCCTGGACGCCGGTGAACAGCCTAATGGCCAGTCGACAGTAGTCCGTCAGGATTATGACTACGGCATGCTGGAGAACGCTCAGCGCCACGTATTTGGCTGTGAGGCAGAAGTAGCTTCGCTGTATCGCTACTGGAAGGAGCTGCAGGAACGCGGCATGGATGTGGACTTAGCTAACCGAATTGTTGATAAGCTGGCCCTCCGGTCGGAAGTAACCGTGCAGTCAGCCCGCTACTTCGGCGCCTTGTTCAAGAAATATGGCATTGTTGCCGCCAACGTTGTTACCCAAAAGCCTGCGGCCTAAGGCCTGACCATAAGTCGCGAGATGTTAATAAACAGTCCCTGAGGGGACTGCTTTGTTATAGCCTAAGAATGCTATTATAAGGGTAGTAATGGTTATGGTTAGCAGATGCATATAGAACTAATCGCTTTGGGATTAACCATCGTGGCTAATCTTTTCCTGGGCGGCCTGATTATGATCCGCTCTTATACCAAAGCGTACGCCTGGTATTATTTGGGCATTACCAGTGGTGTGATCGCCTGGGCTATTGGCGATATGATGATTTTAAGTGGTCATAGCGCGTTGATGCTTGACCTCGGACGTATCTTATTTTATGCCGCGCCGATGTTTATACCTATGTTCTTGTGGTTCTTCTCACGCTCTTTCCCTGAGGATACCAGCCTAAAGCCCTGGCATGTGCTGGCGGGGCTCTTGCCCGTAGTTTTGTTTGTGCCGCCGGTTATTATTTTCTTCCGGGAAATGGCCAGTGTTACCGTGGGGCCCGACCTAAACGAGGTAAGCCCGCACGTGCCGCTTTTTTATCTGTATGGCGCCTATCTGGTCCTTTTCTTTGTGGCGTCTTATCTGACACAGCTTAACAAGATGCACCGGTTACGGGGTATTAGCTATTCCCAGGTGGCGTATACATTTTATGGCATTATTATCGCTTCATCACTGGCGTTATTCTCGAATGTTGCTTTGCCGATAAGCGGCATCAAAGGGCTTATCTGGCTGGGCCCGATCTTTACCCTGTTGGGGATCATTTCAATTGCCCTGGCAATCATCCGCTATCGGCTGTTTGATATCCGGGCGGCCATTTTGCGCAGTTTGGCATATATTACCTCGCTGGCCCTGATCTCGGTGTTGTACGTGCTGATTGTCAACATCTTTCAGCATAGCCTGTTTGACGGGCAAACCACTTTGGCGTCGCAGACGTTTAATGTGGTGGCGGTGCTATTTATCGCCTATACCTTCACGCCGTTAACTAAGGTCTTTAACAGATTAACCGCTAAGTTTTTCTACCGGGATGCCTATGATCCGCAGACCTTTATCGACCAGCTTAACAAGGTGCTGGTGAACGACATCGAGCTAAATAAACTGCTGCAAGAGGTAGCTCATATTATTGCCACCAACCTAAAGGCCGAATATTGCTTGCTGGGTATTAAAGAAACCAAGTTCCAGCCCATCCGCGTAGTGGGGACGGTTAAAAAGGACTTCTCCCTTAAAGACATTAAAGCAGTTCGCCATCTGACGCCTCACCTAACGCAGACGGTAACTATTACCGACAGCTTAACCAGCGAGCAATCACATCTGAAGAAGCTGCTGCAGCGTTATGACATTGCTATGATCTGCCGTTTGGCGCCTGAATCTGAGCGCGAGCAAGAGGGGCTGGGCTATCTGATCCTTGGGCCTAAAAAGAGCGGTAACCCCTACGGTACGCAGGACACCAAAATCATGGGCATTATCGCCAAAGAGCTGGTTATTGCCATCCAGAATATCCTGCACTTCGAAGAAATCGAGAACTTTAACGCCACTTTGCAGCAAAAGATTGACGAAGCTACCCGCAAGCTCCGCAATACTAACGAAAAACTGCGGCAAATGGACCAAACCAAAGACGACTTTATCAGTATGGCCTCGCACCAGCTGCGTACGCCCCTGACCTCCGTAAAAGGCTATGTGAGCATGGTTTTGGATGGTGATGCCGGGCCGGTTTCGCCGCTGCAGCGCAAACTGCTTAATCAATCGTACGTCAGCTCGCAGCGCATGGTTTACCTTATTTCTGATCTGTTAAACGTTTCGCGGTTACGCACGGGCAAATTCATTATCGAGGCTATTCCCAGCAATCTGGCTAAGGTTATCAACGAAGAGATTGAACAGCTGAAAGAAACCGCCAAAGGCCGCAACCTGGAGCTGACCTATGAAAAGCCGGAGCATTTTCCAACCCTGATGCTCGATGAAACTAAGGTACGGCAGGTGATTATGAACTTTATCGACAACGCTATCTATTACACGCCCAGCGGGGGTCATATTCATGTGGCGCTCATCGATAAGCGTGAAAGTATTGAATTTACGGTCACGGACGACGGTATCGGCGTATCCAAACGCGAGCAGCCGCATCTGTTCACTAAGTTTTTCCGGGCTCACAATGCCAAGCGGGCCCGTCCTGACGGAACCGGCCTTGGTTTATTTATGGCTAAAAAAGTTATCGTGGCTCAGGGTGGAGCAATTATTTTCAAGAGCCAGGAAGGCAAAGGCAGTACGTTTGGCTTCACCTTTGCCAAGGCACCACTGCTGCCAAAGACAACCCCGCCGCCGGCACCTGCTATTAATAGCTAAGCAGCCCTGGCTGCTGTGCTGCCCGGCGCTACCTATGCAGTATTTGGTTTAAAGGCGGCCTGCTTCAGGTAGTTCATAAATAGGCGAGGCTGCCCGTTACTGGTTTCCAAGGGAGAGCTATGGGCACACATCTGGCCATGATGTACGGTCACGACACCTAAGGGGCTGGCAGTAACATGGTTCAGCTTTTGGGGTTTCAGCAGGAAGCCGCCTCTGTCATAGTCGCTAACCGATAGCTGGTCGTCGGTGTACAGCGTGGATGGCCCCAGCAGCGTAACCGTGTAGGTGACGCTGCCCGGAGTGAGACCTTCGGGATCATCGAGGTGCCAGTGATTGTAATACGCGTTCTCGTAGGGACCCACGTAAATATACTCTTCGCCATCGTCATCATGGCCCCGTTGGGCGTAGCGCTTGGTATCCAGCATAACCAGCTTGTTAAATTGTTCGTAGCAGGTATTCACAAAGTCTATCAAGTATTGTGAAGCTAGCGGGCCATCCTCGTCTACGATGTCAATATGCTGGAATGAATCGTAATTGGGTAATTGGGAAATTTCGGCAGCAGCTTGCTCTAATAAGGCGGGCTCAACCAGCAATCGGCCGACCGTAGCATAGCCTGCGGGGACGGCTTGTCCCTGTTGCCAAGCGGCGTACTTCTGGTTGTGAAAGTCGTAAAACTCGGGTGCCCCAGTGTATTCAATGGATATGCCTTTTTCAATATCAATCATAATTTTATGCCAGATCTTCCTCTAACGTGTTTGTAATAACCCATTGGCCAAAATAACGATCATGGAACAGTTTGTGGTCGGCGGCGGCATTTATACCGGCATGCACCATCGTCTGCAGGTTTGTACCTACTGGCAGTACCAGCGGCAACGGCTTGGCGCCTTTAGGGGGATGCATGTCAGATTGCTGTGGATCGGTATGGAGTGGGCATTTAAGTTTAACGTCCGGGGGTTTTAGCCGGGTAAGCTGCGTTGCCCAACCCCTGTTCTCGGCGTCAAACAGAGGCTGGTATACACCCCGTTGATCCTTGCTGATGGCAACTTTTGGAAATTGCGTTTGGTTTAGCCGGGAAACCTGTAAAAGATGAAGCCCGGCTAGGGAGGTAGCAAGAAAACTAAGGTCATGGGCAGCTTTGGGACGTTCCTGGGCATCCTCAACTTGGGTTCGGGTAAGCTCGATTAGCCGTACAATGCCGGCCGATAAGGCATTGGTACTGAGTGCGTGTGGTAGGCTCCGGCCATGGATTGATACACCAACACCAGGGGTACTGCTGGCTACTTCTCCCAAATGCGCGTAGCGATCCGCGGCGTCTGGCCACCACTGGTGTTCGCGGTCTGGGCCGTTGGTGTAAAAGTTGGCCACCCGCCGCCGCCCGCGCCGCTGCAGCCCATGAATACTGGCCCGGAAACGCCACAAGCTGCCAAATGGCAGAGTCAAAACTGCCGATCGATAGCCAGGAAAGCTGCTTTCGTACCCTTCGCCGGCAACCAGGGTGGTTCGCAGCGCGTTAAGGCCAAAGGCGGCCATAGTATAGCGTTCGGTTTTATTAAGATCTATCTCGGCTATAGAAGCGGGATCAACATCCTGCTTTTCCAACGAAGTAACCAAGGCTTCCCGGATAATCAGCGGATTGTCCGGCAGCTTGGGCGCTAAGAGGGGTATTTGTGGCGCCACTTCTTGCTGGGCGGTACGAAGGTGATAGGTGTGGGCCATTAGTAATCCATGTAATCCGCAAACCTGCGTAACAGGCTTGGCTGATATGTATCAAAAATTCCTATAACGCCACCGGCATTGATGGCGGCATGGGCCATGATTTCCAGATTTGTATCTTCCCGGGTGGGCTGCGGAGGGTCATTCGGTGACTCAGATGGTTCAACGGATTCAGCCGAGTCAGGACTTTGGCATGGCCCGTAATGTGGGGGCAAAGGGTCGGTGTGCGCGGGACATTTAAGCGTAGCAGTAAGCAGGGTGACATCGGGCAGGCTTTTTTTAATCCAACCCCTGTTGTCTTCATCGTATATTGGCCAGTACGTCCCGTTGTCATCTTTTTCCAGGGTCATAACGGGCAAGTCGGGGTTAAAACTTCGTGACTGCATAAGATTAAGGCTGGCTAAGGAAGCCAGGATGTGCGTCAGATCATGCGCGGCCTTTATCCGTTCTTCGCTTGGCGCTTTGAGGTTTTTCTTGACGATTTTTGCGAGCGTCAACGTGGCGACACCCAGCGCCGAACTGGTCATAGCACGCCGCAGGCTGCGTGCCTCCAGAGGGATGATCTTGCCAAAACGTGGTTCATCTGTTTCGCGGACGAGAGTAGTGTAGCGCTCCTTGGCCAGCGGCCACCAGCGGTGTTCGGGGTTATCGCCATAGCTGTAGTGCAGAGCAACCTTATCTCTAGCGCCTGCCTGGGCCTTTCTTATACGGCGTTTGAAGTAGGTGCCTCGGTCGCCAACTATACCAAGCGGCAGCTTGACGGGGCGGAGATCGCGTAACTGAGCCTCTGCACCTTCACCAGTAACCGCGAAACCGCGTTGTTCGTTTATAGCAAAGCTAACCAATGTATGGCGCTCTGTTTTGCCCAGGTCGTAAGGTGATATGGCGTCAGGGTCCACATCTTGCTGTTGCAGCGAGTCCTTTAGGGCGTCCAAAATAATGGTTGGCTCCTCAATAAGATGGGGCGCAAGTTGTGGTATCTGGGGCGAGACTTCGTCACGTGCTTGGCGTAGGTATCCGGCGTAGCTTTTCATCAAGGAGAAATAATGCCATACAATGGACCGCACTGCAAGTGCTTGTGGCTGGAGCTGTCTATATAGGATCCTACATAGGATCGGTGAAAGCGCTGTATAAGCGGTGGTTCATAAACAAACGGGGCTTTCCGCTGTGCTCGGGGCCAGGTACGGCGTGCGCGGTTCGGGCGCCATGGTGTATGGTGGCGGTACCTACCGGATAACACATGGTATCTTTGAGTTTTTCGGGCGCCAAAAGGTCCCCCTCTTCGTTAAAGTCCTTGTTGCTGATGTGGTCATTGGCATACAGCGTTGTTGGCCCCAACACCGTAAGTGTGTATACGGCATGGCCATTCGCTTCGCTTTGGTCGAAGTGCCAGTTATTGGAAGGGGCATAGACATACGGTCCCACGATAGTCTCGTACGCATTATCCTCAGGGTCGGTAGGGTTATATTGTTGGCCATCAACCACAACCAACTCTGTAAATCGTTGGCGGCAAGCCCCCACGAACTCTTCTAGGAATGGTGATAACATGCCTGGCCGGGGCTCTCTATTTTTTTGGATTTCAATTTTGTGTGGAAGATTGGCGACTTCAGTATGGGCTTGGGCCAGTACCTCAGGCTCAATAACCAGGCGGCCCACCGATGCGTGGCCAGCTGGTATCGGCTCACCCATATTCCAGGCGTTCTCGTAGGTCTTATGGTATGCATAAAACTCGGGTGCGCCCCAATGTTCGATACTGATGCTGTCTAAAAGTTCTGTCATGGTATGTCGATAAGGTTAGTTAAAGACAATATAATGCCATACTTACGTATATTATACAAGTAGTAGAGCTTACATAACAGCGGTGTGTTTTCCACAGATATGTGGTGGTTTGAACATCTTTCTGGTATCTGTAAAGTCAATATGATACGGTTACAGAGTAAAAACCGAACAATTTATAGCATATGCGTGTTGACAAAAAGGGGCTTATATGCTAATATTAAGTACTAGAAACACATAGGAGGTGGTTCATGCATATTATAAATAAGTTGACGAAGCGCATTCGTAACGCAAGCCCTAAACAGCTGATCGTTGCTACTGCCTTCGTCGCAGCTCTCGGTGTCGCGGTAGGCCTGGGCGCAGCAACTCATCAAAAATCATCTGCCGCAAGTTTTACGCGTGACTGTTCAGCCAACGCAATCGACAATGCCAACCTTAACGGTGGTTGTGGTGCCGCAAACCCAGCTGAGCTGGTTGCCGACATCAAGAGCAACCAACCCGGTGACCTGCAAAGCCTGTACGCAAGCTTTGGTCTAAAGGCAACCGACTACGACCGCTTCGTAAAAGAAGCTCGCGAAGGTTACGCTACCAAGGACGGCCGTATCGTCGTCGATGGCCGTACCGTCGCTACTGACGCCTGGAGCGTTGGCCGCACCAAGAAGGCTAACAGCTGGAATGTTAACGGCGTTTGGGCTGACAAAGCTCAAGATGTAAACCACTCATCTGACCAGATCCCTGTAATGGTGCTGTTCGATGAAAACGGTGTTATGCAGTTCGCTGCTATGCACGCCTGTGGCAATATGAACGGTGGTACTCCAGTAAAGCCTGTCTTTGATTGTAAGGCTCTTACTAAGACCCCTGTAGAAGGTGAAAAAGACACCTACATGTTCACTACTGATGCTCCTGCCAGCGATGGCGCTACGGTAGCAAAAGTTGTTTACAACTTTGGTGACGGTACTACCGAAACCAAGACCGACCTTACCCCTATCAAGCACAAGTTTACCAAGCCTGGTAACTACACTATCAGCGTAAGCGTAACCTTTAACCTGCCTGGTGGTAAGAGCAAGACCATTGAAGCTGTTAAATGTAAGACTCAAGTAACTGTTGTTGCTCCTTACTACGCTTGTACTAACTTAGCCGCATCTGCCCTTAACGACAAGAAGACTCAGTTCCGCTTTACCGTTAAGACCAGCCAAGGTAATGGCGCTACCCTTAAGGATGTTGATTTCACCCTTGACGGTCAGGGCACCACTACCGGTGTTGTAACCAAGGATGCTCAGGGTAACATTTACAAGGAATACACCTTTGCCGAAGATGGTAAAGACCACACGGTTGTTGCCAAGGTTAACTTTAACCTCGACAGCGGTGTAACCAGCAAGACCTGTGAAGCTAAGGTAACTTCTACCAAGGCTCCAATGTGTACTGTTCCTGGTAAGGAAATGTTCCCTCCCAACGCCCCTGAATGTGCCTACTGTGATGTTCCCGGCCACGAAACTTTACCTAAGGACTCTAAGGAATGTGTAACTCCTACGACTCCTCAGGTGTTGGCCGCCGAGCTGCCTAACACTGGTATGGGCAACATCTTCGGACTCTTCGCGGGTACGTCAGCTGCAGGTGCCGTCGCCCACCGTGTCATTACGAGCCGTCGTCGCCGCTAGAGCCACCTCCCACATTCCTGTGGATAACCGGTAGCAATAGCTCCCAAAGTATGCTACAGTTAGCACTAACGAGCATTGACTGACCGCTCCAACAAGAACACTTGCAAAGATCCTTCCCATGCACCGGGAAGGATCTTTCTTTTTGTCATAATTTTGTCAGGATCGTGATCACAGTTTTTCATTTTTAGCTTAAGCGTGTTAAATAGTTAACACTATACTTTATTCCAAAAAGGGTATGATAAAGCGGCTATGATTAACGTTTCATTATCTCTTAAGCTTACAGGCAGCTTTATCACGGCTCAGCTTCTACTGAGTAAGCACTGAGTGCTTAGAAGAAAGGGTGGGGATGAGAAATATAAAAACACAACTAAACCTCAATGAGGTGCCGTTCAAGCCTGGTGGCCCTATTGTTGCGATGCTGCGAGCCAGCGCTGCAGCGGTAAACCGCTATCCGGAATGGGATGCGATGACGTTACGGAGCGCCTTGGCTGATCATTATGGCGTAGACGCCGATTGGATCGTGGTGAGCGGTGCCGGCAGTATAGGCTTGATCCAACAGGCGATGGTGGCCTCCGGACAAGGAGAAATTATTTATAGCTGGCCCAGTTTTGAAGCCTTTGACCTGGCCGCTGGCGCCCTGCGGATGCCGATTCGACACGTCGGTTTAATGAATAATGCTTGTGATCTACAGGCATATAACTCGGCTTTAAATGAGCGTACCAGTATGGCCATTGTCTGCACGCCCAATGCTCCAACTGGTGGCATCGTGCGTCAGCAGGAGCTGGAAAGTTTTATCAAGCAGGTCCCCAAGCAGGTGCTTATCCTTGTTGATGAGGCATATGGTGAGTTTGTGGACGCCGATGCATCTATTGATGCTTTGGGTTTGGTCAAAAAGTACGCCAATGTTATGGTGACGCGAACGTTCTCAAAGGCCTATGGGCTGGCCGGGGTACGGGTGGGCTATGCAATTGCTCAGCCGCAGCTGGCCTTGCAGGTTATCAAAGCCGGGCTGCCTTTCCCGGTACCGGCGCCGTTTCAGGCCGCAGTTTTGGCGGCACTGGCTGATCGCCAGCGTCTAGACAAGCAAGTTTCACGGATTAACGAAGAGCGGCATCGTCTGGCCAACAAACTCCGCAGTTTGGGAGTCGAGGTTGTCGATGGTTACGGAAATTTTGTATGGCTGCCAGTAGCTGACAAGGCGGCAGCGGTAGCCCAAACGCTGCAAGAGCAGGGAGTGCTGGTTAAGCCGGTAATGCCTTACGGTGTGCGAATTACCGTCGGCACGGCCAAGGACACCGACGCCGTGTATACGGCATGGCAACAGGCTGACCTGACCAACGTCATATATCCGGCGCCCGAGGCAAGCCCGGTTGTAGAGACTACGCCAGACTTACTGCAAAGCCAACAGCTACCAGCATGATAATTAGATAGATAAGGGTGGGATATGAATGAGAAAACAAAAGGCGCCAGCTCGCTGCTAGCGGGAGCATTTGTAGTTAGTACGTTCGGTATATGGACACGATTTGTTTCGCCTATGCTTAGCTCGGCGGCGCAGACAACTATGCGCTGCCTGCTGGCAGCCGGTTTGATGGCTATCGTGGTGTTTGTCGGCCGTAAAAAATATACCCTGCGGGGATACACAAAACACCAATATGCACTTATTGGTGTTTTGGGGGCTTTGACGGTGGCTCTGGGGCTGCTATTTGTAGTATCGGTGACGGCAACCAAAGTAGGCAACACCTTCTCGCTTATATATGCGGGCAGTATTATCACTACTTTTGTTATCGGTACTTTCTTTTTAGGTGAGAAAGTTTCTCCACTAAAGATCGCGGCAGTAGCAATGGCCCTTGTTGGGCTGGGTATGTATACGCCCGAATTGCTGTCATTAAGTTTGGGTATTGTGGCTGGTCTGGGGGCTGGTATTTGTGATGGTTTATCCAATATAACCCGCAAGCAGCTAAGGGGCGTTGATCGTAATGTCGCGGTTATGTACCAGTACCTTATGGCGGGTGTTTTGGCGGCACCGTTTGTGCTGATTTTGGGGGGAGATCCCGTTAAGGCGGTGAGCGCTGGACCTATTATTGCGCTGGTAGTGTACTCTATAGTATCAATTGTCTTTGCCAAGTTGCTGCTGTATGGCTTTAGCCGCTTCGACGTTAATGTCGGCGGTGTAATTTTGGCTATGCAGATATTTTTTGGCATGCTGCTGGGCTTTCTATTTTTCCATGAAGTACCGTCAGGCAACGAGTTGGCCGGCAGCGTTTTAATTTTTGTAGCCGTATTGTTAGCGGTAAACAGCAGTATACGGGCCAGCAAGGCTGCGGCCGTAGGTGCTGAGGGACAGGCTGGCTAGCCTGTCTCCAAAAAAATGTATGTAAAAAACAAGGGGGAATCTATGGATCTAAAACATTTACCACGTAAAGCTGCCGGTGCCAGCACTTTTTCACCGTACGAATCAAAGATTGAAATCGGTGCTCATAATCAGCGCTTGTCGCATGTACTGGCGCAGGATACGGCAGGGTGTCAAGGTATATCGGCTGGGCTTATTGTTATGCCGCCAAAAAAGATGGCTAAGGCGCATATCCACAAAAATAACGAGATTGTTCTATTTGTACTTGAGGGGTGGGGTGCAGCGCTGGTTGGCCCTAACTTGGAGCCTATCTTTCATGGACCCGGTGATTTTTTCTACTTTCCGGCTGGGGTGGAACACCTCGGGATTAACTTGAGCGACACACAGCGGCTGGTACTTATTGAAATCCGTACAGACCCGAAATTTAACGAAGACCTGGTACTATTACCCGAATTACAGGCGAAGGCCCAGGACATTGCCAAAGATCTTTGGCAAAAGTTCAAGGCTGGCGAGATTATGCCGGAAACTCGTACGCAAAACCCGATATTTGTTTACGACGAATCCAAGGAAGAACACCCAGAACCACAGCTGGCTGATATCGCCCGCAACAACATTGACGGCGATGACGATGCGGCATTCGATGGCGCTGCCGAAGCGCAGCCCTTACAGGCATAAGATAGTGGCAGTGGTGGAATCGTTTGATTTCTGTTTGGTATTTATCTTTTAATAGAACATATGCCGGAACATGTCCCGCCATTTTCTATCAGCGAAGAGCTGCTGCCCCAGGGATTCTGTTGTGGTCGGCGTTATTTTGCGGTTATGTTTCCAAAGAGTAGTTGATGCAACATGCTACAATGCCCCTATGCGCGCAACGTTATTGTCGGCTTTGTCTATACTTGCAGCAGTTTCATCCAGCTCTACACTCCAGCTCAATGCTTATAGCTTAGGTTCCAGTGGAGGTGTTGGCGGGCATTCCGCTAACTACTATCTGGAAGCAAGCAGCGGTGAGCTGCAAGGGAGCGCCACGCTTGGCGCAACATATGAGGCTGACAGCGGCTTGGTGTCAGCACAGCAATCTAATGTGCCAGGCGCGCCCACTCTCTCCAGCAACAGCGGCGATTATTATAATAAGCTACAGGTAAAAATTAACACGGCTGGTAACCCTAGTGATACGGTCTATTCCTTAGCCATTTCTACCGACAACTTTGCGACAACCAATTACGTGCAGGCCGACGGTACAGTTGGCGCGGCAGCGGTATACCGAACGTACACCGCCTGGGGAGGTGCCAGCGGATCGTTTATCAGCGGCCTTGCGCCCAATACTGCCTATAAGGTAAAGGCAGATGCCATGCAGGGAATGTATACCAACAGTGGCTATGGACCAGCCGCCAGCGCTACTACCGGCACGCCGAATCTGGCCTTTACACTTAGTGCAAATAGTACTACATTGCCAGCGCTCAGTAGCGGTGCTGCCAGTTTTAGTACGGCCAGCCTAACGTATGCCACGAACGGCGCTGGTGGGTACGTGTATGTCCGCGGCCTTAATGGCGGGCTAAAAAGTACGGCTGCAAACTACACCATTCCTTCTGCCACCTTGGACCTAACTACTGGCCAGGGTTTCGGTGTGCGGTCTACGGCCGTTGGCCAGACCAGTGGTGGGCCATTTTTAGCCCAAAGTCCCTACAATAACGCCTCATCTACTATTGTCGGAGCAGTGCTAACAAACCTACAGCCCTTGTACGCGAGTGCCAACAGTGTTGTGGGGGCTAACGCTAGCTTTGCAATTGGCGGCTCACGAAATGCTATTACACCCGCAGCCGCGGATTACCAGGAAGTGCTTACTTTTATCGCCACAGCAGCCTTCTAAAGTTGCCTAAGGAATATTAAAAAGTAATTAATTTGACAGACATAATCGTTATAGATTATGCTTGTGTACATAAAACATCAAAAGAAAGAATGCAACCAAAATGAAGACCGTATCGACCTCCTTCCGACGACTCTCGGCTGTTCTAGCTGTGGGTGTAATTTCAGCAACTGCCCTCTTGTCCGCCCAGGTGTCGGCCGGTGCGCTGACGCAGAGTTACATTCGTCTTAACAGAATGTCAGCCGGCACTACTACCAGTTTCCGCGTGGTCATAAAGACTTCGGGTGCTGGCGCTACTTCGTTGGCAGTTAACTTTAACGGCGCCGATACAACCACCTGGACTGGCTCCAGCGGTCTGGTAGCCGCTTCGCAAACTGCCTCCTCGGCCAGCTGTGCCAGCGAGACGGGCGCTACGGCTCTGCCGGGAACATTGAGCGCCTCCGGCTCCGGTAGCACTGTTACTATTACCGGTGTGACAGCCTTAAGCGCATCAACAGCGTATTGCGTTGATCTTACGAATGCCTCCGCAGTAACAACTGCCGCCGCCAACGAGTACCACCCAACAATTACAGCGGGTAGCGATAGCACAACCGTAGCCCTGCGTACCATCAGCAGTGACCAGTACGCGGTTAACGCCAATGTATCACCAACTTTCAATTTTGTTCTTAGCAGTGCAAGCGATAGCTTTACCAGTGCCTTGTCATCGGGTGCTGTTACCAGCACGAGCGGTGTGACGGCAACAATTAACACCAATGCTAAGTCGGGATGGCTGGTATGGGCAAAAGACGCAAGCACAGGATTGCTTTCAGCATCACAGTCAAAAACAGTTGCTTCTATAACCAGCGGTACGCCGGCTACATTGTCAGCAGGCACCGAAGGCTACGTTTTTGCCTTGACTAATATCGCCCAGGGATCAGGCGCGGGTACAGCTTCGCCGGCAACTGCCTATGACGGCACTGCCAGCGGTGGCGCCAACAGTAACGGCAGCGGTCTGGACACAACTTTTCGACAAGTTGCCTCATCCACGGGTACGGCCAACAATGCGGTTTTGACCTTCAAGGAGCGTGCAGCCGTATCGGCAACCACACCAGCCGCAGCAGATTACACTGATACTATCACTCTAATTGGCGCCGGCAGCTACTAGCAGGTAACCTATGCGCATACGTACGCCTATAGTACGGTGGGTCGCAGGTTTAAGCTGTCTATTACTCTGTGGAGGCTTCCTTGCAGGCAGCGCTTCGGCGGCCAGCGATACTACACCTGCTACCTATAACGTAACAACATCACCGGTATATACAACGCTGACGACTACTCCCGGGCAGACCATCAGCACGCCGGTAAGAGTTCAGAATAATGCTGCCACCCCCATAGACTTGCAGGTTAAGCTGATGAAGTTTAAGGCTTACGGCCAAGACGGTAAAGCTCAGCTGCTCACCCCTGATAGTAACGACCCTTCGGTAAAGTGGGTGTCCTTTTCGCAGACAAAGCTCGCGGCCCAGCCAGGGGTCATGAATACGATTACCATGACTATCCATCCCGATCGCACGGCAGCCTTCGGCTATTACTATGCGGTGGTATTTACGCCCGTGGGCGCTAACGGGAAAGTACAAAATTCGAACAATGTTGTTGGGTCATCAGCCGTGCTGGTACTGCTAGACGTACAGGTTCCCGGCGAAAAGCGTCAGCTTAGCCTAAGCAATTTTAAGACCGAGCACAAACTCAACGAGCTGTTACCGGTTCATTTTACGGCCACTGTAAAAAACACCGGCGACATTTACGGTGCGCCTACGGGCGAAGTATATATCAGTCGCAACCGCAAGGATAACATAGCAGTTGTACCGGTAAATCACGAGCTGGGTAATATTTTGCCTGGATCATCGCGAACGTTTACCGCCAGCTGGGACGATGGTTTTCCGGCCCATGTTACCAAGCGTATCGGCGATCAGATTGTAACTGGCAAAGACGGCCAGCCGGAGACCAAGCTCAGCTGGGATGCTTCTAAACTGAGCTCGCTGCGTTTCGGCCGCTATTATGCGCATGCACTGCTGGTGTACAATAATGGCAAAGAAGACGTGCCCATAGAGGCTGAAACCACTTTTTGGGTTATCCCCTGGCGGGCCATGGCAGTGGCGCTTATACCACTGGGCCTGATCATTTTCAGCCTGGTTGTCCTTATACGTCGTGGAGTTCGTTTTGGCCTTAAGGCCGGTCGCCGTGGCAAGGCGGGTGCTAAAAAGCAGAAAACGGATGTATCGTAAGGCTGCCTTATTGGCACTAGTTATTTTGTCGATGGGCTTGACTAGGACTGCGACCGTACAGGCTGCCGGCCTTGCTCAGGGCGTAAGCGTTAATCCTGCACTTAAAAATATCACTATGCAGACTGGTCAGGCAGACACGGAGTTCACTACAACGCTGGAAAATGACACCGATAAAGCCTTGACGGTCACCCCACGGGCAACTGATTTTTCGGCCCGGGGAGTAAATGGAGCCATCGACTTTTCGACCACAACCGATGACCAGCATGGCTTAGCCAAATATATTACCTTCTCAAACCCGCGTTTTACAATTGGACCCAAGCAGAGCTACCTGCTGCATGTGCACATCACAGATGCCGCAAAGCTGGGCCCGGGCGGGCACTTTACCGCTTTGCGCTACCAGGTGGCGCCCCAGCAAGCCGCTCATGAACAGGTTAATTTGCAGTCAGAACTCGTCAGCTTCCTGTTTGTAGCAAGCAGTGGACAGGCGAGTTATAAACTTGAAGCCAAGTGGTCGATGCCACACATTATATGGGGTAATGTCCCGGAGGATTCGGCCATATTATTTACAAATAAGGGGGATGTCCAGGCTGCTCCGCACGGTACACTGACGGTTACCGGCCCGCTGCATCACCAGCGTATTGCGCAAGGTGTGATTAACGCCAATTCTTCATTGGTGCTGCCGGGTGCCACTCGTTTATTACAGACCGGTCTGACCTCCCGGCAGCCTGCTTTTTGGCCAGGGAGGTATACCGCAGACGTGTACTACCGCGTGCGTAACGGTGAGGATTATACTCATATGCAGCAGCGCTTCTTTTTTATCGGCTGGCTATTTGTTGTGGCCTGCATGGTGCTGCTGGCGCTGCTTATTGGGGGCTTTATCGGGCTGCGCAAATGGCGGTTTAGGAAAAGAGCGGCTGACGCCATAGATCCAAAGCCCAAAGCGGTCCCCGCAAAAACTGACAAGAAAGTTAAAAATAAACGCGAGATCCCCGTTAGACAGCTGTAAACAATAGCGTTTTTATAGTACACTAGGTACATCTATGACTGAGGCACGCAGAGCCTTCCTGGGGGTAATTTCAGTAATTGGTTTAGGGATCGTACTAGCCGGTATTTGGCATACACCTTTGGCGGTCGCCACGGCCGGAGTTAACCCCCAGTTAAGTTTTCAGGGTAAGGTGGTAAAGAGTGATGGCACCAATATTACCGATGGCACCTACAACGTTGAGTTTAAGATATATCAAGATGGCACCAACAGCGGTGGCGGCACCCTAAAATGGACCGAAGACCGGCTTATCAGTGCCAGCAATGGTGTGGCATTTTCAGGCGGCACGTTCCAGGTTAATTTGGGTTCGGTCGCATCTTTAAACGGTGTTGACTTTAACCAAAACACACTCTGGCTGAGCATCCAGGTAGGTAATACTACTACCTGTACAGTGACAACTACTTTCTTAGCTAACTGTGGTGGCGACGGTGAAATGACGCCCTATGTCAGGCTGACAGCCAGCCCCTATGCCCTAAACTCCGATAAGCTGGGCGGCTTGACCAGTGCTGGTTTTGCGCAACTGAGTCCGTCTTCGCAGCAGACAGGTTCACTTAATGTTAGCGGGGCGGTCAATTCGGCTACGAGTTTGCAGACGGCAGGCGCGACGCGCATCGACGCCAGTGGTAACCTGACTGCGTTGGGGATTACGGCAAGCGGGAATACCCTACTGCAAACGGCCAGCCCTTCGGCGACGGCTTTTGTAGTACAAACAGGCGGTGCTTTGGCAATTTTAAGCGCCGATACCTCAGCCACCAAAGTACAGATCGGTCTGGCTACCACTGATACGAACCAAATTAACCTCCAGCTGGACTCCTCAAGCACGTTTGCTGATAGTGGAACGTGCAGCACTACGTCGAACCAGGGGGCACTCTATTACAACACTGTCAGCAACGCTATCCGCGGCTGTATTAATGGCAACTGGGAAGATCTTATCTCCACCGGCGGACTGGGGATTCTGGCCTTTGGGGTAGTGCCGGACTCATCCAATGCCGGCAGTGTCGGCGATTTGGCAGGTCTGACACAGAGTAATAGCCCA
>JGI24741J21665_1000229_pt1 | contig 16748 bp, 15 predicted proteins | sample KBSCornC7_FD_21665 | JGI IMG/M metagenome (IMG submission 21665) | reverse complement strand
GAGGAATTTCAGCCAGCCTTGTTTCGAAGCGGCTGGCACATTTTTCTCTTTCTGACGTCTTTTCAGGTGATTGGCGGCTGGCTCGGCGATTTGCGACCCCGGCGTCCATCCAATGAGTGGCGACGGCGAGGATTTCCGGGTCAGGCCGGGAAGCGTGCGCGACGGGGGCTCGGCATCGGGCCGCAAGGCCCGCACGCTGGCGGCCCAGGTTCGCCGGGCGGCGGCGAAGGCGGGTTATGCCCGTCGGGCGCCCGGGCCGGGCAGACGGGGCGGCACCGGACATCGCGGCCGGGGCCGGAGCGCCGCGCTCAGGGCCCGCTTTGCCGCGAACGGGCGGCGCGTGATCATTAAGGCGCGCGTGGTGCGTCACAAAGGTGCGCGGTTCCGCGCCGCGCCGCTTGCGCGGCACACTGCCTATCTCGAGCGTGACGGGGTGACTCGCGACGGGCGCGACGCCAATTTGTTCGACGCGCGCTCGGACCAGGCTGATGGCGATGCGTTTGCCGGGCGGTGTGAAGATGACCGGCACCACTTCCGGTTCATCGTGTCGCCCGAGGATGCCGGCGAGATGGCCAATCTGCGCGCCTTCACCCGCGAGCTGATGGCCGACATGGCGAAGGATCTCGATACCGAGCTGGACTGGGTGGCGGTCGATCACTGGAATACCGACAATCCCCATATCCACGTGCTGGTGCGTGGCCGGGCATCGGACGGCACTGACCTCGTCATCGACCGTGATTATATTCGGGAGGGGATGCGTGCCCGGGCCGAGGACCGCGTCACGATTGAGCTCGGTCCGCGCACCGAGCGCGAGATCCAGGTGTCGCTGGAACGTGAGGTCGAAGCCGATCGCTGGACAAGCCTTGACCGCCGACTGCAGCTTATGGCGGACGATGGGGCAGGCATCGTCGATCTGAGGCCCGGTGGCGGTGGCCCCGATCCCGACGCGCGGCGGCTGATGCTCGGTCGCGCGGCGAAGCTCGAACGGCTTGGTCTGGCGGACCGGATCGATCCGGGCTGCTGGACCCTGAAGCCGGGTATCGAGCAGACACTTCGCGATCTCTCCATCCGCACCGACATCATCAAGACGATGCACCGCGCGATGTCGGGCGGGGACCGCGCCCCGGACCTGGCCAGCTTCTCGTTACACGGCGATGTTCCTGACCAGCCGGTGCTTGGCCGGCTTGTCGAGCGCGGCCTGCACGATGAACTGACTGGCAGCGCCTATGCCGTGATCGACGGCGCGGACGGCCGAACGCATCATGTGCGTTTCGACGATATCGACATGACCGCTGATGCCAGGCCCGGCGCGATCGTCGAGCTGCGCAGCTGGACCGATGCGAAGGGCGGCACGCGGCTGTCGCTGGCAACGCGATCGGATATCCCGCTCGATCAGCAGGTGACGACGCCTGGCGCCACCTGGCTGGACCGGCAGCTCGTCGCGCGCGAACCCCTCGCAACCGGCGGCGGGTTCGGGCGCGATATCCGCGAGGCCATGGAAGCCCGTGCCGATCATCTCGTTGGTGAAGGCCTTGCGCGGCGCCAGGGCGACCGGGTCATCTTTGCAAGCGGCATGATCGAGACGCTCAAGACCCATGATCTGGACGACACCATCGCGCGGATCGCCGGGCGCACTGGTCTGCCGCATCGTCCGTCCGCTGCCGGCGAGCATGTCAGCGGCATATTCCGCGAGCGGGTCACGCTGGCGTCGGGCCGGTTCGCGATGATCGACGACGGTATGGGGTTCCAGCTCGTGCCCTGGCGGCCGGCACTCGACCAGCATCTTGGCCGTCACATCGCCGGAACGATGTTGCCCGGCGGCGGTGTCGACTGGAGCTTTGGGCGAACGCGGGGGCTTGGCCTGTGACGACCTTCTCAACATCGATACGGGAGCCCGGCTGATGTCCGCCACCAAGATCCTGTGGGGCCAGATCATTGTCGTTTTCGGAATCGTCCTCGCGAGCGTCTGGGGTGCGACCCAGTGGACCGCGGCGGCACTCGCCTATCAGCCCGAGCTGCAGCCGGTCTGGTTCATGCTGGGGCGCACGCCGATCTACCCGCCGCCGGCCTTTTTCTGGTGGTGGTTCAGCTACGATGCCTATGCCCCGGCGATCTTCCTGAAAGGTGCGTATATCGCCGCGTCCGGCGGCATCACCTCCGCCGCCGTTGCGATCGGTATGTCGGTGTGGCGCGCGCGAGAGCTGAAGCTGGCGCAGACCTATGGCTCGGCACGCTGGGCAACGGAGCGCGAGGTCGAGACCGGCGGCATGCTTGGCGAGCACGGCGTCCTGCTCGGCCGGCTCGGGACGCGCTATCTTCGCCATGACGGACCCGAGCACGTACTGTGCTTTGCGCCGACACGGTCGGGCAAAGGTGTCGGCCTGGTCGTGCCATCGCTGCTGACCTGGCCGGGTAGCTGCATTGTCCATGACATCAAGGGCGAGAACTGGTCTCTTACCGCGGGCTTTCGGGCGAAGGTCGGGCGGGTGCTGCTGTTCGATCCGACCAATCCCGCATCGTCACCCTACAATCCGTTGCTCGAGGTGCGCAAAGGCGAATGGGAGGTTCGCGACGTCCAGAATGTCGCCGACGTGCTGGTCGATCCCGAAGGCAGTCTCGAGAAACGCAACCATTGGGAGAAGACCAGCCACGCGCTGCTGGTCGGCGCAATTCTTCACGTGCTCTATGCCGAGGCCGACAAGACGCTGGCGGGGGTTGCCGGGTTCCTGTCGGATCCCCGGCGGCCGATCGAGACGACGCTTCGCGCGATGATGACCACGCCGCATCTGGGCGAGGCCGGCGTACACCCTGTCGTCGCGTCGGCCGCGCGCGAACTGCTCAACAAGAGCGAGAACGAGCGATCGGGTGTGCTCTCGACCGCGATGTCGTTTCTCGGCCTGTATCGCGATCCGATCGTAGCGCAGGTCACCGGCGCCTGTGACTGGCGGATCGCGGACCTGGTCGATGCGGAGCGGCCGGCCAGCCTCTATCTCGTCGTACCGCCTTCCGACATCTCGCGGACCAAGCCGCTCGTCCGGCTGATCCTGAACCAGATCGGGCGGCGGCTGACCGAGGAACTGACCCCCAAGGCGCGCCGCCACCGCGTCCTGCTGATGCTTGACGAGTTTCCGGCGCTCGGTCGCCTCGATTTCTTCGAAAGCGCGCTGGCCTTCATGGCCGGCTACGGGATCAAGGGGTTTCTGATCGCGCAAAGCCTCAACCAGATCGAGAAGGCTTACGGCCCCAACAACGCAATCCTCGATAACTGCCATGTCCGGGTCTCGTTCGCGACGAACGATGAACGCACCGCCAAGCGGATATCCGACGCGCTGGGCACGGCGACCGAGATGCGCGCGATGAAGAACTATGCCGGACATCGCCTGTCGCCGTGGCTCGGGCATCTGATGGTCTCTCGTACCGAGACCGCGCGGCCCTTGCTGACGCCCGGCGAGGTGATGCAGCTTCCGCCTGACGAGGAGATCGTCATGGCGGCAGGGTTCGCACCCATTCGTGGGCGCAAGGCGCGCTATTATCAGGACCCTCGGTTTAACGCCCGGCTGCTCGCACCGCCGACGCCCCAACCGCTGACGCCGGCAGAGCGGCCGAAGGACGACTGGACGGCCTTGCCCCCGATCGAACCACCCAAGCCGGTCGCCGCAGCCAAGCCGACGCGCACCAAAAAGGTCGCCGCCAAACCTGCGCGGAAATCTCCGCCGACCACCAAAGCTGAGGAGGGTGCGGCGGCCAAGAGCGATCCGGCCAATGCCGGCATCCGCCAGGAGCCGGATCTCCCCGCCCATGAGGAGATCGTCGCCAAGCCGGTGGTGCCGCGAAGCGAGTTCGAGTTCAACGAAGGAGATGAGGACATGGACATTGCCGGCAATCGCCAAATTCAGGAGCGCCTGTCGGGCGCGGCGCGCCAAGCCTCACTTGATCCTGACGACGGGATCGCGATGTGAGCGCCCGGCCCAAGATCAAGCAGACGTGGCGGCTCGCCGCGGACCTCGCGCGGCAGCTGGCCGACCATGCCCGGTCGCGGCGTGTGACGCAGGTGGCGATCGTAGAAGCGGCGCTGGCGTCGTTCCTCTCACCCGATGGGGCGGACCGACTGGAGGCAGCGGTGAGCCGCAGGCTCGACCGGCTGACACGCCAGGCCGACCGGCTAGAATGGCATGTCGAACTGTCGAACGAAACGCTGGCTTTGTTCATCCGCTTCTGGCTGACCAGCAACGCGCCACTCCCTGACACGGCACGCGCGGCAGCCCAAGCGATGGGCAAGGAGCGCTGGGAGCGGTTCGTCGAATCGCTCAACCGGCGGATGGAATTGGGGCCGAGGCTGGCCAGGGAACTGTCGCAAGACGTTCGAAAGCCTTCGACTGACCCTGACGAGGAGTGATTCGGGCATGTCGAGGCAACCGGTCGATTGCGGTACGGGGCCGACCGACCTCAGGTGAGAGTGTGGAGCGGGGCTAACGGCGAGGCAAAGGCGATCAAGCATCCGGACGCATCACCGGCTCGAACCTGAATTCGCGGCCGAGTCAGTACCGGCCGACGACCTCCACTTTGCAGGAGACCTCCCCCTCGTCGGAGCCGTCATCTTCGCAGGGAACGATGCTGGCGCTGACATCGAAGACAAGGCCGGTCTCGATACCGGCATGTTCTTCCCAGACAATGACGCCGCCCCGGTGCCATTCCCCTTCGGTGTCCTCAATGACCGACCGGGCGAAGGTGCCCGCAGCGTCGATTGGATCGTCACCGACCACGCGGTGCGCGTGGGTCTCATCACCCGGCCCGATAATCGCCGCCCAGTAAGTCGTTGGCATCCACCCTCCATTCTCACGCCGACGCAGATTGCCCATTGCACAACAAATGCCAAGCCGGCGTTCCGGCAGCATGACGGCGGTCCGATCAATGTCGACTACGCACGAGGGTACCGATCGGAATCAACGTTCCCCTGCCCTCTACGCCACAGGCGGTGCCGCCGTCGTTCAATCCGCGAAGGGACTCGCAGACTCAACCTGTTATCGAAGGAAATTGCGAAGGATCGAGCTGGCATCGACTCCCCGGTTGAACCATTTCTATGATAATTGTGCGGCGTGCAGCGCCGCCAGTTGTTCGAGCTGTCCTTCCGCCTCATCTACGATCTTCGGGTCATTGGCGTGTCGAGCAATATGAGCTGCCGTGCGGAAAGCGTGGACGGCGTGATCGCCAAGCTCTGAGCTGTGAAGCACGATTCTGAGCCCATCACCGGCAGATTCGAAATAGGAATGCGCCAAGCGCTCAATCGCTGCGAATTCGCGTCCACTGAGGGTGGCGTCAAATAGATCAAGCTTGAGTTCCCCACCTTTCCTCCCGTGATCTGCATCGAACCTGGCATAGGCGTGGCCCAAGGCTAGAGCGGCTCGCGCCAGTCCCAAATTGTCTTCAAATCGCCGGTGTCGCTGCTCACACAATGTCCAGATAATGAGCGCTGCGGCCCGCTTGTTCTCTCTCCAGCAAAGCTGCCCGAAATAAAAGAGTGTGCGAGTTACCTCGAAATGGGCCGTACAATCCAATCTGAGCGTCAGTGCTTCTTCGAAATCGGTATGCGCTTCGTCATACCGACCGAGCGATAGCAGGATCAAAGCCCGGCGATGATGATACGTCGCAGTCACGTAAGGGGATGCATGTTTTCTGGTCAGCGGCGCAACAAATTCATCCAGCAGCCGCAACGCCTCAGTGGGATTATTGGTTCGCAGCCTTGTTAGCGCCTCATAGCCGCGCAATCGAAGCTCGATTTTCGAACCGGATAGGATGTTCTGGTGACGATGGACGACTGCGAGACCTTGGGCGATCACCTCCGAAGCCTGCGGCCAGCGCCCAAGGCGGTAGAAGGCAACGCCTAAGCGGAGGCAGCAATCGGCGATAAACACCTGGTCTTTGAAGTCCTCGTTGATTACCCGCAGCTCACGAAGTAGCTGAACGGCTGCGTTCCAGTCCCCGGTGGCTTCATGGAGACTGACTAGCTTTTCGACCACTTGGCGAAGCTTCGAGGCATCGCCCAGGCCCCGATATCGTTCACGCTCGTTCAGCAGTTGCTGCTCGTACGGGAGAACCGCCATTCGCCGCCATCCCAGGCCGACCTCCGCCGCCGCTCCATCCATGCGCGGGCGATAGGGCGTGCCCTCGGAAGCTCCCGGGCGAGAAGGGAAATCGGAACGGTTTCGGAACAATGCGGCCCAAGGTACCGCGCCTCCCGGCCGGACAATCGAGCGCAACTCGGCTGGCGGTGCTTCGATGATCTCATTAACGGCGTCGAGGATATGGCCAAGATCTCTCAGCCACCTTTCTCCCTCTGTGGACGCATATTGACCCTTGCGCGTCTTGTCGTAGGTCGCTTTCGATATTTTTTTAAAGTCGGTAATGTGCTGCCGCTTGATTTTGTGGTCCTTAAAATGGCCCTCAAGCTGCTGCCATGCCCAATCGGTCAATTCCTGATCAAATTTCATGGCACTCGTTACCATTCGTCTGCTCGCATCGGTCAAGGCCCGCCTCGATGGCATTGAGGAATCTTAGGATTTGATGGTGCGGAAGCTCCTTCTTGCGCAGCGTGATCCGAGGCGCTGAACCTTGATCTCCCACCATATAGGAAACCGCATCTTCTACCTTATCGCAGGACAATATTGTAATTGCCCGATCATTCCCGAGACGCCGGCTGGTGTGGAAGTCACCCGCCGGAAAGCTATAACATTCTCCAGCCCGATATGATTTGGCCGTCTCAGCTATGGCGTGGATTCGTCGACCCGTATCCATCAGGCTGGTGTGCTGCCCCTCCTGGATAACCTCATAGAGCGGCATCGCTCCGTCCCGATAATTTGGCGCATCTTCGATATTGAAAGGTTGATGCTGGATCATTCCTTCGAGAACGAGGCTGGCGAACCGGAAACTATGGTTGTGAATGCCTAGTCCGGCTTGGCTAGTCGGACTTCTGTCCAGCCAAATGTGAGCTCGCAATTTCCTGGTTGTTGCCGAAGGCAATGCGATGTGAACGAAGCCAAGGGAATGAAAATAGGCGACGGTCTTTCCCTCGCGCCTTGCCGTCGATACGGCAATCCGAAGATCGGCCATTGATGGCATGAGGAGGTCGAGCATCAAGCTAACTCTTCTTGGCCACGAGATCGGCGACCGACTGAGCGGTGGTCTCGGGAGCGAGCAACGCCGTCCGGTCAATCTCCCACCCGTTGATTTCAATAACCAGAGCCTCGAGTCTTTGCTCAAGCGATGAAATGTCCGGAACGCCGTATATGTCAAACAACGCCGGATTGAACACGAGATCCCGCCATAATGAATTTCCGAGGCGGGCATCCAATGCCGCCACTCCGGCTCGACGTTCCGGCAGTACGTCCCACGCACTTAGCAATGCAGACCTTAAGGCAGATCGCGACATGCGAGTGATCGCACCAGCCGGCGCGCTCGGATCTAGGAACAATATGGCCGAAAGTTTGGCTTGTGCCTGGATCTTGGCGCCCGTCAGATCGCTTACCTCGGTGGGAAATAGCCTCACCCTTGACTCGGTTTCAGGAAGAGAGGCCTCAAGAGCGTTCGCGGGATGCGTGAGGAGTGGCAAGTGCGCGCGAAGGTCAGGGAAGACGTCGAAAGCTGATGGGCGCAGGCGCAAACTGCCCGGCCAGCCGATAATCTCCCAGTGATCGTTGCGTCGAATAATGCTGATGTCGTCTTGAGTGACCCAGTTCCAGCCGCCACGGCGTGCCAGCGCGAAGCTGAGAGCGCTTTTGCCGCTCTGCGAGCGCCCCAAGATACAGATGCCATGCGTATCGGTCGTCAGCGCGACCCCGTGCAGGAACAGCGCGCCTTCAGCTTGGAGCTCCCATCGGAAAACATGCCGGAGCGCCCGCAGCACATACAGCCACCTCCATGGCCCAGTTGGGAGATCAACCACTAAGATTCTATTTGTGGCTGAGAGGAGATAGCGACATTTCTCCCCGCTTGGCAGCGACGTTTCGAAGCGAACGTAATCCCGATCGCTGGGCGCAAATTCCGTGCCGCCAACTATCGTCCATACTGTGTGGACGGGAACCGGCTCGGTCGCGAAAGTGAAGTACTTCTCGGCATGCGCGCGGACCCAGGCTTCCGTGTCAACGTCAGCCATGAGCTTGACCCAGGTAGAACCTCGCGCCGCGTACAACATTGCTCAGGCCAGCCGATAGCGTTGAAGGAGAATTCCCTCTGTAATCGATGGAAGGTCATTCATCACATCATTGACCTGTTGCTCCACGGATTGGGCTTCGAACATGCATTCCGGATCAATCTCCACATGGGCAAACCAAGGCTCACGCATTGGGGCCGCCATACGATTGATCAGGTATACGCTTGCAGGCACGCCCTTCCGATCGAGCCGATCGGCAATCTCGAACGCGGCGACGGAATAGAGCTTGCCGACGTGATATACGCTGTTCTTCCCGCAAATTCCTTCCATGGTCCATGGCCTGAGCGGCGCGATAACGCCCCCCATCCTGTTGCCACGTCCAACCATGCCCTCATCACCGGATTCGATCGAAGAACCGGTAAAGTTCATATATAATTTTCGCTCCTCGATATCGTCGGAGCAGTTTATCATCAGGCGTGATAATGAATTGTCGGGCATCACCTGTGCAGCGAGGTCTCTAACGACACCTTCCATTATCCGGACACGCGCGAAATATTCGTCAGCGCTCCGCGCCGACCGCGCTAGGACCGGGGCAGCTACGACAAGTGACAGTTCGTCTCCGCGCCGAACGGCCATTGTTTTTATATCGGTTCCGACCCACGGTTCGGACTCTTTGGAATTGAGCGCCTGAAGCCCGTCCTCTATTGAGAGGACAAGGCGCTCGAGGGGCGTGTATGGCGCTGACCCGCAGCCGAGCGAAGTATCGTTCGAAACGACCAAGCGGGACTCCGGTAGGTCGTTCAGGCTGCGCGGGTGGAAACGATAGTGAATGGCTGCAGCGTTCGCTGCTTCGTCCCCGAATACGCCACTGGTGCTGCTGTAAAGACCGTCCCGCACCTCATAGAGGATGCGGAGGTCCTTTTCCGTGTTGAGCATTGGGAAGCGTTCGGAGAAAAAAACCTTCACGGTTTCGGTGAGGAGTTCCCGCAGGGGAATGAGCGCGTCACCAAGACGAGAAGAAGCCCGCCCGTTCACCAAGACGCGAATGGGATCTTTCATCTCTCCATCGCCGAAAGTCACCCGGCAACGCCCGCACATTATCGCGGTCTTGTCGAACTGGTGCCGAAGCACCATCCCGAACCGGGATTGCGTGTATCGGCTATATTCGCGGGAGAGAGTCTCGGCCAAGTGGTCCGACAAGGTGTCGGGATGACCCGCACCCTTTCGTTCCACGATCTCGAAGGGATGGCGATTAGGATCGCGGCGCGTCGGCGTGATTTGCAGATTCATAAGTCGTTCCACGATTCAGCAAGGGAGAGAAAAGAGGGAGTCGCGTGATCGAAAATCATGCGGCGCAGTTCAGGGGTCGCAACGGCCTGTTTGGCCGCAGAGTCGTCGTTGAACGGCTTTCGTGCGGAAGGGTCTTTGGAATAGACCTCCGCACGGCGCCGCATCGCCTCCAGGACCTGCGCCGACGGAAGAAATCCGAAATGGGCTGTTATGCCTTTCCAAGCTGCGCCGGGCAGGTCTGTGTAGGTCAGAAGACGGCCATTAGACCTATCTGCATCAGCCACCGCTTGGGTGAACGCTCGCAGAATTTCCGCAAGATACCGCTCAGGTTGTTCGACGAGTTCACTCCCAACTTTAAGAAAAGGAAGAAACGGATTGGCAGGGAGGCGATGGGCTCGAAGCCAGGTGGGCGGCTTGCGCATGACTGAAACTGCGACCTCGATCGGATCCCGCGTCAGAAATACCCACGGCGTCGAGGGGAAGGCCTTGAGCAACAAGCGAATGAACAGCGTGTTCCAACTGCGGCACTTCACGATGTAGGGTTGGTTTCCGGCAGCCTGTGATAGGCCGCGCGCCACCAGACGAAGAGAAGCAACGATTTCCTGTTCCGACCAGTTGCCGAACGGCGGCATCAAAATGTCGTTGAAGGCCGGTGGCTCGGAATAGACCACTGTCTCTGGCAACTCGCGCAGCAGATTGGCCAGCAGTGTCGAACCGCACCGCGCGACATGAAAGATCAGGCCCGCCGGAGCATGTTCTGGCGCGATATGCCGAAGCGCCGCGCGCGGGATTTCTGTTCGCGCGACCTGGACCAGCGGTAAGCGCGCGAGCGTATCAGCGAAAAATGGATCGTGGAGTTCTCCTCCGTCGATCGGGGCTTCGCTCAACTCCAATGTCGCATGACCGCGCTTCGCGCCGATTGGTAATGCGACACTCCAGGGCGAATCGTACTGTTGAAGGGGGGATCCCTGTGATGAGGTGATCTGGAGCATGATTGTCGGCGTAATGGCGATTCGTGTCGCTGACGATTCTCGCCAATTCCTGAAAGTGGCCACGGCATTCCGGGAGAATGGAATTTGACAAGAGGCGGTCAAATCTAGCGGTGAGCGACGGTGTCTGGTTAGCCCTTCTTGCTCTCTGCTTTGTTTTTCTTCGCCACCGTACGACGGTCGTAAATCTTTGTTGCACGGGCAAATTTTGTCGCCCTTTTTAGAACCCTGTTCGCCGGATTGTTTTCATCGGCATTTAGCAGGGAGTATTCGTGGCCGCTCACCCGATCCGATCTGAAGCTTCCTTGCGCGGTGCACGGATGCTGCGCACGGCGCTCGGCCTGTCCATCTCGACCTGGCTCGAGGATCCGGCGGTGGTCGAGGTGATGCTCAACCCCGATGGCCGGCTCTGGGTCGATCGCTTGGCCGATGGCATTTCCGACACCGGCCAGATCCTTTCCGCAGCCGACGGCGAACGCATCGTTCGCCTGGTCGCTCACCATGTCGGCGTCGAGGTCCATGCTCGGTCGCCGCGAGTGTCGGCCGAGCTTCCCGAGACAGGGGAACGTTTCGAAGGGCTATTGCCGCCCGTTGTTGCGGCGCCGGCCTTCGCTATCCGCAAACCCGCCGTCGCGATTTTCACGCTCGATGACTATGTCGACGCCGGGATCATGTCGCGCCTCCAGGCGGGGGTGCTGAGAGAGGGTGTTTTCAGCCGCCAGAACATTCTGGTCGCCGGGGGCACGTCCACTGGCAAGACCACCCTCACCAACGCTCTGCTCGCCGAAGTCGCCAAGACCACCGACCGCGTGGTGCTGATCGAGGACACGCGCGAACTGCAATGCGCGGCACCGAACCTGGTCGCGATGCGCACCAATGACGGCGTGGCGACGCTGTCGGACCTTGTACGATCCAGCCTGCGCCTGCGGCCTGATCGCATCCCGATCGGCGAGGTCCGCGGTGCCGAGGCGCTCGATCTTCTCAAGGCATGGGGCACCGGCCATCCGGGCGGAATCGGCACTATCCACGCCGGTACGGCGATCGGAGCGCTGCGACGGCTCGAGCAGCTCATCCAGGAAGCGGTGGTCACCGTACCCCGCGCGCTTGTCGCCGAGACGATCAACCTGATCGCCGTCCTCGTCCGCGATGGCCACGGCAGGCGGCTCTCTGAGTTTGCCCGTGTCGATGGGCTCGGACCCGATGGCGACTACCGCCTCACGCAACTTCCGATCGCCAACAATGGAGATATCGCATGACGCTTCCTATCGTTCGCGCGCGCCAGCGCCTGGTCGCACTCGCCGCGTGTTTCCTCATCGCTCTCGTGGTGACCAGGCCGGCCTATGCCGCCGGCTCATCCATGCCATGGGAAGCGCCGCTGCAGTCGATCCTCGAATCCATCCAGGGACCCGTCGCCAAGATCGTCGCGGTGATCATCATTATCGTCACCGGCCTGACGCTGGCGTTCGGTGACACCTCCGGCGGCGGGCGGCGCCTCATTCAGATCGTGTTCGGCCTGTCCATCGCGTTTGCGGCAAGCTCCTTCTTCCTGAGCTTCTTCAGCTTCGGCGGCGGGGCTCTGGTTTGATGGACACCGGCGAACCGATCGCGGGCTATTACGCTCCCGTCCACCGCGCGCTTACAGAGCAGATCCTGCTCGGCGGCGCACCGCGTGCGGTGGCGATCGCGAACGGCACGCTGGCTGGCGCGGTCGGGCTCGGCCTTCGGCTCTGGCTCGCCGGGATCGTCATCTGGGCGATCGGTCACATGGCAGCGGTGTGGGCGGCGAAGCGCGACGCGCAGTTCGTCGACGTCGCGCGGCGGCACCTGCGCTACCCCAGTTTCCTGCGCGTGTGAGGGCCGGTTCGATGATGTCCCTCCGCGAATATCGAAATAGCTCGGCAAGCCTTGCCGACTTCCTGCCCTGGGCGGCGTTAGTCGCGGAAGGCGTGGTCCTCAACAAGGATGGCAGTTTCCAGCGTACGGCGCGGTTTCGCGGGCCCGACCTGGATTCGGCGACTCCGGCGGAATTGGTCGCGACCACCAGCCGCCTCAACAATGCGCTGCGCCGGCTTGGGTCGGGCTGGGCGATCTTCGTCGAGGCGCAGCGCCATGTGGCGCAGCATTATCCTTCGAGCAGCTTTCCCGATCCGGCTTCCGCGCTGGTCGATCGCGAGCGGGCCGAGCAGTTCGCCGAGGAAGGCGCACATTTCGAGAGCAGCTATTTCCTGACCCTTCTGTGGATGTCGCCGGCCGAGGACGCCGCGCGTGCTGAGGGCTGGCTGTTCGAAGGCCGGGCACAAGCCGGTGTCGATCCGAAGGAGGTGCTGGCGAGTTTCATCGACCGGAGCGGCCGCGTGCTGCAGCTGGTCGAAGGGTTCGTGCCCGAGGTGGCCTGGCTGGATGACGGCGAGACGCTGACCTATCTGCACAGCACGATCTCGACCAAAGTCCAGCGGGTTCGCGTTCCCGAGACGCCGATGCATCTCGATGCGCTGCTAGCCGACGAGCCGCTGACCGGAGGCCTCGAGCCGCGGCTCGGCCGCCATCATCTACGCACACTGACGATCACCGGATTTCCGACAGTCACCTTTCCGGGATTGCTGGACGAGCTGAACCGGCTCGCCTTTCCGTATCGCTGGTCGACCCGCGCGGTGATGCTCGACAAGACCGACGCGACCAGGGTCCTGACCAGGATCAGGCGGCAATGGTTTGCCAAACGCAAGTCGGTCGCCGCGATCCTGAAGGAGGTGATGACCAACGAAGCTTCGACGCTGCTCGACAGCGATGCGTCGAACAAGGCCGCCGATGCTGACATGGCCCTGCAGGAACTGGGCTCAGACATGATCGGCCAGGCCTATGTGACCGCGACCGTCACGGTGTGGGATGTGGATCCGGCGCTCGCGGCCGAGAAGCTGCGGCTGGTCGAGAAGGTTATCCAGGGTCGCGACTTCACCGTCATCGCGGAAGCGATGAACGCGATCGAAGCGTGGCTCGGAAGCTTGCCGGGGCATGTCTATGCGAACGTCCGCCAGCCCCCCGTATCGACGCTCAATCTCGCGCACATGATCCCGCTCTCGGCCGTCTGGGCGGGGCCGGAGCGCGACGAACATTTTGACGCGCCGCCGCTATTCTTCGCGCGAACCGAAGGATCGACCCCGTTTCGTTTCTCGCTGCATGTCGGGGATGTCGGCCACACGCTGATCGTCGGCCCGACCGGCGCCGGCAAGTCGGTGTTGCTCGGGCTGATGGCCATGCAATTCCGACGCTACGAGGGCGCACAGGTGTTTGCCTTCGACTTTGGCGGCTCGATCACCGCCGCGGCGCTCGCCATGGGCGGCGACTGGCAGAATCTCGGCCACAGTCTTTATGATGACGCGCCGGGCGGCGTGCTGCTTCAGCCGCTCGCGAGAATTGATGATCCGGCGGAGCGCAATTGGGCGGCCGAGTGGCTGGCGGCGATCCTGACGGCCGAAGGCGTGACGATTGATCCCCAGGCCAAGGAGCATCTCTGGTCCGCGCTTGGATCGCTGGCTTCAGCGCCGGTCGCGGAGCGCACGCTGACGGGCCTCGCCGTCCTCCTCCAGGCGCAGGCGTTGAAGCAGGCGCTGGCACCCTATTGTGTCGGCGGACCCTATGGGCGCCTGCTCGACGCGGAATCCGAGCGGATCGGCGACAGCAAGGTCCAGGCGTTCGAGACCGAGGGTCTTGTCGGCACGGCGGCGGCGGCGGCGGTCCTGTCCTATCTGTTCCACCGCATCGAGGGTCGGCTCGACGGGTCGCCGACGCTGATCATCATCGATGAAGGCTGGCTGGTGCTGGACAGTCCCGCCTTCGCGCAGCAGCTGCGCGAATGGCTGAAGACACTGCGCAAGAAGAATGCGAGCGTCGTGTTCGCGACGCAGAGCCTCGCCGATATCGAGACCTCGACCATTGCGCCGGCGATCGTCGAAAGTTGTCCGACCCGCATCTTCCTGCCGAACGAACGCGCCGTCGAGCCGCAGATCATGGCCATTTACCGACGCTTCGGGCTGAACGACCGTCAGATCGAAATTCTCGCCCGCGCGACGCCCAAGCGCGACTATTATTGCCAGTCGCGGCGCGGCAACCGCCTGTTCGAACTCGGCCTCGGCGACATTGCGCTCGCATATGTCGCGGCCTCCTCCAAGGCTGACCAGCTTCGCCTCGCCCAGCTGATCGAGGCCAAAGGCACTGATCAGTTTGCCGCCGACTGGCTCCGCGTGCGCGGCCTCGATTGGGCCGCCGATCTCTTGCCCACCATCACCACGGAGGTGTCATCATGAAAAGGTTCTTCGTTCGTCGGTTCGCCATGTCCGGCGTCGCGGTGATCGCGCTGGCCGCCACCAGCGTTCCAGCGGACGCGCAGTTCGGCGGCATCGTCTATGACCCGACCAATTATGCCCAGAATGTGCTGACCGCGGCGCGCTCGCTCGAGCAGATTAATAACCAGATCCAGCAGATCCAGAACCAGGCGACCTCGCTGATCAACGAGGCGAAGAACCTCGCCTCGATGCCCTTCTCCACGGTTGCGCAGCTCCAGGCGCAGGTGCAGCGGACGCAAGCGTTGCTGAGCAGCGCCCAGCGCATCGCCTATGATGTCCAGTCGATCGACCAGGCGTTCAGCACCAAATATCAGGGCGCCAGCGTGTCGTCCTCGGACCAGGCATTGGTCGATGGCGCAAAGGATCGCTGGCAGACTTCGGTTGGCGCGTTCGAGGATGCGTTGAAGGTGCAGGCTGGTGTGGTTGGCAATATCGATGGCGCGCGTACCACGATGAATTCGCTGGTGACCTCGAGCCAGTCCGCCTCGGGTGCGCTCCAGGCGGCCCAGGCCGGCAACCAGTTGCTCGCACTCCAGTCCCAGCAGCTCGCTGATCTCACCGCGTTGATGGCCGCACAGGGCAGGGCGCAGGCGCTCGATGCCGCCGGGCGCGCGGCGGCGCAGGACCAGGCGCGCGAACAGCTTCGCCGCTTCCTGTCGCCCGGCACCGGCTATCAGCCGGGCTCGGTGTCGATGTTCCACAACTGAGGTGCAGCCATGCAGACGAAGACAGTCGTTCGCATCGGTGCCGTCGCGTTCGTCGCGGTTGCCCTTACCGTGAGTGCGCTTCAGGTTCGGATGTCGTCGGGAACGGTCGAGCCTGACCGGGCTGCCGCACCCCTTGCCGCCGGCGCTGATCCGCTCCGGCTGGAACTGGTCCGCTGCCAGTCGATCGGCGCGGCCGGCGCGACCGATCAAGACTGCCTGCGCGCCTGGGCGGAAAGCCGCCGACGCTTCCTCGCGCCTGGTTCACGGCCGGCTGCGGTGCTTCCCGCGACACGCGTGGGGAGCGGCATCGCGACCAATGGGGCTGACATCGGCGCGCGGGAACAGACTGCGCGCGATGCCACTTCCGGCGAGGCGCGCTGACATGGGCGGCACCGGCGTCATCGACCGCTTCCTCGAGGTCTTCACCTCCTATATCGATTCAGGGTTCGGGCTGCTCCACGGCGAGGTCGCGTTCATCGCGACGACGCTGATCGTCATTGATGTGACGCTGGCGGCCCTGTTCTGGACGATGGGCGAGGGCGACGACATCATCGCCCGGCTCATAAAGAAGACGCTGTTCGTCGGCGTCTTCGCCTATATCATCGGCAACTGGAACGGGTTGGCGAAAATCGTTTTCAACAGCTTTGCCGGGCTCGGGCTGAAGGCGAGCGGCACGAGCTTCACCGCGGCCGAACTGCTGCAGCCGGGCCGGGTCGCGCAGGTCGGTCTCGATGCCGGCCGGCCGATCCTCGAGTCGATCTCAGGGCTGATGGGCTATGTCAGCTTCTTCGAGAATTTCATTCAGATCGTAGTGCTGCTGTTCGCCTGGGTGGTGGTGCTGCTCGCCTTCTTCGTGCTCGCGATCCAGCTGTTCATCACCCTGATCGAGTTCAAGCTGGCGACGCTCTGCGGATTCGTGCTGATCCCGTTCGGCCTGTTCGGCAAGACCGCCTTCATGGCGGAGCGAGTGCTCGGCAATGTCGTCTCGTCGGGCATCAAGGTGCTAGTGCTTGCCGTGATCATTGGCATTGGCTCGACGCTGTTCGACCAGTTCACCTCTGCGATCGGTACCGCGCAGCCGACGATCGAGGACGCGATGACGATCGTGCTCGCCGCGCTGACCCTGCTCGGGCTCGGCATTTTCGGGCCTGGCATCGCCAACGGTATCGTCTCGGGCGGTCCGCAGCTCGGTGCAGGCGCTGCGGCCGGTACGGCGCTGGCCGCTGGTGGCGTTGTCGCCGGCGGTGCTGGCGCGGCCGGGATGGTCGCGGGTGCA
>JGI24741J21665_1000226_pt1 | contig 16876 bp, 21 predicted proteins | sample KBSCornC7_FD_21665 | JGI IMG/M metagenome (IMG submission 21665) | reverse complement strand
TCGGTAGGTGGGCTACACACCAAGATGCTCGAACATATGGATTTTGATCCTCAAGACGCCGTTGCCTACATCGGCCCTGGCATACAGCAAAAGTCCTATTACACTCCTGGCTTACAGCCATCTCAAGAGATAAATCCACTTTGGCGCCCCAATATTCTACAGACTGAAACCGGATACTATATAAATTTGGCCGGTTTTGCCCGCGACTGCCTTATCAATTATGGTTTTGATGCGCAGGCGATTGTCGATAGCGGCATAGACACCGCCGCAGACGATAACCAATACTTTTCATTTACCCGCCATAAACAGTACGGAGAGCCTAATGGCCGTAATGGTTTTATGGTGGTAGCCAGCGCATGAGCGTAAGCAATCTTATAATCAGGAAATGTAAGTCTTGTTATACTTATTGGTATGAAGCTTACAAAGTATGAACATGCTTGTGTAGTTTTGGAAGAACAGGGACAAAAATTGCTTATTGACCCTGGCACCTTTACCAAAAGCTTGCAAGATATCCAAGATATTACCGTTCTCGTACTCACTCATGAACATGCCGACCATTACGACCCAGCCCTGGTTGCCCGTGTTATGCAAGTTAACCCCGAAATAAGAGTCTTTGCGCCCGAGGACCTGGCCGCCAAACTAGCCGACAGCCGCGTCGCCGTAATCCGCGGCGGTGATCAGGACGCCGTAGGCCCTTTTATGTTTAGTTTTCACGGTGATGAGCATGCCCCCATTCACCAGCGCCTTACGCCTATGCCCGCCAATGTTGGAGTTATGGTAAACGAGCTGGTATTCTACCCCGGCGACGCTTTTACACTGCCTGGCAAGCCCGTTAAAGTATTATTAACACCTATTTCCGGCCCCTGGCTTAAGGTCGGCGAGATTATCCAGTATCTGGAGGCCATTAAACCGGTGCAGGCTATTCCCACCCACGAGGCACTCTTGTCGCCGATAGGTCATGAGCTGACCGATCAAAACTGGCTGGCCGGAGTTTGTGCCGAGCATGCCATCACCTACACCAGGCTAAGCCCCGGTCAAAGCATTGAGATCCAATAATACTACGCATCCTGAGAGAATAGTTTACAATAAGCTTATGCATAAACGAGCGTTCCTTATAACTTTGCGTTTGCTTTTTGGCACCGCCGTCCTGATAGCGATAATCATCCAGGCCATCCACACTGCCAAGGTTGGCGTATTTAATACCACCAACTACCTTAGTTACTTTACTAATTTAAGTAACATTGTGGCCGCATTTGTACTTATTATCAGCGGGCTGTCACTGTTAAAGTTAAATCACCGGCGGGCTGACGTCACCGACGACCTCATCCGCGGGGCCGCAACACTATACATGGTTATAGTGGGCATAGTCTATGTCCTGTTGCTCAGTAACGAAGCGGTGGGGCTGATGTTACCCTGGGTCAATATTCTGCTGCACTACATCATGCCGGCTGTGGTACTGGCCGATTGGCTGTTCCAGCCGCCGCGCACCAAATTGTCGCTGCGGCAGACACTTCCCTGGTTTATCTTCCCTTTGGTCTATCTGCCCTACACCCTGATCCGGGGTCACCAGACCTATTGGTATCCCTACCCGTTCTTGAACCCCATCAAAGTCGATGGCTATCTGGGAGTAGCCATGTATTGTGTAGCTATTCTCGCCGCCTTTATTGTCGTCAGCTGGGGAATAGTCTGGCTGGGCAATCGCCTGCGCGCCGAGTCATCTGCCGAGTCATCTGTTGAGCGGCGGAATAAGCAGCGATAACAGCGTAGCAACAATAGCGACTGTGGCCGCTTGCAGCTGGATAACCCGCGAACGGCGTCGATCTTTATGCAGGGCTGCCTCGCTGGTGACAGTATGTGCCTGCCGACTGCCTGGCTCGGCGTTTTGGCGGCCGGTGCTTCCGTATGCCACGCAAAACTTATGGTAGGCCTGCAACAGGCCAATAGCGGCTACATACGCCGGCAGAATCAGCAACAAACGCCACCAGACAATAGTGGCATAGCTGATAATCGCGATTAAACTAATTATAAAGAGGCCAACGCCAACGTAGCCAACACGGCGGCGGTAGCTGATTTCCTGTGAATTTATATTGCACTCACCTGGGATATAGGCGGACGCGTTGGTAAGTGGAGTCATATCGGGAGCCTTTCTTGCATTAGTTGCCTCACCTTATTGTACTCTTTACTGATGGTACTGTGTCGCATCAAACAGCTCGGTGTGGTGCGCCTGCCAGTTGGCCGGCGTTACCTGTTAAAGCCCCTGTACGAAAGCCTTAATCTGGCTGTAATCATCCACGCCGGCAACCGGCACCAGGGCCGATTGGCCCAATCGTGTACGGTACGACGTCAGCAGGCTCTTGCCGTTATTATCGTTAAGGCTGGCTGATTTAACCTTGTCGGTTGGGATATCCTTGGAAAGCTGGTACAAACGACGCAGCTCACTGGTTTTAAAATCAGTTTGTACATTACTGCCAAAAGAGTCAAACAATTGGCCGAGCTTTACGGGGTTCGACAAGGTAGTGGTGGCCGTACCCTTGTCCTTAAGTGCCAGCAGTATCTTACGCTGGTTCTCGGTACGAGTAAAGTCGCTGTTGGCATAGCCGTACGAGTAATAGGAATCGCCCCGGGACCGGGCCAAATCCAGGGCCTGACGGCCGTTAAGGTTAACCGGACCATTCGGCAATTTAACCAATGGCTGCCTGGTCTGTAGGTCCAGGCTGGGGTCATACAAGCCCCGAGGATCGTTGCTGGTGATATTGACCGTTATACCGCCGACGGCGTTAACAGCTTGCTGCAGAGCGGTGTAATTAACCAGGGCGTAGTAATTGGGTGTTACCCCAAAATTCTGGTAGACCACTTTTTCCAGCAGGCCCATACCGCCGCTGGCATAGCCGTCCTCATTAAAGTTTTGACGCTTACCATCAGGGTAGGTTTCGTTAATTTTGGCGTAATCATTACCGGGGATATTAACGTACAGGTCACGCGGAATGCTCATAATATAGCCGGTTTTATCCTTGGTATTAAGGCTGACCAACATAATAGAGTCGGTTAGCTCGGCCCCACCGTGTCCAGGATCGTCGGCAGAGTTGCCGGCTAGCAGGATATTGACCCGGCCAACATCCTCGCCCTTTAACTTCTGCGAATGAAACAGGTCTTTTAGCCCGCCCCAACCAAACACTTTGATGATATTAGCGGCGAATTTCCAGCCCAGCCAAAGGCCCGATAGCGCCAGCATAATGGCCAAAATAATAAGCGTACGCTTAAGGATTTTCTTCCATTTGCGCGGCTGCGGTTCTTCGGGAGGCTGCATAGCCAGGTCGTCCGGCTGCGGGCGTCGGCTCGTATTGGGAATGGTACGGTACAAACGCTCGAACTCTTGTTCCTGGCGGGCCCGTTGATTTTGGACTTTTTTTGACTTTCGCATGTTCTATTCCACATTATACTCTACACGCGCTATCGCAAAAATAACTGGATAAAATGCTATAGTATCAGGGATGGATACGCCACAAATGCGCTTTTTACCCGTTAGTGCCTACATCGAGGCGCTGCACGTCGCTATCCCCAGGGCCAAGCAGCGAATAGTTATAAATGCCGCCGATATTCGCTGGGGTGAGCAGCTGAGTACCTTTTTGCCGCTGTTTAGCGAAGCTGCCAAACGCGGCGTGGAGGTGCGCATTATTGCCGACATCTACAGCAAGTACATGGCACTGGCTCCTCACCCCAACCGCAGCGATCCCGCAGTTTCCTGGAAGCAAAATCTGGCTATTGCCGCCCAGCTACAAACAGCCGGCGCACGCTTTAGTTACATTGGCAAGCTTGGCCTTAATCCATTTGCCCACCGCACTCATACAAAAATTACCATAATCGACAACCAGCTCTACACCTTTGGCGGCGTAAACTTTTGCGAATCTTCACTTAAAAATAAAGATTATATGCTAAGCATGCACGACCCTATTTTGGCTGATCGGTTATACCGTTTAATTGGCGAGATTGAAAAAGCCGGTCCCAGGCCCCTGCCGGATTTCGAGGAGCAGCTGGGTGGTCAGGCCATGGTACTATTTGATGGCGGCACGCCAAAAACCTCGGCTATCTATGACACAGCCTGCCGCCTGGCGGCATCGGCTAAAAAGCTCTACCTGGTATCGCAGATGTGCCCCAGCGGCAAGCTTGCCCGGCTTATTAATAATACCGATAATTACTGTTACTTTATCCATACCTCTCAGGCGGACCCGCCGGCTAATATCGGTATGTGGCTGGATCAAAAACGCTATCATATCAAGAACCAATACACCGGCAGTGCGTACATCCACGCCAAATTCCTGCTCACCGAAGACAAAAACGGCGATAAACACCTTTTGAGCGGCTCAAACAACTTCAGTTACCGTGGCGTCAAATTTGGCACCAAGGAAATTGCCGTTCATTCTACCGATCCTGTTCTGTGGCAGGCATTCTATGACTTTATGCAGCAGCAGATTGTTGGGCAGCCGGCGCAGCGGTAACTGCTGCAGGCGCGGTGTCGGCCGAAGTTGGCGGATACTTGTCGCCCCACTCTACCATGCGCTCCAGGATTGGCAGCAGGTCACGGCCTTTTTGGGTTAAGCGATATTCAACGCGAGGCGGCACCTCAGAAAAGGTTACTTTGGCCACGATGCCCTGGGTTTCCAGCTCATCCAGGCGGGCTGAGAGCGTCCGGGGGTTAACGCCGCCGGCCTCTTTTTGCAGCTCACCAAAACGCTCCACACCATTGGCCAGGGCGTAGATAAGTTGCGGTGTCCACTTCGAGCTAACAATCGCTGCTGTTGCAGCCACGCAGGTTTGTTCATGAACGGGGCATTTACTGACGGATGAAGGTTTCTGCATAATTGTTCTTTACAAGCCCATTATACCATACTATACTTTGTATAGTTAAAATAACGTGCGCAAGGAGTATTATGTCACTTATCAAAGTTATTCTTGGATCTACCCGCCCCGATCGTTTTGGAGAACAGCCCGCCCAGTGGATCATGGACCTCGCCAAAGAGCACCCCGAGGCCACCTTTGAACTCGTTGACCTTAAAGAGGTCAACCTCCCTCTATTGGATGAGCCAGTACCCGCCGCGTTTGGGCAATACTCTCAAGACCACACCAAAGCCTGGGCCAAGATTGTCGCCGAAGCCGATGGTTTTGTTTTTGTCACCGGTGAGTACAACTATACTATTCCAGCTGCCTTTAAAAATGCCGTGGATTTCCTGGCCGCCGAGTGGCGCTATAAGCCAGTAGCTTTTGTCGGCTACGGCGCCAGCGGCGGCGGTATCCGTGCCATTGCCCACTGGCGGGAAAGCCTGGCCAACCTCAGCATGTTTGATATCCGAGAACAAGTACAATTTATCGAATACTACAATCACCTCGACGAAAACGGCAAGCTGGTACCCAGCGAGGCCCAAGTCGCCGACGGCCACAAGCTCTTAGAGCGTATCGCCTTTTGGTCCGACAAGTTGAAGCCTGCCCGCGAGGAACTGCTCGCCCAAAAAGAACAGTAGGCCAGCCCAGGCGCCCAGAGAACCCCACGCCATTTTGGAAGTACGCTCATGGCCAAAGGCACATGACCTTATTCGCTTGCTGCCGTCTAGGCAGATCTTCCAAAATGGCGTGGGGTTCTCTTTACGCCCAAGGCCTAACATTCTTTGATGCGCTCCTGGAGAAAACGTGATCCCTGGATATTAGCGATGACCAAGGTCCTATCCTCCGTTTTAAGAAGATCCGCTTAGACGGCGGCTAGCGAGCCAAGACCATGGTCTTTTGGCGGCGAGCGACTTCTTAAAATGGAGGGTAGGACCTTAGCGGCCTTAAGCTTTGCGGGATTGGGCCTTGCGCCATTTGGCGATTTCGCCATGGTGGCCGCTTAGCAGGACGTCGGGTACTTTCATCCCCTGGAAAACTTCCGGACGAGTATATTGCGGAAACTCGATATTCTGGTCATCTTCCTGGAACGACTCGATTTCGGCGCTGTTTTCACCGCCCAGTACGCCAGGCAATAAGCGGACAACGCTATCAACAACAATCATTGCCGGCAATTCACCGCCCGTAAGAACATAATTGCCAATGCAAAACTGGTGGTCCACCCATGTGGTGACTCGTTCGTCGTAGCCCTCATAACGGGGACAGATAATAATTAAGCCACGCTCGTCGGCAGCCAGCTTTTTGGCGGTAGATTGCTTATACACGCTTCCACGGGGAGTCGGCAGCATAACGATAGCCGTGGGATCATTGGCTTTGGCCTGTTCGATGGCCGCCACTAATGGCTCGGGCTTAAGCAGCATGCCGTCACCACCGCCATAAGGGGTATCGTCAACCTGTTTGCGCGAGCCTAAACCGAAGTCCCGCAAGTTAATACAGCTAAATGCTGCCGCTTGCTGATTTTGGGCTTTCCAGAGCATACTGTTGTTCAGCACGCCGGCAAACATCTCGGGGAACAAGGTTATTATTTGAATTTTTTTCATCTGGTATGAGTATAACAGAGGCAGATGAGTCTATCAATGTAATAATTAGTCACTAAAAGCAAATTATATGGTATACTACTGCCCATGATTGGCGAAAATAAAGACTGCGGCTACAGCGGCATTTGTAACATTACACGCATGCACGAGGCGGCTGCTGAAAATAATCTCCGCGCTGCTGGAAACGTGGGGCTGGGTGATCCTTTCGACTTTGACCCCCAGGCCGCCGAACAAGCCGAAAAGTATATTAAGCGTACCGAGCACTTCGTGCGCAGCTATCTCAGGTCGGTTGACTTGTTGCCCGACATAAAACAGCGCTGCGGTAAGTGCGTGGCCGGCCTGGTGACCATCATCGACAATGGCTGGGAGAGTAATTTTTCATGACAGAGGTACCACCAAAGCCCTGCCCCAATGCCCCTACTTGCCTGGCCATTTACATGGCCAATGCCGGTAGCCGCAAAAATATGTCCCTGGGTGCTGAGGCAACTATTGATGACCCGCTGGGTCAGGATCCTGTTATCCAGGAAAACCTTGCCTTGTATGGCAAAAATGCCGCCTTCTTTGAAGATGCCCAGCGGCGGCTGACGGCGCAAATACCAGAACTCGCTCAGCGCTGTGGCGACTGCTTGGCTACTTTGGCCGACATCGAGACCAACTTATAAATACAACCAAAAAGACCCCCGGACGTACCAGAGGTCTTTTTGTCACATAAAGCTCCCATTTATCTAAAATTTAGGCAAATGGCTCGCATGAGCTCATATATTTTTTGTTTTGGGAAAAGTTCGTCTTTTGGACTACGCTTTACTATACATCGAGGTCATCGAGTTCTGCAAGCTCTTTACGAGTTTTACTTACAACGCTACCGTCATCGGTGTTGTTGTCGTCATCCTCGTCTGTGCCTGTGCCTGTGCTTGCAGCACTAGAATCACGTGTACTGGTTTGGTAGCTGCTACCTTCTACGCCGTTGTCAACAATCTTAAGATTGTAACGAGCGTCATTTTTGGTGCCCAAAGCCCGCAGTAAGGTGCGTAGGCTCTGTGCTGTTGCACCACGCTTACCAATTACTCGACCCAAATCTTCGGGATCGACAGTTAGTTCAAGCAAGACTCCTTTTTCATCAATGCGCCGTTCGACAGAAACAGCGTCAGGATTACTCACAAGAGACTTGACAATGAACTCGACAAACTGCTGGTCTATACTATTCATGTCAGGGCCCTTTCCATATTTATGGTTAACACATTATACCAATAGATGAAGCAGCTCGTACTATGAGTTGCTTCATTGACAGAACCTGTTAGCCTATGCTTCAGCAGGGGCTTCTTCAGCTTCTGTCGAGGTATCAGCCTTATCCGTTGTAGCAGGAGCTTCTTCGGCTTCTGCTAGTTTCTCAGGCTGAGCTTCCTCTTTTGGCTGGTTTTTGCGCAACTTGTCTGGATTGCGAAGCTTACCAGTTTTATTTTCGCTCACTTTAACCCATTTTGGCAAGGTTACACCTTCGCCCTGCAACAAACGGGCAGCGCGATCAGATGGCTGAGCACCATTGCCCAAGTAAAAGCTTGCTTTTTCTTTGTCGAGGGTTGCAACCTTGGCGTGCGGGTCGTAGCTGCCAAGCTGGGCAACTACCTTGCCGCTTGTTGGAGCCAGGCGTGATTCCTGGACCACAACGCGGAACATTGCGTGACCTTTACGACCAGTACGTTGCATGCGAATCGTTAACATAAATAAATGAATCTCTCTTAACTTTTATTCAAATGTAATCTTTGACATATTTTACAGATAACCACCCCTTATGTCAACTGTATTTAACGTCGTTCACCGGTAACTGCGGCGGGAAGGCCCTAGATTAGGCAATATGGCGGATGACGGTTTGTGGTGCCAACTGCTTATAGCCGCGCTTGCGGTAGAATTCGTAATCGGCGCTGTCGCCGTACATAGCGACTATGGAAGTAATCTTGTCGGCGACGCAGATATCCTCCATCCAGTTTAGCAGGCTAGTAGCAAACCCCCTATTGCGGTATATAGGCATGGTGACCAGTCTGGTCAGCTCCACGCTGTTCGGAATGTGCATATTGTTGTCGCCTTCTTCTGTTATAGAGGCGACAGTCATCAGCTGCCGCTCGGTGCCGAGGCCATAGAATGTGACACCGGGGTCAAGACCGCTGGCGTCAGGACGGGTCATGCCCAGTGCCTGAAATGTCACCGCGCCCCAGCGGTCGGCGGCAAGTTCTGCGGGCGAGAGTATCGAAGATTCGTGACAAACCATATCACGCGCCTGTTCGCCCCATGGGTTGTCAGGACCGGGAATGAAAGTCCCGTAGGTATAACCATCCTCGATCTTGTGAAATGTCATACTACCGTACCTCGTCCGTATCTACGCCTGGCTTTTGTAGTAAGCCAGTGCTGCTTCCGCGGCCTTTTGCTGACCGTTTTGCTTGCTGGGGCCGGTGCCCTGTCCGCGCAGTACGTTATTGATGAACACACCCACCGTAAAGGTCTTATCGTGGTCAGGGCCATACTCCTGGAGTACCTTGTAGACCGGCGTGTGGCCTTCCTGGCTTTGGGCAATCTCCTGCAAGTGCGATTTAGGGTCCATCCATGAGCCGCTTTCCAAGATACCCTTGAAGGTGCTGAGAATGGTCTTGGTAATGAAAGTCTTAGCGGCCTCGTACCCTTGGTCAAGATACAAAGAGCCTACAACAGCCTCGTAGCTGTTGGCAAGGATTTGGGCGCGGGCTCGGTCGGTGCCGCGCTTTTCACCACGACTTAAACGAAGCAAGGGCTCAAATCCATGGCGGGCAGCGGCAGCGCCGATGCTTTCGGTGCGCACCAAAGCGCTTCGCCAGTTAGTCAGAATGCCTTCAGGCTCGCTAAAATTAGCGTACAAGTATTCGGTAACTACCAGCTCCAGCACAGCGTCACCAAGAAACTCCAGCCGTTCGTTATGCTCGGGCGCTGTTTTTTTGTGTTCGTTGACATACGAACGATGGGTAAAGGCCAGCACCAGCAGGTTGATGTCATTGTAGACAACATCCAGCTGATCGCGGGCAAAAGCTACATAAGGGCTAAGGTCCATGTTAGCGGATCCTCTTTAGGATTAGCGTTATAGTTGCGGTCATTACAGGCGGGCCTCACGAATTTTTTTCATACCCACCAGGATTAATTTACCGATATCGTCGTAGGCGATTTTATCAATTGCCTGGTTAACCGGGAACCAGCGGATGTCACTGAGCCAGTCTTCGCCTTCCAGCTTATTGGTATCGCCCAGCCCCTGCACCAAATAGATGTGCATGGTCATTAAAACCAGGGTTTGGCCGCGGCGATAGCGGAAGTTAACTTTGCCCAGCCAGTTAAAGACTTTCATTTCCTGAAGGCCGGTTTCTTCGCGGATTTCGCGTTCTGCGGTTTGCTTGGGCTCTTCATCCTGCTCGACATGACCTTTTGGTATAGTCCAGCGGTTTTTGGCATCCTGGATAAGCAGGATTTCCAGACGTCCGTCTTGGGTCTGGTTGCGGCGGAAAATTATTCCGCCTGAGGTTGTCTCACGAACCACTTCCTGAATCGTCGGTCGCCGGCCGGGGATGAAGCGGCGGATTCCTTGGATTGGCTTAGGTCGTTTCATGACGTCATCCTTCTTTCTGAAGATCCTCAGGTTTGGAGGTATCTGACTGACTGTCGGTCTTGTCAGCGGCCTCTGGCTCACCGTCCCGTTTTCGGAGCGCTGTTCCCAGCACGCCGTTTACAAACTTCGACGAGTTCTCACTGCCAAAGGCCTTGGCTAGCTCTACGGCCTCATTAATGACCACTTTGGGTGGTACTTCGGGCTCGTATAGCAGCTCGTATAGCCCCATACGCAACACTACGCGGTCCATGCGGGCAATCTGATCGATCGGCCATTCGGGAGCAATAGGCTGCAGGGCGGCATCCAGCTCGGCGGCTCTGGCATCGACACCACGAACTAGGCGGGTGACGAAGTCTTTGTCTTCGAGCGTTGTCTCATAACGCGTAATATTGCGCGTTAATATAGCATCAAGATCAAGCCCTTTGTCGCCGGCGCTGCGGCGAAAATCCTGCTCGTAGAGAGTCTGCAGAGCGATGATTCGGCCAAGGTGACGGTTTGATGCCATATTGTTAAATTCTTCCGTTTACACTTTCAAGTATACCCCACCTACCCGAAGTTAGGCGGCTTTTTTGGTGGCTGCAGCCGGCTTTTTAACTGGCGTGGCGGCGGCCTTAGGGGCTGTGGTTGCCTTGATGGCAGCAGCTAATGCTTTACCGGTTTCGCGGCGTGTAGTACGAACTTTGACAGGAGATTTTTTGTTCACCTGACGAGCAAGTTCGAGTACCAAATGGCTGCGACGTGTTTTAGTACGACGTGACGTTGTACTTGTCTTTGGTTTACCCATGAGAAAAGGGACTCCTTACCTGTTGATCTGTTATTCTTAATAACTTGCTGGGTATTATACCTGATTTTGGTGATAACCTCAAGAGGTGTTAGGCCCCATACCCTTAGAGTACAAATCCGAGCTGTGCGCCGGCTGGAGATGCTTGCCTATGCCACCCAAGCGATCAGCGGCTACATCAGCCCGCCGCTCATGGGATTCTGTTGCTGCCAGCGCTTAACCTCCTGGGCAGTCGCGATGGCCTCGCTCAAGCCGACAGCAGCCAGCATGTCATTGGTATTCAAATTTTTGATTAAGGTAAAGGCCGGATAGGTGATACGGGTGAATGCCGTCGGATCACTCTCACTGGCTTTACCGGCAATAGCTATACGGGCCACCTGGCCGATGCGCCCCAGCGACCGTCCGGAGTACAGCTCGGCACTTGCCAAAGTCAGCACACTGGTTTCGGGAACCGGTATACGCTTGAATTGCCGGGTCTTTTTGTCCAGGTATTGCAGGATATCTTCGGGAACCGACTCGGGCTGCACCACGCCAAACGTAAAGTTGCGTAAGTGGCCCGTTTTAAGCTGGCGTTGTTTAGGCGTTAAAGCTCGTACCAGCTCGGCGGCAGCGAACTTTGGGTCGCGCATAAGACCATATCCTGTGTTTTTCGAGTCAATATCAGGGTACTGATTGCGGGCCAGCTGGCCCACGAAGGTAGCGATGGACTGGATGTGGCCGATGTAGGCCTCATCAATAGGGTCGGTACGTTCTTTAATAGCGGGCGCGTCCAGCATATGCAGCGGCAGCCGGGCTGCCTCAGGTGCCAATAGCACCGGCGTGCCGTCCAGCACTGCCGGAGGTGAAATCTCAGCCGGGCACTGATCGACCCGGAAATAGTCACTCATGGATATTTACTATACAACGAAATTGACTAGTTTTCCAGGAACGTAAATGCTTTTCTTAATGGGCTTGTTTAGGTATTCGGCAACTTTGGCATCGCTTTGGGCGGCTTGCAGAATAGCCTCCTTGTCAGTGTCAGCGGCTACTGATAATTGCCCACGCAGCTTGCCGTTGACCTGCACTACGATGGTTATCGTGTCACGCACCAGGTACTGCGCGTCGGCCTCAGGCCAGGCGCTGATATGGATAGAGCCTTCGCCGTGCAGGTCAGTCCACAGCTCTTCAGTGATATGCGGCGCGAATGGCGCTAATAGCTGCAGCAGCGTGCGCATCGCCCAAATCCAGGTTTGGCCATGGATACTCATAGGTAGGCTGGTGCGTAGCTTATACAGCTGGTTGATCGTCTCCATAAGGGCGGCGATGGCGGTGTTAAATCCCATATCATCCAGGTCTTTTGTAACTCGCTGGATGGTGTGATGCATAACGCACTTAAGCTCCCGGTCGTCGGATGTGCCGTGACCGTCATTGTCGTCAGCGGCCTCGATGACTTCCTGGGTCAGCGTCCATACCCGCTGCAAAAAGCGGAACGAGCCACCCATTCCCTCAACGCTCCAAGCGGCTGATTGGTTCCAGGGGCCGATAAACAGCTCCATAATACGCACCGCATCAGCGCCGTAGCCGCGGTCGATAAGACCACCGGGTTCAATAGTGTTGCCCTTGCTCTTGCTCATTTTTGTGCCGTCGGGAGCCAGGATCATGCCCTGGTTGCGCAAAATTTTAAATGGCTCACCAAAGTCTATCAGGCCTTCATCCTGCATCACTTTGGTCCACATTCGGGCATACAGCAGGTGCATAACGGCATGTTCGGCACCGCCAATGTAGTCATCGACCGGCAGCCACTGTTTTACTTTGGCGTCATCAAAGGGCCGGTCGGCATTGTGCGGGTCGGCGAAGCGCAGGAAATACCAACTGGAACAGGCGAAACCATCCATGGTGTCGGTTTCGCGTTCGGCAGGGCCACCACACTGCGGGCAAGCAACGTGTACAAAAGATTCCACCCGGGCTAGCGGGCTGCGGCCATCGCCGGAGGGCTCAAAACTCTGCATATCGGGCAATACTACCGGCAGCTGGTCTTCGGGCACGGGGACTGTGCCGCACTGCGGACAATGGATCATTGGAATAGGCGCACCCCAATAGCGCTGGCGGCTAATCAGCCAGTCACGGATTTTGTAATTGATGCGCTCTTTGGCAACATCTTTTTCTTGGAGATCAGCAACGATTTTTTCACGGGCTTCAGAAGTTGAAAGCCCTTCGTAGGGGCCGGAGTTAACCAAGCGTCCCTCGTGCACCATGTCACGGGTTGTGCCCTCGGCCATTTCAAAGATTTCCCGGGCGCCGGCGCCTTGGCATAGTTGCTTGGCTTCGCTACGGCTTACCCACTTACTTTCCTGGGCGGCCTGCTCTTCAGCAGATAGGGACTGCCGGGCTTCTGAGCCTAAACGTATGGCCACCGTGTGGCAATACGCAATACGGTTTTGATGTTTGTGCTGGGCGTAATATTCCGAGCACAAGACCGTATCTTCCTCGTGAAGTTCAGCTACATCGGTGTAGCCTGACTCCTCGGCCAGCTCGCGGCGGGCGGCCTCTTCCACCGTTTCGCCGGGCTCTATACCGCCCATCAGTGGGGCCCAGAACTGGCTGCCCGTTGGCCGGACAATCAGGTATTTGTCTTCGGTTGGATGTTGAACCACGCAGGTCACCACATGCCGCGGCACCGTTGGGGCGCCTTGCTGGTGGGCATTATCGGCATGCACAAAACGCTCGGCAATAACCTGGCGAATGGGCAGGTTAAACTTGTGGGCAAACTCATTGTCGCGCTCATCGTGAGCTGGCACAGCCATAATAGCCCCGGTACCGTAACCGGAAAGCACATAGTCAGCGATCCAAATCGGGATTCGCTCGTCGTTGACAGGATTAATAGCGTAGGCGCCGGTAAACACACCGGTTTTTTCACGGTTGGTTTCCTGCCGTTCGACCTCACTTTTGGTTTGGGTCTGCTTTTGATAATCGCCCACGTGGGCACGATGTTCGCCCACGGCAATTTTGTCTACCAATGGGCTCTCGGGCGCCAGTACCAAAAAGGTGGCCCCGTACAGCGTGTCGGGCCGGGTAGTGAAGACCGTAACCTGCTCACCGCTATCGGCAATTTTAAACGTCACCTCGGCGCCCTTGCTGCGGCCGATCCAGTTGCGCTGCATGTTCTTAATAGAGTCACTCCAGTCCACATCGTCCAGATCTTTGACCAGCCGGTCGGCATAATCGGTAATCTTGAAAAACCATTGCTTGAGGGCCTTCTTTTCCACGGGACTGCCACAGCGCCAGCAGACGCCGTTTTCGACTTGCTCGTTGGCCAGCACCGTCTTATCGACCGGGCACCACCACTGCAAGCTTTCTTTGCGGTACGCTAGGCCACGTTTATGCAGCAGCAGGAAGAACCACTGCGTCCAACGATAGTAATCGGGGTCGCTGGAAGCAAATTCACGTGACCAATCATAACCAAATCCCATCTGATCCAGCTGCTCTTTGAAACGGGTGGTGTTTTGCTTGATAGCCTGCTGGGGGCTAATACCGGTTTTGATAGCGTAGTTTTCGGCGGGTAGCCCAAAAGCGTCCCAACCCATGGGGTGCAGGACGTTGTAACCGCGCATCCGCGCCTGGCGGGCAAGCGTGTCGCCAATAGTATAGTTACGCACATGCCCCACATGCATGGCCGCACCACTGGGGTACGGAAAGTACTCCAGAATATATTTTTTAGGTTTGGCACTGTTCTCCTGGGCTTCATAGAGCTTTTGCTCGGCCCAGGTTTTTTGCCACTTTGGTTCAATGTCTTTAGGATTGTAACGCTTCACAGAAAACTCCTTTGTTTCGGATCTTACAGATAATTATACCGGATATCAAAAAATGCGCCCCTAGCGGGCGAGAAGAAGTTCGAGACCGTATTGGCGGCTGCTCATAATACGAACAGTATACCACATCGGCTACCGGATGATGCTTGCTCCAACTCATAGCCAAATCAGAACTCGCTCATCGCCAAAGGCACATGGTCTTGATTCGCTGGCCGCCGACTAAGCGGATGTTCTGATTTGGCTATGAGTTGGAGCGGTTATACTAACGGCTTTGTGTAATTGGCCTGTCCGTCGGGCAGTGCTATTTGAAGCGGGCGAAGAATTGGCCTTGGTCGCCGGGGCTGACACCCAGCAGCTGACTGGCCGTTACAAATTGATATTGCTGCTTCAGAGTTTGAATAGCCGGCTCCAGGGCGGCCACCGTCGAAGGGTATATATCATGCATCAGAATAATGGCGCCGGGGCGGGCCGAGGCTACCAGCTGCTGATCGAGTTTGGCAGGATCTTTTTGAGACCAATCTTCCAAGTCGGTATTCCAGCGAACAATCGTTAGTTTGTTATGGGCAGCCAGCATATCATTTACAGCACCATATGGCGGACGGAGAATCTTTGGAGCCGGCACGCCGGCATTAGCAATAACTTTCTGGGTTAGCTCAATCTGGCTTTGCGCTTCTTCCGGGCTAAGTTTGGAGAGGTCCGGATGGCTCCAGCTGTGATTACCAATCTCGTGCCCCTCACGGTACTCACGGCGTAGTAGCGCTTCCTGTCCGGGCACCCGCATGCCAACGATAAAAAAGGTGGCCTTAATCTGCTGCCGGGCTAAAATATCCAGGATTTGTGGCGTAACAATTGGATTAGGGCCGTCATCAAAGGTCAGCGCCAGGCAGGGCCGGATAGCGCAGCCAACCGATTGGCCGGACACCGCTTGCCGCGAGATTGGCAGCCCGGACTGGGCCAGCGGCCGCTGACCTACCCCGCGCAGCCAACTGCCCAGGGCCCCCACGCACAAGCACAGAACTACCGCTCCAACTATTGCCTGGGGACGGCGAATCCAGGTATGCCAGCGTGTCGTAACCTTCCTCATGTAATTTAAAATTGTTGCAGGTAATTGGTAGAAAAGCTAGTCTGAGTAGTCTGTTTTTCAGCATGGCGGCTAATAGCCAGCTCGACAAGCGTGGTTACCAGCTTAACATTAGAGATGCCGGCTTTGGCCCAGTTGTGGGCGTACAGGCTCCCCGGTAAAGGGTTAACTTCGTTAAAGTATACTTGCCGGGCCTGACTATCAACCAGCATATCTACCCGCGCCAGGCCGGAACAGCCCAAAGCACGGTATATGCTAACACCCAAAGATTCGGCTACTTCATATAAGCCTTTGGGCAGCTCGGCAGGAATCCGGCTGTAGCCTTGGGCCCCCGTCTGGTCACTTTTGGCACCGCCCTTGCCCTTGCCTGCTGAGCCTTGCATATATTTGGTTTCAAAATCGAAGAAATCTTCGCTTTTGAGCATTGGCTCTTCCAGCAGCGCCGGCGTGATTTCGGTGTTGCCCATGATTGGTAAAGTCACCTCTATGAGGTTTTCTACGCCCTCTTCGGCCAGAGCCTTAGTGTCGTAGTGTAGGGCAACTTCAATGGCATTGGCTAACTCTTTTTTGTTAGTAATACGGCTGATGCCGATACTGGAACCCAAGTGGGCGGGCTTGATAAATAACGGGTAGCGCAGTTGCGTGTTAATACGTTTCTGCCAGCCGGCTGGGTCAGCTTCGTAGTCTAGCTTAGAGAAAGCAACATCTTTAACGGTGCTAAGGCCATGGTCCCTGGCCACCTGTTTGGCCAGCACCTTGTCCATGGCAATCACGCTGGCTTCGACGTCACAGCCAACATAGGGGACACCGGCCATTTCACAGATAGCCATGAGTTCACCATCCTCGCCATGCGTACCGTGTGTTGCGGGAAATACAACGTCTATGTGGTGTTCGGTTTTGCTGAAACGGCCCTGCTCTAGCAGGTACAGCCCCTGCTTGAACTGCAGCGACAGCGGCGGTGTTTTCGCCAGGACTTCCTGTAGGTTGCCCTGTTGGTACAAGCGAATGTCGGCAAATTTTTCGCCGGCGTACCACTGGCCGTCTTTGGCGATATAGACCGGTAAAACACGGAACTTTTTGGACAGCTGTAGTGGCTTGATAACCGAGCCGATGGCCGTTAGCACCGAGATATCA
>JGI24741J21665_1000222_pt1 | contig 17088 bp, 12 predicted proteins | sample KBSCornC7_FD_21665 | JGI IMG/M metagenome (IMG submission 21665) | reverse complement strand
CACCGGCAAGCCGGAACTGGTGCACACCCTGAACGGCTCAGGGCTGGCGGTCGGTCGCTGCCTGATCGCGGTGATGGAGAATTATCAAAACGACGATGGTTCCATCACGGTCCCGGAAGTGCTGCGGCCGTACATGGGCGGCGTGAATCGAATCGCATAGCGGGAGCCGTTCATCAGTTTGCAAAGGACGTCATAGAATCCTTCATTCCGGCGAACGCCGGGCTGCGGAGGCAGGATGCCGGAGCGAACATCGGCACAAGCCGGTGGCCCGCAGGGCGGGACGCGGTGAATGCCGAGTCGATCCGGCGCAGTGCGTTTTGTAGTTGAGGAGAGGTGGCCGAGTGGTCTAAAGCACCGGACTTGAAATCCGGCGTACGGCTTGCCGTACCGTGGGTTCGAATCCCACCCTCTCCGCCACGCCCGATCGTTCTACACTGCCCCGTATCTCCATGTACGGAGTGCGTGATGGCCCACGAGCGCGACACGAAGATTGAACCGTACGAAGGACCCGCCGGCGGCTGGGGTTCGGCCAAGTCGGTCGTCGAAATCCTGAAGCGCGAGAAGGTGCCGCTTCCCTCGACGGTCCGGGAACTCTGGCGTCAGAACAAGCCGCGCGGCTTCACCTGCGTGTCATGCGCGTGGCCGCAACCTGCCAAGCCCGCGAAGTTCGAATTTTGCGAGAACGGTGCCAAGGCCAGCGCATGGGANTTGACTTCACTGCGCACCACGCCGGAATTTTTCGCGCAACACACCTGCACCGAATTGCTCGGATGGTCCGANCACGATCTCGAGCAGCAGGGCAGGCTGACGCATCCGATGCGCTACGACCACGCAACGGACAAGTACGTGCCTTGCGAATGGAACGACGCTTTCCGCGCCATCGCCGCCGAACTCAAGCAACTCGATCCGAAATCCGTGGTGTTTTACGCTTCGGGTCGCGCGTCGCTGGAGACGAGTTACCTGTATGCGCTGTTCGCCCGACTGTACGGCAACAACAATTTGCCGGACAGCTCCAACATGTGCCACGAGGCCACCGGCGTCGCGCTGCGCAAGAGCGTGGGCTCGGCGGTCGGTACTGTCGTGCTGGAAGACTTCGCCAAGACGGACTGCATCCTGTTCTTCGGCCAGAATGCGGGTGTCAACAGTCCGCGCATGCTGCACGACCTGCAGAAGGCGGCGAAACGTGGCGTACCGATCATCGTGTTCAATCCGTTGCGCGAACGCGGCCTGGAACGCTTCACCAACCCGCAGAGCCCGATCGAAATGTTGGCGAAGAAGGAAACGCCGCTGGCGACGCAGTACCACCAGGTGAAAGCGGGCGGCGACATCGCAGCCATCGCCGGATTGTGCAAGGCGCTGCTGGCATGGGAGGACGAGGCACGGAAGGACGGCAGTGAACCCATTCTCGATCAAGTATTTATCGCACAACACTGCCACGGGTTCGACGCGTTCGCGGACTTCGTGCGGGCACAAACGTGGGCTGAAATCGAGGCGGCGTCAGGCCTCGCCCGTGACGCGCTGGAACGCGCTGCCTCGGTGTATGCGAAGGCGAATGCGGTGATCGGCGTATACGGCATGGGTCTCACCCAGCACGTGCTCGGCGAATACAACATCCACATGGTGGCGAACCTGTTGCTGATGCGCGGCAACATCGGCAAACCGGGCGCGGGGTTGTGCCCGGTGCGCGGGCATTCCAACGTGCAGGGCCAGCGCACGGTCGGCATTGCCGACGATCCGGCGCTGGTGCCGCTGGATCGCCTGGCCGAACAATACGGCTTCGAGCCGCCGCGCGAGAAGGGCCTCAACACCGTCGAATGCTGTGAAGGCGTGCTGGAGGGCAGCGTACACGGCTTCATCGGGCTGGGCGGCAATTTCCTGCGCGCGATTCCAGAACAGGAACGCGTGAATGCCGCGTGGGGGAAGTTGCGCCTTACGGTTCAGATCGCGACCAAGCTCAACCGCTCGCACCTTGTCAATGGCGAGGCCGCGTATCTGCTCCCTTGCCTCGGGCGCATCGAGCGCGTGGTCGAGAACGGCAAGGAACAGGTGCTTTCGACCGAGGATTCGACAAGCTGCATCCACGCCTCGGTGGGCAAGGCGGCGCCCGCGAGTCCGGAGCTTAAATCCGAAACGCGCATCGTGGTGGAACTTGCCAAGGCCACGCTGCCGCCGAATCCGAAGGTGCCGTGGAATACGTGGGCCGATGATTTCGCGACGATCCGAGACGCGATCGAGCAGACGTATCCCGAGCAGTTCAAGGATTTCAACACGCGCATGTGGCAACCGGGTGGTTTCCATCGGCCGAATCCGGCGCGCGAACGAAAGTGGAAGACCTCAACGGGAAAGGCCAACTTCATCGTGCCGCCTTTGCTCACCGCCACCGGCTTCGAGGATGCGCCGGACCGGTTCCGACTGATGACGATGCGCTCCAACGACCAGTTCAATACCACGGTGTATGGCTACGATGACCGTTTCCGCGGCATCGAAGGAACCCGCGAGGTGGTGCTGATGAACAAGGACGACATCGCGCGCCTCGGTTTGCACGACGGCCAAGTCGTGAAGCTGGTGTCGGATGCGGGCGACGGCGTGGATCGCGAAGTCGGTGGCTTGCGCGTGGTCGCGTTCGACATCCCGCGCGGTTGCGTCGGTGGCTACTACCCGGAATGCAACCCGCTGATTCCGCTGTCGCACCATGCGATGTACAGCAAGACGCCCGCGGCGAAATCAGTTCCGGTCCGCATCGTTGCCTGAGTTCCTTCTCCCTTCGGGAAGAGAGGCTTCAATGTGTTACGCCGCGATCGACATTTCGTCGGCGATCCGCTCGTGGGCGTGGGCCAACGCGGCTTCGCGTTGCCCGGCACCCAGGTTCAAGCCTTCCGCGCGCACGAACTCGAGGTCCTGGATGCCGATGAAGCCGAACACCTGCTTCAGGTAGGTTTCCTGGAAATCGACCGTCGCCGCGGGACCCTCGCTGTAGATGCCGCCGCGCGCAGATGCGATGATCACGCGCTTGCCGCCGGCCAGGCCTTCCGGTCCGTGCTCGGTGTAGCGAAAGGTCCTGCCCACGGTGAGGATGCGGTCGATCCACGCCTTGAGTTGCGTCGGGATCGTGAAGTTGTACATCGGCGCGCCGATTACCACGACGTCGGCGGCGAGGAACTCGTCGAGGACCTCCGCATTTCGTGCGACGCACGGATGGCCTTCTTTCAGCACCGGTGTGAAGTGCGGCAAGGTTTGCGCAGCAAGATCGCGATGGATCAACTCGATGCCGGCGTGTTTGGCGCGCAGGCGCGCGACGATCGCGGCGGTCAGGCTGCGCGAGGCGGAATTTTCGCCGAGTACGCTGGAATCGATGTGCAGCAGTTTCATGATCGTCTCCGGTTGGAGCCGCAAGGCGCGGCGACCCGCAAACCATAAGGACGCGGCGCCGCTTCGATAAGATGGGGCAACCCGAACGCATCGTTCATCGTGGAGAACAACGTGTCCACCGCCTACGGGACCTTGCCGGACCTCAACGACCTGTACTTCTTCGCGGCCGTGGTCGAGCATGGCGGTTTCTCCGCCGCCAGCCGCGCGATCGGCGTGCCCAAATCGCGGCTGAGCAAGCGCGTGTCGCAACTCGAGGACGGCTTGGGCGTTCGCCTGTTGCAGCGGACTACCCGCAAGTTCGTGGTCACCGAAGCCGGCGAGCGTTTCTATCGCCACTGCCAGGCGATGCTGGCCGAAGCGCATGCGGCGACCGAGGACGCGGTGTCGCTGGGCGGTGAACCGCGCGGGCTGGTGCGGCTGAGTTGCCCGGTGTCGTTGACGCAGAGCTTGCTGGCGCCGCTGCTGCCGGCGTTTCTTGCGCGCCATCCGCAGGTGCAATTGCGGGTGTTGTCCAGCAACCGGCGCGTGGACGTGATCGGTGAGGGTTTCGACGTGGCCATCCGGGTGCGCGACAAACTGGACACGGATGCCGAACTGGTGGCACGCAGCTTCGGGCCGAAGCGCGTGGTGCTGGTCGCGAGTCCCGCGTTTGTCGAGCAATACGGCGAGCCGCGCGCGCCGCAGGACCTCGCTGTGCTGCCGGTATTGAGCATCTTCGAACACGAAGGCGAACAAACCTGGGAGCTGTACGACCGCGCTTGCGCCAGGACGGCCGTCACGGTGCGGCCACGGCTGCTCACGGGCGAATTCCCGTTGCTGATCGAGGCGGCGGTGCGGGGCGTCGGCATCGCATGGGTTCCGGAATCGGCCTGCACGCAGGAATTGCGCAGCGGCAAGTTGCAGGTGGTCCTGCCGGACTGGGGCCTTCCGCAGGGCATCCTGCACTTCGTGTACCCGAGTCGTCGCGGCATGTTGCCGGCGGTGCGCGCGCTGGTGGAATTCCTTGCCGACGCTTTCGAACATCGTGCCGACGAGTTGTTGAATGGGACCAACTGACAGCGTGCTACCATCGCCGAAGTTCGGCCATCCAAACGGAATACCACGGATGCAAATCGAAACCAAACTGCCCAAGGTCGGCACCACCATCTTCACGGTGATGAGCCAGCTTGCGCTGGAACACAAGGCGGTGAACCTGGGGCAGGGATTTCCCGATTTCGAGACGCCGCAGAACCTGCGCGATGCATTGACGCGCGCGATGAACGATGGGCGCAATCAATATGCGCCGATGAGCGGCATTCCGAAACTGCGCGAGCAGATCGCGCTGCAGGTCGATCGCTTGTACGGCCGCCGCATCAGCGCGGATACCGAAGTAACCGTCACGTCGGGCGCGACCGAAGCGATCTTCGCCGCGATCGCCTGCGCGGTGCACGCCGGCGACGAAGTGATCGTGCTCGATCCCTGCTACGACTGCTATGAACCCGCGATCGCGCTGGCCGGCGGGCGTGCCGTGCACATTCCCCTCAAGTTGCCGGATTTTTCCGTGGATTGGCAACGCGTGCGCGACGAGATCACGCCGAAGACACGAATGATCATGGTCAACAGTCCGCACAATCCTTCGGGCGCGGTGTTCGCGGAATCCGATCTGGACGCGTTGGCCGAAATCGCCACGCAGCACGGCTTGCTGGTGATTTCCGACGAGGTGTACGAACACATCATCTACGACGGCCGCACGCATCTCAGCGTATCGCGCCGTCCCGAGCTGGCCGAACGCAGCTTCGTGATTTCGTCGTTCGGCAAGACCTGGCACTGCACCGGCTGGAAGGTCGGCTATTGCGTGGCGCCCAAGCCGCTCACTGCGGAATTCCGCAAGGTGCACCAGTACCTGACCTTCTGCACGTTCCATCCGGCCCAGTGCGCATTCGCCGACGTGATGGAAAGCGACCCGCAACACGCGCGGGATCTGGCCGGTTTTTATCAAACCAAGCGTGATCGATTTCGCGAATTGCTGGCGGGTTCGCGCTTCATGCTGCCCGAGGTCCATGGCGGATATTTCCAGTTGGCCGACTATTCCGCGATCCGCGATACCGACGATCTGAATTTCTGCGAGTGGATGGTGCGCGAGGCGGGGGTGGCCGCGATTCCGGTGTCGGCATTTTACGAAACCGCGCCGGATGCGAAACTCGTGCGATTCTGTTTCGCGAAGAACGACGAAACGTTGTCGACTGCGGCCGAACGGTTGGGTAAATTGTGACCCGTGTGGTGGCCCCGTTTTGAAGCCCCGCTCACCCCCGGCTCTCTCCCGCGATGGCGAGGCTGTGTGGGAGAAAGGGAATCATAAGTGAATCGCAGTGGAGCGTTCATGCAACGAGCATTGAGAGTTTCGCTGGTCCAGGGCGCCACGCGTTGGCATGACCCGGTTGGCAACCGGGAATACTACGGATCGCTGATCGCACCGCTCGCAGGGCATACTGATCTGGTGGTGTTGCCCGAGACTTTCACCAGCGGCTTTTCCAACGAAGCGATCCACAATGCCGAAACCATGGACGGCCCGAGCGTTGCGTGGCTGCGCGAAAAGGCGAAGGAACTCGACGCCGCCATCACCGGCAGCGTGCAGTTGCGCGCAAGCGAGGGGGTGTTCAATCGCCTGCTGTTCGTAACGCCGGACGGCGAGGTGCGGCACTACGACAAGCGGCATTTGTTCCGTTACGCCGACGAGCACAAGCGTTACGCATCGGGCCGCGACAAGCTGATCGTGGAGTGGAAGGGCTGGAGGATCTGCCCGCTGGTCTGCTACGACTTGCGCTTCCCGGTGTTTTCGCGCAACGGTCATGATCCGCAACGCGGATTCGATTACGATCTCGTGTTGTTCGTCGCCAATTGGCCGGCCGCGCGCGCGCACGCCTGGCGCACGTTGCTGCGTGCCCGCGCCATCGAAAACCTGAGCTATTGCCTCGGCGTCAACCGAGTCGGTACCGACGGCAACCAGTTGCCGTATTCAGGCGACAGCGGAGTGCTGGATTACCTTGGCCAGGCGATGGTCGATCTCGGCGCCCAGGAGCAAACCGTCACGGTCACGCTCGATCCGGCAGCACTCGCTGCGTTTCGCGAAAAGTTTCCGGCGTGGATGGACGCGGACGCGTTCGAGTTGAAGTGACGTCCCGGTGCTTCTGTAGGTTGGGCTGAGCTCCGCGAAGCCCAACGCGCACGTGCCACATTGTTGGGCTTCACCGTGTTCAGTCCAACCTACAGTGGCGTTTCGCGAAGTTTGGTGTTGATGGGCCGGGCACGCGCGAGTTTTTGTAGGAGCGACCCGGTGCGATCTACAGGATCGCGAGCACGTTTTCCGGCGGGCGACCAATCGCGGCTTTGCCGTTCGCGAACACGATCGGACGTTCGATCAGGATCGGGTGTGCTGCCATGGCATCGACGAGTTGTTGGCGAGTCAAACCGGGATTTTCGAGCCCCAGCTCGACGTACGCGGCCTCGCCCTTGCGAAGCAGGTCACGCGGTTGGACGCCCAGCAACTGCAGCGCACGCTCGATGTCGGCGGCGCCGGGCGGATTCTTCTGGTAATCGACCACCGCGGGTTCGATGCCGCGTTCCTGCAGCAGTTCGAGCGTGCCGCGTGATTTGGAACAGCGCGGGTTGTGCCAGATGATGACCTTGGTGTTCGCAGGCATGGCGCGGTTCCTCCGTGGAATGATCAACCGTTGGATGGGCCGTTGCCGCCTCGGTTGCCGCCGTGGCCACCGCCGTCGCGCCGCGCGCCGCTGCCGTTCCGACCACTCGAACCGCCGCGATTCTGGGCACCCCGTCCGGGGCCGCCGCGATTCGGGCCGCCGCGATTCGGGCCGCTGCGATTCGGACCGCTGCGATTCGGGCCGCCGCGGTTCGGGCCTCCACGATTTTGTCCGCCAGCGGGACGCTTGTCACCGGCAAACCATGTGCGCACCGACGGCAGTTCCTGGCCCGGCGCAACACCGCGGCCCTTGCGACGTTTCTTGTTTGCGGGCTTGTCGGGCTTCAGCACGTTGCCGTTGACATCACCGCGCGGCGGGCCACGACGGCGCTTGCCCCGGCTGGGAAAATCATCCGGACGGATGCGATCGAACACGGTGAGCTCGCGCGCCTCGTCGTGGCGCACACCGGTCCACGCATGCGGAGTGTTGCTGGCCGGGCGGATTTCGGTGACGCCACGCGCGGCATTGCGCTGGTGCAGCACCGGCTTCAGGGTCAACGTCGGTTGCTCCGAACCAGCGCCCGCCAGTTCCCGCAGCGACTTCACCACGTCTTCCGGCAACGCCTCGTGCTGGCCCGGGCGCAAGCCGCGCGGCAGTTCGATGCTGCCGTAGCGGATGCGTTTCAGGCGACTGACCAGCAGCCCCTGTGAATCCCACAGGCGGCGCACCTCGCGGTTGCGGCCTTCGTGCAGCACCACCCGGAACCAGCAATGACTGCCGCCACGGCTGACCACGTGGATTTCATCGAAGCGTGCCGGGCCGTCTTCCAGCTCCACGCCGGCCTTCAGTTTTTCCAGCATTTCGTCCGGAACTTCACCGTGCACCCGGCACAGGTATTCGCGTTCAAGCTCGTGGCTGGGATGCATCAGCACATTGGCGAGTTCGCCATCGGTGGTCAGCAGCAGCAGGCCGGTGGTGTTGACGTCGAGGCGGCCGACTGAAATCCAGCGCGAGCCATTCAAGTGCGGCAGGCTTTCGAATACGGTCGGACGGCCTTCCGGATCGTCGCGCGTGGTCAGTTCGCCTTCGGGCTTGTGGTACATCAGTACCTGCGCGTGCTCGTGGTGGTCGGTCGCCACGATGAATTGCTTGCGGTCCACTTCCACGCGATCGCCTGCACGCACGCTGGAGCCGGTCTGCGCAGCTTGCCCGTTGACCAGGATTTCACCCTCCGCGATGCGCTGTTCCAGTAGCCGCCGCGAACCCAGTCCGGCGTTCGCGAGAACCTTGTGCAGGCGTTCCTCCAGTGCGCTGCCGTCGCCTTGGACGGCCGCCCGTTTCAGGGTCAGCAGGGAACGTGGGTTGGAACTCATGCGGCATCCTCGGTGGTGCTGGGTGTGTCGGTCGGGGCAACGCCCTCGGCATCGGCGGGTTGATCGGAAGTGTTGGTTGCATCGTCCGGCGCGGCTTCAGGTTCAGGCGCCAGTGCGAGTTGCGGATCGGGGTCGGCGATTTCGCGNATTTCCGCGAGGGTCGGCAGTTGATCCAGTGACTTCAGATTGAANTAATCGAGAAACTGGCGGGTGGTGCCGAACAGCGCNGGCTTGCCGGGGACATCCCGGTAACCCACCACCCNGATCCACTCGCGTTCTTCCAGCGTGCGGATGATGCTGGTGGCAACGGTGACGCCGCGCACTTGTTCGATCTCGCCGCGCGTGATCGGCTGGCGATAGGCGATCAATGCCAGCGTTTCCAGCAGCGCGCGCGAATACTTGGTCTGGCGCTCGGCCCACAAGCGTGCGACCCACGGATGCACGGCCTCCCGCACCTGAAAGCGAAAGCCGGAGGCGACTTCCACCAACTCGATGCCACGGCCTTCGCAGGCCTGGGCCAGTGTCTCCACGGCCCGGGCGAGATCTTCGTGTCCGACTACGCCGTCTTCTTCGTGAAACAACGCCGCAAGCATCGGCAGCGTCAGCGGTTGCTGGGCTGCAAAGAGGGCGGCTTCCACGATGTCGTTGAGTTTTTCCTGTTCCACTTACGCCTCACTGAGCGCGCCTGGAGAAATGGTTCTTGAATGGGTGTAAGGAAAGCCGCGCAAGCGATTGCTGGGCTTGGCATCGGCATCCAGCCATCGCGAAGTCGATCCCATGATCAATCCGCCGTCTCGGCCGTGGCCAGTGCTTTCAGGTAGATCGGCGCCAGCGGCGCTTCCTGCATGATCTCGATCAGGCGATCCTTGGCTAGCTCGAGCAGCGACAGGAAAGTGACGACCACCCCCAACTTGCCTTCCGACACTTCGAACAGGCTTTCGAAGCGATGGAACGTGCCATCGCCGAGCTTGCGCAGGACGTCGCCCATCCGTTGGCGCACCGACAGCGGTTCGCGCTCGACCGCGTGATGACCATACAACTCGGCACGGTGCAACACATCGCGCATCGCCAGCAGCATCTCGCGCAGGTCCACCGCAGGCGGCACCTTCACCACCGCGCGATCGGGCACGAACGCCTGCGCATTGTCGAGGTCGCGTTCCATGCGCGGTAGCGTGTCGATGTCTTCGGCGGCCTTCTTGAAACGTTCGTACTCCTGCAGGCGTCGCACCAGTTCGGCGCGCGGGTCTTCCTCGATGCCTTCTTCCTGCGGCGGGCGCGGCAGCAACAGGCGGGATTTGATTTCGGCGAGGATCGCGGCCATCACCAGGTATTCCGCCGCCAGCTCCAGCCGCATCTCCTGCATCACGTCGATGTAGTCCATGTACTGCCGGGTGATCTCGGCGACCGGAATATCGAGGATGTCGAGGTTCTGGCGGCGGATCAGGTACAGCAAAAGGTCGAGCGGCCCCTCGAATGCTTCCAGGATCACTTCCAGCGCGTCGGGCGGAATGTAGAGATCCTGCGGAATCTGCAAAAAGGGCTGGCCGTGTACCACCGCCAGCGGCATTTCCTGCTGTCGCGGACTTTCCGCGCCGGAGGGCGGAGCTTGCACACTCGGTGTGGTTTCGGTTGGCAACGGTTCGGTGCTCATGCGGCACTTGTCTGGAGCGGATCACCGGCACGTTCGCCGCGATCCGCGAAATTGCGAAGGTCACCCTCGCAGGTCATGGCTGGGGCGCGGCTTCACCGGAAGCCGCCACGCTCTCGTTCGGGCGCGTGAAAAATCGGCGTCGGCCCTGAATCGGATTGCATCAGACCCATTACGTCCGGCCCGGCACGCAATCTCGCACCGGCCCTTGCATCATGGAACCCGGTTGGTGCTGTCAGCGTCTCGTGCGTCACGAATCGGAGAACCCCAATCCCGTATTCGCAAGCGAGGAACTGCAACTGGACGAGGCCAGTCGCGGCTGCGGTTGGCGCCGCGAATGGGCCGGCGAATTGCGCACCGACCGTACCCGCCTAGAGTAAGGCCGAATGACCGCCAAGTCCAGAGGGCGACGCCAAAAGGTTGGCCCATAACTTGCTTTCAAGACAGGGGAGTGTAGGGTGGGATACCGTCGGCTTCACGGCGGCAGACACGGTGCGAGGTGACAGGGGAATGTTAGACGTGGTGAGCGACCACAAACTGGATCCGACCGTCGATGGTCACGTGCGGCACGCGCGCATGGTGCGCCAGACCGCGGTATTGATGAGCCGTCGCGGAGACGTGTGGCAAACCGATCTTGCCGACATTTCGGCAACCGGCGTCAGGCTGTCGCGCCCCACCGAATGGCATGGCCAGGCGGGTGAGGTGTGGGTGCTGGACATGCTGTTCGGCGACGACGTCAACGTCCATGTGATGGCCGAAGTGGTGCGCGTCAACGCCCGCCACATCGCGCTGGCGTTCGCACGCATTCCCGAGGAAGCCCAACCGGCGCTGTGGACCCTGCTGGGGGGCTACGCCGATACGCTGGAGCCGTGGGACGAGGATCTCGATCCCGCGTGAGTTCCACGCCCGATCGCGAACGAGGCGGCCTGAAGGCCGCCTCTTTTTTGCGTTACCGCCTCGGTGCTGCCGGCCATCACTGTCAATGGTGTCCGTCATGCGACGAGGATGGCGGCGGGCGATGGCGACGCTCCGGCTGCGCTTGCCCATGCTCGCGGGGTGCGGCAGGTTCGCCTCGGGGTGCTTGCGGTCGCGGCTGTTCGCGCGGTGCCGGGGGTTGCGCGTGCTCGTTGCGGATCGACTGCGGACGCGGCTGCTCATGTGGTACCGCCGGTTGCGTTCGCTGATGTGGCGCCTGCACCGTGCCACGATTGCGAGTCGGTGCCTCTCTGGTACCACGTTCGTGTCGGGGTGCCTGCAGGGTTGCGCGGCCGCGGTTCGGTGTTTCGCGATTTCGGTTGGGTGCTTCGACAACGCCACGGTTGTTGCGGTTGGGCGTGCCCGCGTGTTGCGCGCGTTGCGGCGTTGCGACCATGCGGGTGTGAGGGGTGCCGCGGGCCGGGTGACCGAGTGCGGCCCCTCGAAGCGGCCCGCATGCTGGGTGGCGAAAACAGCGGGCCGGCCCCGATTGGACTTGAAGCGCTGGGCGGGATCGTGCATCGCCTTCTCGCGCTGCTGCGCCTGCACGGTCGTCGGCTGGAACCGCCGCTGGTTGGCATATGAGCGCTGCGCGGCCGTTGGTTTTGCACTCAGGCCGCCGCGCCCGCCGTTATAGCTGATCCGGTTCACGGAGACATTGTTGATGACCGTCTTGTTGACGTACACGTTGCGGATGTTGGTGCCGTTGATGTTGTTGACGGCGCGGTTGTAGTAGAAGTCGCGTCCTCGCCACTCGCCGCCGGAGTAGCCGTTGCCGAAGTAGCCGTAGCCGTAGTTGACGCCGCCGTAAAAGCCTACGCGCGGGCTCCAATAGCCGGCATGCCAACGATAGTATCCGTCGGACCAGCCCCACCAGCCGGGCGTCCACAACAGGCCGATTTCGGGCGGCATCACCCAGGTACCCGGTACCCAGTAGTAATCGTTGAACGACGGATCCCATGCCCAGTAGCCCGGGGTCCAGATGTAGCCCGGACCCGGTGCGACGGGTTGCGCATAGACGGGCAGCACCGGCGGCGGGACGCCGACGGAAATACCGATGCCGATATTGATGGCGGCGTGTGCGCCAGGGGGCAACGCCAGCATCGGCGTGGCCATCAGGCCTGCAACGAGCAACGTTGTCGCGAAACGTTTCACGGTGAGATCTCCAGACGGGCCGGGGGCGGCCCATTCATTAGAACGTCACGGCATGCGCATTGTTGACGCTCGCCTTTTCCGCGGTCCGGGGCCGTTCATCCAAAATTGGGCGGCGATTCATCCGGCTCCGCGGACTCGATCCAATCGGTTGCGCTTCGAAGCCTTCCCGTCAGATGCCCTTCGATTCCCGCTTCTTTTCATCGTCGCGCAACTCGCGCCGCAGGATCTTGCCGACGTTGCTCTTGGGCAACTCCTTGCGGAATTCGATGTATTTCGGTCGCTTGTAGCCGGTCAATTCGTCGTGGCAATACTGCTTCAGCGCCGCTTCGGTGAGCGCCGGGTCCTTCTTCACCACGAACAGTTTCACCACCTCGCCGGAATGTTCGTCCGGTACCCCGATCGCGGCCACCTCCAGCACGCCCGGATGATGCGCCACGACGTCCTCGATCTCGTTGGGATACACGTTGAAGCCGGAAACCAGGATCATGTCCTTCTTGCGGTCGACGATGTACAGAAGGCCCTTTTCGTCCATCCGCGCGATATCNCCGGTNCGCAACCANCCATTGGCGTCCANCACCTTGGCGGTTTCCTCCGNCCTGTTCCAGTAACCCTTCGTCACCTGCGGTCCGCGCACGCAGAGTTCGCCGGGCTGGCCGGGCGCGGCATCGNGATCGTCGTCGTCGCGCAGCGCCACATCGGTGGANGGCAGCGGCATGCCGATCGAACCAGTGTAGTCCTTGATGTCGAGCGGATTGGCGGTCACGACCGGCGATGTTTCGGTCAGCCCGTAACCTTCGATCAGCGGAATGCCGGTGGCTTTCTTCCAGCGCTCGGCGACCGCGCGTTGCACCGCCATGCCGCCGGCCAACGCGAACTTCACCCGCGAACAATCGACCGACGCGAAATCGGGATGGTTGAGCAGGGCGTTATAGAGCGTGTTGACACCGGTGATCGCGCTCCAGCGCGACTTCTTCAGCGTCTTCACGAAGGCCGGGATGTCGCGCGGGTTGGTGATCAGCACGTTCTCGCCGCCGAAATACGTCATCAGGATCGCGTTCACCGTCAGCGAAAAGATGTGGTACAGCGGCAGCGCGGTGATGATTTGTTCTTCGCCTTGCGTGAACAGGTCGCCTACCCATGCGGCGAGTTGCAGCGTGTTCGCGACCATGTTGCCGTGGGTCAACATCGCGCCCTTGGCGACCCCGGTGGTGCCGCCGGTGTATTGCAGGAACGCAATGTCGTCATGGCCGAGTTGCACGGTCGGCACCTGCATCCCGGCGCCNCGGCGNAGTACGTCGCCGAACCGGAGATGCCCCGGCAGCGACCAGTGCGGCACCATCTTCTTGACGTGTTTCACCGCGAAACTGATCAACGGCCCTTTCGGGAAACCGAGTTGGTCGCCGATCGATGTGACGATCACGTGTTCGACATGGGTCTTGCCGATCGCCTCCTGCAGCGTGGCGGCAAAGTTCTCCAGCACCACGATGCTTTCCGCACCGGAATCCTCGAGCTGGTGTTGCAGCTCGCGCGCGGTGTACAGCGGGTTGACGTTGACCACCGTGAGCCCGGCACGCAATGCACCGAACAACGCGATGGGATACTGCAACAGGTTGGGCAGCATTATCGCGAGCCGATCGCCCTTGCCGAGCTTCCACTCGTTCGCAAGGAAGGCCGCGAAGCGCGCGCTTCGCCGGTCCAGTTCGGCCCAGGTCAGGGTTTTCCCGAAACTCGAATAGGCCGGGCGCAGCGGGTGGCGGGCACAAGTTGCTTCGAACATCGCCACAATGGACGGCTGGACGCTGGCATCGATTTCAGCAGGCACGCCGGGGGGGTAGTGGGCCAGCCAGGGACGCGGATCGGCCATGTGTTCCCTCTTCTGGAATTTCGCGGAGTTGCGCAGATTCCTTGCATTGGACACGATAAGCGTGGAGGCGGCAAGCTGCATTGCCACATTTTGGACAAGGGGGGAACTTCGCATGAACACCTTGGCAAATCCGGCCCGACCGGTCCATGCGTGCACGCGCCATCTCGCGCACGCGGCGGCGTTGCTGCTGTTGGTATGGGTGTTCGCCGGCTGCCACCGCACGCCTGCCGAGCAGCAGGTCCGCGAAGCGATCGATGCCGCCGCCGCGGCCGCGCGCACCAACGATACGCATGGTGTGCTCGATGTGGTGAGCGATGATTTCACCGGCAACGAAGGCGAGCTGGATCGGCGCGGCCTGCGTCAGTTGCTTGCGGTGCGCGCCCTGCGCGGCGACAAGACCGGCCTGCTGGTCGGGCCGGTTTCGTTCGAGCACAGGGGCGACCGCATCGTCGCGAAGTTCAACCTGGTGCTGACCGGCGGCAAGCCGGGTGACCTGCTGCCCGAGCAATCGGCCATCTACGCGATGACTACGGCCTGGCGGCGCGAAGGCGGCGAGTGGAAGTGCTACAGCGCCGCCTGGACGCGATAGCGCAGCGCGCTCATGGCGCGGCATTTCTTGCCGTCATTCCGGGGCAACGCCTGCGTAGCAGGCAATGAATCCGACTGCGTTGGCAGGATCGCCAACGCGGACGCCGGAGGCGGCCCGAAGGGTGAGCGCCCATGGACGGCGCGAATCAATCGGCTGTTGCCTGGGCCAAAAGCAGATTCCGGATCGCCGCTTGCGCGGCGTCCGGAATGACCAACAGACCGGGGCAGTTCCGATTACGCCGCTTTTTTCGCCAGATCGCGCAGCACGTACTGCAGGATACCGCCGTGCTTGTAGAAGTCGCGTTCCTTGGGGGTCAGCAGCATGACGTGAACGTCGAACGCAGTCTTCTTGCCGTCCTTCGCCGTCGCGACCACGTGCGCCCACTTGGCGTCGCCACCGTCGAGGCCGGTGATCGCGAAGGTTTCCTTGCCGGTCAGGCCAAGCGATTGCGCGTTTTCACCCTCCTTGAACTGCAGCGGCAGCACGCCCATGCCGACCAGGTTCGAGCGATGGATGCGCTCGAAACTTTCCGCGATCACGGCTTCGATGCCGAGCAGCAGGGTGCCCTTGGCCGCCCAGTCGCGCGACGAGCCGGTGCCGTATTCCTTGCCGGCGATCACGACCAACGGCGTCTTTTCCGCCTTGTATTTCATGGCGGCGTCATAGATCGTCATCTGCTCGCCGCTGGGCACGTGCATCGTGAATCCGCCCTCGACGCCGTCGAGCAGTCGGTTCTTGATGCGGATGTTGGCGAAGGTGCCGCGCACCATCACGTCGTCGTTGCCGCGTCGCGAACCGTATGAATTGAAATCCTTCGGGGCGACGCCGCGCGCCATCAAGTATTTGCCGGCGGGCGAATCCTTCTTGATTGCGCCGGCGGGCGAGATGTGGTCGGTGGTGATGGAATCGCCGAACAGGCCGATGCAATACGCGCCGTTGATGTCCGCGTGCTTCGGCAGATCCATCGTCATGCCTTCGAAGTAGGGCGGATTCTTGATGTACGTGGATTTCTCGTCCCACGCGTACTGATCACCCTCGGGCACTTCCACCGCGTTCCACTCCTTGCTGCCCTTGAAGACGTCGGCGTAGTTCTTGGAGAACATGCCGGCCGATACCGAGCTCGCAACGAGATCGGCGATTTCCTTGTTGCTCGGCCAGATGTCCTTCAGGAAAACATTCTTGCCGTCCTTGTCCTGGCCCAGCGGCTGCGTAGACAGGTCGATGTCGATGGTGCCGGCGATCGAGAACGCCACCACCAGCGGCGGCGAGGCGAGGTAGTTCATCTTCACTTCGGAGTGGATGCGGCCCTCGAAGTTGCGGTTGCCCGAAAGCACCGCCGCCACCGCGAAATCCTTGTCGGTGACGACTTTGCTGACATCCTCGGGCAAAGGCCCGGAATTGCCGATGCAGGTAGTGCAGCCGTAGCCGACGAGGTAGAAGCCGAGCTTCTGCAGATCCTTCATCAGGCCGGTGGCTTCGAGGTAGTCCGTGACGACTTTCGATCCGGGCGCCAGCGAGGTCTTGACCCACGGCTTGGGCTTCAGGCCGCGCGCGGCCGCCTTGCGCGCCAGCAGGCCGGCGCCGATCATCACTGCGGGGTTGGAGGTGTTGGTGCACGACGTGATCGCCGCGATCACCACCGAGCCGTCTTCCAACTCGCAATGCTCGATGTGCGGGCACACGTCCGGCGAAGGCTCGTTTTGGCTCTCGGCGCGACCGACCGCGGTGCTGCCGCCTTCGTTCAGGAAGCGCTCCTTCTGCTTGTCCCAACGCGTGTCGGTCTTGCCGGAATTGAGCGCGTCCATCGCGGCGCGATAGCTCTGGCGCATGTCAGTGAGCAACACGCGATCCTGCGGGCGCTTGGGGCCGGCCAGCGACGGCTTCACATCCGCGAGGTTCAATTCGATCACGGCGCTGAATTCGGCCTGCGGCGTGTTCTCGTCGTGCCACATGCCTTGTGCCTTGGCATACGCTTCGATCAGTTCGATGTGCTTCGGATCGCGGCCCGACAGTCGCAGGTAGTTGAGCGATTCCTTGTCGATCGGGCAGATCGCACAGGTCGCGCCGTATTCGGGCGACATGTTGCCAAGCGTGGCGCGGTCGGCCAGCGGCAGGTGCTGCAGCCCGGGGCCGAAGAACTCCACGAATTTGCCGACCACGCCGTGCTTGCGCAGCATCTGAGTCACGGTCAGCACCAGATCGGTGGCGGTCGCGCCTTCAGGCAGCCTGCCGGTGAAACGGAAACCGACCACCTGCGGAATCAGCATCGACGATGGCTGGCCCAGCATCGCAGCCTCCGCTTCGATGCCACCCACGCCCCAACCCAGCACACCCAGGCCGTTCACCATCGTGGTGTGCGAGTCGGTGCCGAACAGGGTGTCGGGGAACGCCCAGGTCTGGCCCCCGATGTCGCGCGTCATCACCACGCGCGAAAG
>JGI24741J21665_1000218_pt1 | contig 17123 bp, 19 predicted proteins | sample KBSCornC7_FD_21665 | JGI IMG/M metagenome (IMG submission 21665) | reverse complement strand
ATACCCGCCATTAAATCGGTGCTGACCACCTTTAGCGGCATGGAGCATCGCCTAGAATTTGTACGCACCGTTGATGGTGTTGATTATTATGACGATTCTTTCGGTACGACACCCGAGACAGCCATAGTAGCAATCCAGGCATTTAAGCAGCCGAAGGTTGTTATTCTGGGCGGCTCGGATAAGCATGCCGAGTACGATGCCTTGGCTAAAGCCGTAGTCGAAAATGACGTTCGGCATGCGGTGGTTATTGGCGATACGGGGCCGGCCATCGCCAGTGCCCTGCGTAACGCTGGTTTTGAGGCTATTACCCCTGGCGGCATTACCATGGAAGAGATCGTTGCCGAGGCCAAAAAACAGGCCCGTTCGGGTGATGTGGTACTATTATCCACCGGCTGCGCCAGCTTCGGGTTATTTGAAAACTACAAAGACCGCGGTATCAAGTTTCACACCGCTGTCGGCGCGCTGTAGTAGACCATAGATACTGCTCCCCAGCCTTAGCCAGGGCCAATTTAGAACATCCGCGTAGCCCGCGGCAAGCGAATCAAGACCATGTGCCTTTGGCGATGAGCGAGTTTTAAATTGCCCGTGGCCTAGGCTGGCGCTGTCTTTTTACTCAGATGCGGAAGCGGCTGGTGATTGTGCCACGCGCTGCGCAGCCCGAATGACATTTTCGAACAGTGCGCAAACAGTTAAGGGGCCAACGCCGCCTTTGGGCGGGGTGATAGTTAGGTCATCGCGTTCGTAGACCTCGGGGGCTACGTCGCCGACGGTCTTGCCTTCTTCACCCGCAACACCGGCGTCAACAATAACTGCACCCTGTTTAATCATATCCGGATACAGGATAGCCGGACTACCGGTAGCCGTGATAATTACATCGGCCTGCAGTGTTTCGGCGGCCAAGTCCTTCGTCTGGCGGTCGGCCACGCGTACGTCAAGGTCAGAGGCCTTAAACATTCGCTCCAAAGGTTCGCCGACTAATTTGCCCCTGCCCACCAGCAGAATCTTTTTGCCGGGCAGGTTGATATTATAGCCGGCCAGCAGCCACAAAATAGCCATCGGTGTAGCCGGCTCAAATAAAGCTTTCTGGCCTAAAGCGTCAACATCCTTCTCGGGGGCCACCAGATTAACGATGGACTCGGTTTCTTCCGGCCGTTCCAGGGGCAGCTGGACAATAATACCGTGCACCGATGGGTCTTCATTAAGCTGCTGAATGGTTGCCGGCGCTTCATCTTGAGTAACCTGATGGATTTCGGTATCAATAAGGATGTCGGCACCGTAGCGCTTCTTCATGCGCATATAGACGTTAATTACCGGGTGATCAATAGTCACCACAATGGCTAATTTTGGCTGCACCTGCCAGGCCTGCCGGAGGGCACGCACCTGGTGAGCCTGACGCTCTTTTATATAATCGGCCAATTCGCGGCCGTTAAGAGATTTCATCAGGTCAATTATAACAGATACGATCAGTATGTGATGTCCCTTATTGTCGTAGCTACTGTATGTAGTTATAGTTTGAATAATGCTAGAAGCCCGGGAAGAAAACGACAGCGCGCTCTTTTACGTCCCCGCAGCAAACTGAGTGTTGTCCGAATACTAGGAAAAACAGAGGTATTACCGTATAATCGCTCAGGTTATGAGCGAGCGGTTACCCCCAACACATGCAGACATCGTCCGTTGGAGTTTCATCAAGCAGGGCACGCTTGGAGAGGTGGAACTTCCGGAACGGGAGCCCTTGGGAGAGGGCGGACAAGCCTTTGTATTGTACGGCGAATATCCCGACCACCGGCCGTGTGCCGTGAAAATCCACCAGTCAGCCGACGATGATCCAGACCCCATACAGCGCAAGGCCAGCCAGGCCTTCCGCCGCGAAGCCAAATTTCTCGAAGGATTTGACCATCCGAATATCATCAAGATGCACGATGTGGGCGTGCATAACCGCATAATACCGATTACCGGCCCTAACGGCGAACAGTTGGAGCACAGAATAGCATACGACTACATTGTCATGGAGTATGCCGAGTATGGGTCGGTGTCTGACCGTATCAAGCGGCTTGGTGAAAGCCGCATCTTGCCGGCCGCGGAATCTTCTTTGATCCTGTTACAGGCTGCCGAGGGTCTGCGCTATGCTCACGCCGAACAAAATATGAAACCCCGTCAGGGCCACCCGGTGATTCATGGTGACGTTAAGCCGGCAAACTTCATGCTTACCCGTGGTAAAGATGGCGGCTTGATCGTGAAAGTAGCTGACTTCGGTATTGCCCGTGGCGGCAGCGACAATGTAGAAACAGAACTTGGCACCGCGCTGCATGCCCTGAGCCCGTTTTATGCTTCGGCACGCCAGATGGAAGAGGGCGGGGCGCGCGTTATAGACGATATTTACGCCCTTGGCGTCACCGCTTATTACCTTTTTACCGGCGAGCATCCGATCAACCCGCGCAGCAGGTACGACGCCGATGCGCACCGCACCACCATCGTGCGTCCTATGGAGCCGAAACTGCTCGAAGGCAAGGAGATCGTCGAAGAGCTAAACTACGCTGTTCTGCCGGTATTCCAAAACGGGAAACCGGATGCGAACTTTGTCTTTCCCTACTCAACGATGGGTGATTTCCAGTCAGCTGTAAAAGATTGCCTGAGGCGTGCTGAGCGCCGCGCTGCCAAAGACACGACCCTTATTCTTTTGAACGGAACCGAGACCACCTGGCCGCGCAAGCCGGAGGAACTTTTGCACGCAGAGCTTCTATTGCAGAAAGATCAGGCCGAAGACCCAGCCTCCTTATTCGAGGTAACGACGGCCATGGTCAATACACCCACAAATACAGAAGCACTTAAAACACGGTTTGGCCGCCGAAAATTATTTTTAGGAGCCAGTGCCTTGGCCGCTGGTACGGTAGTAGCCGGGATAGGTGGCGTTTGGCTCGACTGGTTCGGCAAATCTGCCGAGCAGATCGAACAGGATAAACTCGCCCAGGAGCGCCAAGCCATCACCGAATTTGCTTATAGCGCTTTGGACTTTCTTGGCCAAAACGGCCGTGACGCTGACGTTCCACATTTGCTGCGCGAGCTTATCCCCTACGACCCGGATGGCATTATTCCGCGTATCGAACGCGTTGCAGTAGACCTTAACGATACTGAAGAAGCGGAAACGTTATCGCATCTGGTGCCCTACAGACCCGAAGTTGCCAGTGAAAAAATGCAACAATTTATCGGCTCCTATGGAAACCTTGGCGGCACCATGAGAATAGCGATGCAGCTGGCGTCCTACGCCCAATCGCCAGCTGGCAAAGGCGGCAATTGGCAAGCGAAAGTGCAGGAGTTTCGTGACAAGCTTGATAAATACGGCCTAACGGATGAAGCCAAGCAGGATGCCTACCATCTCCTGGATGCTGCGAGTAATCCACGCGACGCTTCCTCCTTGGATCTTCTAAAAGAACACAGCCAACGGGATATCTCGTGGGCGATAGAGGCCTTGGGCACCGCAATTGCCCCATTTAACCCGGCAGGCGTCGCCGAGGTTTTAGATCAGCGTATCGATGTTGCCAATAGTGCTATCGGGAAGAATTTGAGTGCCTTAACATTTGAAGCGAACTACGGAATGGTGGAATTACTTGCGCGGGGCCTGGCACCGTATGCCGCTGATGCCGTTGCTAAAAGTATGATGCGTATTGATGTCAGCGGCGTGGAAAGTGACCGCGCTAATGATGCCCAGGCCAATGTGGCGGTCGGGCTGGCCCCCTATAAGCCCGAGGCCACCATTGCCTACATAAAAGGCGACGGTCCGGGGCCCGATGACTGGCAGACACATCGCTGGAATATGGCCTCTGTTATATCACTCACCAAGGCCGACCCCCATTTTGTGCACCAGGCTCAGCCAACTATGTCCAGTGAACCCTACAGGGAGTGGATCGAGGTCGGGCTTAACCCGCTTGATGCTGCGGCAAAGCGCGCCGCGTTGGCTGTGCTGCCTGAATTTCAAGGACTATACATACCGAACGTAAAATATATGCTTGACGCTTTGCTGCGCAGCCGCCAGCCGAAAATGCCCTAAGCCACCTGTGCTTTCCCTATTTACAGATGCGCCACAATTTGGTATAGTTTTACTCTGTTAGACATGGGCCAGTAGCTCAGTTGGTTAGAGCGGCTGCCTCTTAAGCAGCATGTCGAGGGTTCGAGTCCCTCCTGGCCCTCCAGAAGTAGATTTAATAGCAAGCGCTATTCGGAAGAGTCCGTTTACCCCAGGTAGCGGGCTTTTTTCGTGGGTTTCAAAATCTAAATCTGCATAGCTTGGCATCTGATTGAATATAACGCCAAAGAATGCAGCTTTTCGGAGCGGATTACTGAGGTCAAGGATCAATTCGGACAGGTGTTTCAAGAGATATCTGGCGTATTGCAAGATTTGCACGATATCAACTTCGTCCTCGGCCTTGTTTGCTAACTTACTGTCCAATTCCTTGATCTGCTTTTCTGCGTCCTCAATATCATTTCCCATGTACTTTAGAGCCGTTTCGCTTGTTATGACCTTCATACGGTCTACCGTGACACGTATCTGCGCTTCAAGCGCCTGCCGTTGCTCTATGAGCTGCTGGTCGTTCTGAGCACGTTGCTGTTGCTGTGCTCTCCATGATACCTCAATCATTTCTAACAGCTTGTCGATGTGCTGCGGCTCTAGTTCTATACTTTTTACAAAACGCTCGATAGTTGCATCAAACTCTGCCTGTGGCATTCGGAAGTAATGCCCGTCCCGGCTACAGTGATATGCGGGATAGTATTTGCCGAGCTTGCCTCGGGCGGCACTAGCACTCAGTGGTTTCTTGCAATGCGGGCAGCCAATGACTTTTTTAAATGGAAACTTCGGGTTAACAATCTTTTTGACTTGCTGCCATTTTGGCGGCTGTTTGTGATGGACAAAAACCTCACGATCGGTCATTTCAATAATGAGCTTGCCGTGATTTGCCTTGTTGAATAAGTCCGTAGAGACGATACCCTCAAACTGAGCCTTAACTGGTTTGCCGTTCGTCCATTTGCCTTTAATGATCCCGGCGTAAATGAGATTATGAGCAATTCGATCGACCATTTTAACATCCATCTTTTTGCCGCCCGTGATCTTTTTTATCTTAGATCGGTCGTACTTATCGCGAACGTAGCTAGTACGCGTCTGGAAACCCAGCCTGTTGATCTCGTCGGCTATTTCTTGCGAGCTATATATGCCCTGAGCACGCATCTCAAAGACGCGCCGTATAAACACAGATTCTTCAGGATGCGGCTTTAAGATAACTCGTTTGCCGTGATTCGTATCAACCGTCTCGCTCGTAAATCCATACGGCGGTTGGCGCATCCAGTAGCCGAGTTGCGTGTAGCGAATCTCGGCACCGATCATGCGCGTCATGATGTCACGCAGCTCGTCTTTTGCGTGCTCTGCTTCGAGTATTTCACTTTTAAACGAAGGGCTATAGTCGCTCCAGTAATACTTAAAGCCGGTGTGTTCGAGAGTGTTTACTCGTCTACTGTCGATTATGCCAAAGGTATCCATCAGCACTACATTTAGTTGATCGAGCTGCTCTTTGAGTTTTATGTAAGCAGACGAGCCGCCGCGCGTAAACCGGTCAATCGCCTTGATAAGTACGATTTCAATGTCGGGATTAGTGCGGCACCGCTCCACGATTTCTTGCATCGGCTGGTCTTCATGCGAAGCCGATTCAACCAAAATAACTGTATCGACAAGCTGTATGTTTTGGCTACGAGCCAGGCTTTCTCCGCGCTGGCGCTGCTCTTCTGGCGAATCACCGTCACGTTTCTGCTTACCGGATGATACTCGGATCGCCAGCAAGCCAGAGCGCACTTTACTGTGGCTTGGCAGCATTTTCCGCACCAATTCCTAAAATATCGACTATCTTGCGGCCATAGCTTTGATCTTCCAAGATTCGCTCTACAACCAGGTCTGCTATCATTTGCATACGCTGCTCCAGACTCAGCTCAAATAACTCTTCGTCGGTTAGCTTTGGTTTGTTCTTTGAGCCTTTCGGTCTGGACATTTTACCCTCTTTTTCGACATATTTACTATGCTTTATATGGATAGTATACCACCCAAATATGAATAGTTTCAATAGGTAAATGAAGTACAATTTTGCCCCCAAGGTCTAGGGCAAAATATTGCACTAGCCTAATCTGTTACGCTATACTCGTTTGTATCCTCTGCCCTTACAAGTAATGGTGTAGGTGGGGTTGGCTGGGAATGTACTTGCCGATACCTAAAAACGAATCCGTACTAAGCATCAAGCTAAACAAACTCAAAAAGAAGAACTAATAAAGCCAGCCATAAAAAACTACTAATCTAACTACATACCTATATATCTAGAAAACCAAACCGAATAACCTACATATGACCGAATTACCAAAGCTAACAAAGAAGCAGCAAGAAATATTAAGGCTCCTGTATAGCTTCAGATTCCTGAATCGTATTCAGATACAAGCATTTCTAGGACATAAAGACCCAAAGACAATAAATCTGTGGCTCCGTGATCTACGGGCTAAAAGCTATGTCGAGTGGATATACTCAACCCATTTCGCCGAGAAGACTAAGCCAGCGATTTACTACTTAGCACTGAACGGTGTGCGGCATTTACGGATGCTTACCCGAAGTGTCAAAGATGATGATGGAAATATAACCATAGTACCCACATATCCGCCAGACGAATTGCGTAAGCGCTACAAAGAGCCGACGCGCAGTCAGACGTACATTGACCGTTGTAACCTGATTGCAGATTGCGCACTTGCCTTAGAGCGAGAAGATGATACTAGTAAAGCCGAAGGCAACAAGCTACGCTATTACTACCAAACTGAAGCCGCATACTTGCTTGAACGTAGTTACTACCATTTCGTACTCGATATAGATGATGAGCTAATCCATCCGCACTTAATCTTCTGCCAAGACAAGATAAGCAAAGACGCAAAAGAAGAACAAACACTCGAAAGCTATATCCTTGAAGTCTTTGACCCAACATTACCACGTTACCGCATGAAGAAGCGGTTAGGTGATTACGTGAAATTCCTTGATGACGAGGGTGATATGTGGAAAGAACAAACGGATACTGATAAGCTTCCTGTCTTGCTATTCGTCTGCCCCAGAACAAGTGACCTCATTTATGCTAAACGCCGGGTACGCAAGCTCGTTGCTGATGCATGGTATTGGGAAGACGAAGACGTTGAGAGGCCGAGGGTGCGGTTTACGACGGTGGAGAAGCTCAAACAGAGCGGCTTGCTGAGCAAGGAGATTTGGGAGAAGGCGTAGTTATATTTCGTAATTTGCTCTTGCTTGCAAGGGCAAATTGACCTCTTTTACAAAGGAAAAGAGGTTTTATCTGTATAATAAAGCTAAGCAACGCTCAAAGGAAAAATCAGATGTCCGACCCTATTGTCCAAGCCAAGGGACTGCACAAGTCTTTCACGTATCAAAAACGCTCCAAAGGTCTTCGGAGCTGGCTTAAAGCCGACTATGCCACTATTGAAGCTGTAAAGAAAATTGATCTTACTATCAACCCTGGTGAAACAGTGGCTTTTGTGGGGCCTAACGGCGCAGGTAAATCGACCACCATCAAAATGCTTTCCGGTATTCTGGCGCCGACGGGCGGTCATATTCGCGTCTGCGGCCTCGACCCGCTTAAGCAGCGCCGTGAGCTAAGCTATAAGATCGGTTGTGTTTTCGGACAGCGCTCACAGCTTTTGCCTAATCTGCCGCTGCGGGACAGCCTTGAGCTATTTGGTAAGATGTACGATCTTGACCAGGCTACTATCGATAAGCGAATCGAAGAGCTGTCAGATATTTTTGCGTTGCACAGCACCATAGAGCAACCAGTGCGTCAGCTTTCGCTCGGCCAACGGATGCGTGGCGAAATTGCCGCCAGTCTTATGCATAAACCGACTATCGTATTCCTGGATGAGCCGACTATCGGACTGGACGTCGTGGCTAAGCGCAGCTTGCGCGAAACGCTCAACAACCTGAACAAGTCTGAAGGAACCACGATCTTTTTGACCTCCCATGATACGGGCGACATTGAGGCACTGGCCGAGCGAACCATTGTGATTGATCATGGCACAATTATTGTTGATGAGAGCACCGATCATTTGCGCAAAAAGTTCTTGAATAAGAAACACCTGCAAATCGACTTTGCAACTAAACCCGAGAAGCACGCATTGGCCGATGTTGAGATACGTATTCAGGGAAATACCTTGAACGCTACGATTGATATGACCAAGCATGACATTAATGAAGTATTGCATGCCTTACTGAAGTTGGGCATTGTTGAAGATATTCAAATTCAAGAAGAAAGCCTGGAAGAAGTTATACTCTCCATTTACGAATCGACTGGAAAAAAGGATGAAAGCGCTCAATAATTTCCTGACTATCTACAGCATGAATGTCCGTCAGGCATGGTTTCATCGACGTGCAGCGACTGCCAGCGTGCTTTCATGGGCTATCCGCATGGGGCTTACTATTTTGCTGTACGCTTTTATTTACCAGCTCCGCAATGGCCAGGCCGTGAATGGCATCGATTTCAAAATAGCCGCCAGCGGCATGGTACTCTACGCCATCGTACTGGGTTTTGGCTACCGGGACTTGTTCAAGACGATTAACCGTGAATTCAAATCAGGCAGCATCGAAGCATGGCTCAACAAGCCGATTAGCTACATTCAAATGAAGGTAGCCGAGTCTTTCGGTAAGAATATACCCGTGGTCTTCGGCCTAGTTGGCGCAGCCGGATTATTTTGGCTGCTGAGCGGTCAATTTCCTTTGGTTGACGATATTTGGCTGCGACTATTTGCGGGCGTAGTCTTGCTTGGCTTAGGACTAGCCATAGCAACGCTGCTCTACGCCCTAGTTGGCTTGAGTGTCGTATGGCTACAGGAAGCAACACCTATTTATCTCATCCTCGATAAGACGATTATGATTTTCGGTGGCGCATTTATTCCTATCGGCTTCTTCCCAGGGATATTCAGACTTATCGGTGAAAGTCTGCCTACTGGAGCGGCGATCTATACGACCCAAATATTTTATCCGGATCTTTTTACGAATCTGCCACGATTTCTTGCTACCCAAATATTGTGGTTGGGTATTTTGGCGTATGCGGTGACGGTTCTTTCTAAGGCTGCTAACCGGCGGTTAACGGTGAACGGAGGCTAGTGGCATGCGGCATTTCGTACAAGATTGGTCGTTCTATTTTTATCAGCTCCGTAAGAATCTCAAGAATCAGCGGGCTCTGCGTCTAAGCTTTGGCTTGCAAATCTTAGGCATGTTTCTGAACAATATTGCTTTCTTCATCATCTGGTTATTCTTCATCAAGGCGATTGGGGTAACGAATGGTTGGGGTGTAAAAGAGACTTTTGGTTTACTGAGCGTTTCGATTTTTACCTTTGGGCTGAGCCGTGCCTTTTTTGGAGGTATCGGTCAACTTGGAGATCGGGTCATAACCGGCTCATTCGATAGCTTCCTGACTAAACCTAAGAGTCTATATCTGCGTATTTTGAACCAAGACTTTTATGTTTCGGCGCTCGGGGACTTGATTCAGGGAGCGCTTGGCATAGCAATATTTCTAGTTTGGGCGCAACCTTCACCCGAACAGATTCTTTTACTTTTGGTCATGTTGCCGCCAGCAATTATTACCCAAGCCTCTTTTGGCCTCATCTCTGACTGTATTATTTTCTGGTTCCCACAAGCCGAACAGCTCAACCGGGCATTTCTTGACTTGCTCATCATGCCGTCGACGCAACCTATTGCGCTGCTTGAGGGTGCGATGCGCTTCGTCTATATTTTTGTCGTGCCCGCACTGCTATTGGCGGGTTTGCCGATACAAGCCTTTATAAAGTTCGACTGGTGGCTGGTTGCTTTGGCTTATGGCGTGGCCATTGGTTGGCTGCTATTATCCAAGCTCATATTACGATGGTCGCTCAAGAAATATGAAAGTGCTAACTTTTTCGGATAAATACGCATGTTAATAAACGCTGACTTTATCACTCAAAACTGGCCGCTCACCAATCCAATCATTGAGCTTTTGAAGAAAAGTGGCGAGCGCGCTGTCTACAAAGTCCGTGCAGACGAGGGTGTATTCATCTTCAAAATTGCCGATCCGGCCAAGAGCGAAGCGACTGTGCTCAAAGACACGCAGATTTTGCGCTTCTTCGAGGGGGTAGATTATCCCGCACCTCGTCTTCTACTATCCCGTGAAGGCACGAACTATATGCTACACGACGGTAAGTGTATCTATGCACTTTCATACCTTGAAGGCAATGAACCAGAAAGTAACAAAGAAAATTATGCCAAGCTCGGCGAAGTAACGGCACGCCTCCACTCCCTCCAAGGCTATACCATTCCGACCGACTTTACAACCGAGGTCGAAATACCAACAATGCTTGCCCGAGCCAAGAAGTTTAATATGAACGCGCACTATACAGAACTTGTAAAAGCGCTACCTGATTTTAGCCGTTTCCCAACCTGTCTCATCCATACCGATATCGGCAGTCATAATTCAATCCAGTTACCAAACGGCGAGATTGTGTTGGTTGACTGGGATGATGCCGGTATCGGCACACGTATACTCGATCTTGGCTTTCCGCTGATATGCGATTTCGTCACAAAGGAACTGGTATTTGAGAAAGATAGGGCCAAAGCATTTTATGGCGCCTACTGCTCGATTATTACTCTCACTGATGAAGAGAAAGGCCACCTTTTTGATGCCGGATTATTTTACGCCTTGTCATACACCATCTTTGATGACTCGGGTATTGTTGAGGGGCAATGGCGCAAGGTGTTGTGGGCGATTGAGCATAAGGATGAAATACTAACAGCACTACCTGCTCAAAGATAGCATAGTAACCGCACGCTTAGGCAGAGTCCACCTGCATTGAACCATATCTCTGCCGTCGATGTTCAGCCGCCCAGATATAGTCCAGCTTTACGTGGTATACTCATCACTTATGGCCAATCCAGAATACAGTAGCCCATCAGCAATGGATCTGCCTTCAAATATTGAGGCACTGCTAGGAAGTGGTTTGTCATACTTTTTTGGGGAACGGCGGGACGGGCTCAAAACGCAGTTGTACAATGTAGACGGCCACCCTGATCTTTTAGTCAGAGAGCATGAAGAAGCACGATTCCTTGACCAAATGAAGACTGGCCTTAGCTCTGTCTACTCCGAGCCGGAGTATCGCCAGTACGTGCCGCCTTCGCACCTTTTTGTGGTTAATAATCAAACCTACGTCGTCACCGCCAAAATACAAGGAGAGTCGTTCTCAGACCGCTTACGCAATCCAACCCAAGCGTTGCTTGACCAAGCTAACGGCTTGTATGGCAGCCTTGGTCGATACCTTTGCGCCAATATGTGCCGAGGCGGTTTAGCCGGATGGGATATTTATGAGCCGTATCAGTATATTCATGGAACAATCACAGGCGACCCATCAAACAAGCCTCGACTGACAGACCTACCTATGCACGCCAATGACTTGGGCGGCGAGCATAAAAATGAGTTTTACTGCATGGGCATCTTTAACTGGGCCAATGCAGTCGTAGCAACTGAACTGCTGGCAGACACCACACTCCACGCTGCTCGCGAAGTTGCGCCCGATCTACTTGAGCTAACCTCCCAGACAGAACACGACGAAAGATGGCGTAAGGTCGTTAATGTTATTCTCAGCGAAAAGCATTATTTATACCTTGACGATCCAGTAACGGAGCAGATATTGTACAGCTCTTAGCTTAGTAGTGAGAACTCCGCCGCATCTAGCTCATCAAAATAGTATAATGCTCCTTATGACATTACAACGTAAACAAAAAGCCCTACTCGCTATCGGCTCAGGGGCGGTCGTCCTACTTGTACTTCTAGCATTACCCTTCAGAAGTTGGACACGCACAACGCTGGTTACGGCATTTTCTCAGCTCTACTATCCCAAAGTTTCCATAATATACGGGCGTAGTTTTTCACCCATCAACACAGAGCTTGGCGAATATAACCTAACGCTCGTTGATGCTTCCAAGCAGTCCGTGCCTCGACAGGGTGGAGGAGAGCTTCAAAGTTATACACCCCTCCACGGCTGCGGTCGGCCTAGCTATGACGGTATCCATGAAACCGTTACTTGTCAAAAAGTGCAGGAATACATTCCGACCTCGCCCGATGAATTTAAAAAACAGTGGCCTAAGCATGCCGACGAATTCATAAAGTTCTTGGATAGCCAAGGATGGCGTAAAGAATATGATGACCAGCCCGGCCTCAACATGTTGCTGAGTGGTCCACAAGATCGTGGCCAATGGCTATCTTACAAAAAAGAGACTGGCAAGGTAGCGTGTACTTTACAGATTGCTTATAACCCGCCCTATCCCAAATTCGATCAAATCTGGATCAATGAAATGTGCACGCGTGACGTGAAGTATTTCGGCGGTTACTAGCTCTGATGATCCAACCATTCTTAATAAAACTAGACTACATCATAAATCACTATTACTCCACTCTCGCACATCCACCCCGTGATTAGATACAGCTGCTCCTTCGTGATCGGATAAGTGACATATAGTGTCCTGCAATTCGCTTCCGGCGGCCAAGCCATCCAGTCCTTGACGGTAGCAAACTGCACATCACCCCCTGGCTCCTCTTTTGGCGGTTTAGCCGTAAACCGTATTGTCTGCATCTTGGTTATTTGGTGAGTCAATTCAAGTATCTTGCTGGCACTAAGTGTACTAGAGCGCTCCCGCCGTAGACGTCGCTCAATCTTCAGCCAGCGTTTTCTAATAACAGCCAGCATTGAGACGGGGTGTTCGGCCACAACTGCAACGCTGCCTTGCGATACTCTTATGTACATGTGCTTCACTAAATCCTCCGAAATAGTACCGCTGCCTTTTGGCCTGTGTTCAATGTATAGGCCGCGCATTATAGCTTAGACCCCAGCGGTAGGTGTTTATCCAAAATCATCCCATTTGCCGAAAAACTGTAGTGTCGTCGCCTTGCCACAATAATGTGGTCATACAGCCGCACGCCTAGAATTTGCCCAGCAGCTATAAGCTGTTGAGTCGTGGCTATGTCTTGTTGACTCGGTGTTGGGTCGCCAGATGGATGGTTGTGTGCTACCACAATACCCGCTGCCATGTCCGCTACAGCTCCAGCAAATACTTCGCGCGGATGTGCAATAACCGTATCAATGGTGCCGATAAACACAATCCGCTTTGATATAAGCTTCCGACCGCTATCTATCGACAGCACAACAAAATGTTCTTGCCGGTGGCTCGCAATATCACGCAAAAGCGGCAAAATGTTGGTCGTAGTGGATAGTCTTTTAATTTGAGTTCGCCCCATATGAGTATAGACTTTTAGTCTATGTTCAAGATTAGCATAGACTTTGAGTCTATTCAACTAAAAGTCTAGTCTCACTATCCTATTTGTATGGCTGATACACAAGAAAAAACTCTCATGCGTGCATTTGGTAAGCGGGTTGCAGAACTACGCCGCAAGCGTGGCTTAACTCAAGAACAATTAGCAGCGAAGATCGACACGCATGTGACGACCATTGCATTTATTGAAGGTGGTACGAAATTTGTTCGCCTTTCCACCCTGCGCAAGCTATCACAAGCGCTTGGCGTTGAAATTAAAGAGTTGTTTGAAGGCGTTAAATAAAACGCTACAATGGAAGCAAATCTGAACATCACCGAAAATACCGTGCTTCGTATGATTAGTGAAGCAAATCTGGGAACCGATAAAACTGGCCTATTCAGGAGGCATGACGATATAGCCGCAGAGCTAGGTGAGACTAACGATTCACTTCAACCAATTATTGACAAGCTACTTGAGCAAAGACTTATCCGCATTGTTAATGACAAGTTTGAGCAAGTACATGGGCACGCTCTTGAGTATACCGCTTACCAAATTACTGAGTTGGGTAAAAGTCACATGCATCAAAATAACCTCCCCACTCCAACGGTTTATAGCAATATCAACGGCTCAAATATTGCTCACAACTCATCCAATGTTACGCAAACAATCTCGATAAACACGCTAGCATCTGATATCCAAGAAAAAGTTAAAGAGTTTGATGCCGCCGTAAAGCAAAAGGACGGTTCCGCCATGAAGCGAGCGTTTGGGTATCTTGCAGATAAGTCAGTTGATGTAGCAATTGCTTTAGCGACAGGGATGCTACTGCGATAATGGACGATTTGGCCAAAAAGACCGACGATGAATTGCGCAATTTGATGCGGGCAGGCATAGCTAATTCGTATGTTCCGGGTTCCATGTACAACCGGGCGAAGCAAGAGCTAGAGTTCAGGATGCAGCAAAATCCCACTTATCACCTCTCTAACTCTAACCTTTCTATCAATTCTACGAATGTCACGCAATCGACACAGGTACAGACGGCGGCCCAAGACGAGCAAAAGGACGTTGCGACCAGCTGACCCAGACCTCATTGAAACCGGCAGAGTAATACCAAAACCGGCTGAACCGCACAAGGCTGGACAGCCGGTTAAAAAGTTTATATAGCTTTAGAATTTGTGGCTATAACCCGGTCTCTGAGTTGATATGTACGAATTAAGGCCATATCCTTGACGAGCCAATGCTTTCATAGTCTCTACAGCCGAGCCGCTCGCGCTCGCATAGGTGTACGTATACTCCGTCCACCTTCCCGGCCTAAATTTTACAACAATATAATCACCACCTAACTCAAAAGCCAACACGTTCGAGTTACCGCTTAAATTGCTATATGGTTCCATATCTAGCCTCTTGGAGGAAAGTTATCTTTTTTGGGAGGTACAGTATCAGCCGCGCGAAACTGGCCTTGTACGTCCTGGATGCGTAACTCGCCACCGCCGTTTTGCTGCATATGCGTACGGGTCTGTTGGATAACCTCACCCTGCGTCTTGCCGGTAAAACTAGCCCGCTGTCCACCATCGGCCTTGGCGCGATAGCCACTACTTTTATTTCCACTAACTGTATAGTTTTTTGCCATATATCTCTTTCCTTTCTATATAGCGTTATGGTTGTTGACTGGTCGATTTACGCTATACTGAAGGTACAAATGGGCTTCTAACTTATTTGTACGAGATCGCCGAAAGGCGATTTTTTCGTATAGTGCGAGGACGAGACCCTCCTCTCGATCTCGCACATCCACCAAGTACGATTTCTTAATATCTAGACTAACATACATGTACCGAGTACGCAACATACTATTGTTGCGTTTTATTGACACTGTGCGGTGTACATGCTATCCTGTAGATATGGGAAATAATGACTCAATCACTGGTAAAGTTATAAAACTTCGCGAGCAAAGTGGATTAACACAAGAAGATGTAGCGAAGCATCTTGGCATAAGCCGTCAGCGTTGGATTCTGGTTGAAAAAGGCGAACGAGATCTTAGCACCGAAGAGCTCGAAAAGCTAGCAGCGCTGTTCGGCATTGATGCCGCCGATTTCTTCGAAGAAATCCCTGACGTGGAAAAATTCCGTCAGATGTATTTTGCCTGTATTAAATTCGCGAGCGACGAACGCGGCGGCGTGCCAAAAACAAAACTCGCAAAGCTTCTCTATCTTGCCGATTTCACAAAATTCTATAAGGATCTGGAGCCAATGAGCGGGGTAAAATATCGACGCATGGAATTTGGACCAGTAGCTGATATATTCTTTTCAACTACAGAGGACTTGTTTGACGGCGGAAAAATAAAGATCACTCCGATGGATCAAGCACTGATAATATCAGCAAATACGCGCGAGCAGTCCTTTGATAAATTAAGCGAGGATGACCTATCACTTATAAAAGAGATCTGCCAGCTTTGGAAGAATAAACGAACCATGGAAATAGTAAGTTTCACGCATGAACAAAAACCGTGGAAAATGTGCCGTGATGGTGAGTACATTCCATACAGTCTGATAATTCAGGAAGACCCCGAACATGTTTACCGACCCATTGCCGGATGATGATGATTATCGAATATTCTTTACCCCATATGCCGAACGCCACTTCATAAAGCGCTTCGCTAAGGAGTACAAAGGTAAGCGTTGGGCTGTTACTCTGGACTCAATATTCCAAGACCTCAAGCGTGTACATTCCATGCAAAAGCTTCAACAAGTAGATGAGCTAAAGCATGGAGAGAACTGTAAGTTGTTTAAATACGACTTTACTGTTGCACAATCCGGAGTCTCGCCAAAGGCATCCGGCAATAGGTGCATCGTGTTTCTAGATACAGCTCGACACCGCCAAGACGTTTTGCTAGTCTACGGAAAAACTGATTTGCCTAAAAATATTGGCGAAACACAATACGTTTACAAGATCGTCGAAGAGCAGTTTAAAGAGTTCTGGAAGAGGATAGGATGATGAACGAGATTAAATGCCCGCATTGTAGAAAAGCTTTCAAGGTAGACGAGGCAGGCTTTGCCGACATCTTAAAGCAAGTTCGTGATGGCGAATTTGCGCGCGAGCTGCACGAACGCCTCGAAATGGCCGAAAAAGACAAAGCAAGCGCCGTAAAGCTCGCCGAAGAAACTACTAAAAATGCATTTCAGGCCGAAGTTGCCCGTAGAGATTCAGAATTAGCGGAGATAAAGGCTCAGCGTGATGCTGCGGTAAATGAACTCAAGGCCGAAAAAGATGCCGAGATTGCACGCCTGCAGGCTAAGGTTGATTCTGCTGAAACTGAAAGGAAACTTGCCGTCTCTGAAGCCGTGAGCAAAGTCGAAAAAGAACGCGATGAACTCAGTAATAAACTAAGCACGACCGGCATGGAAAAGAAGCTCGCAGTAACGGAAGCTGTAGATGAGCTCAAAGAACGCTACGAGGAGCGTATTGGATCGCTAGAGAGCGACCTCAAAACCGCAAACAGTGCAGTTGCGCTCTATAAGGATATGAAGACTAAGCTGTCTACTAAAATGCTTGGCGAAACTCTTGAGCAGCATTGTGAAATTGCCTTCGAACAACTACGCTCAACTGGTGCGTTTAAAGCTGCCAAGTTCGGCAAAGACAACGATGCTAGCAGCGGTAGTAAGGGCGACTATATCTACCGCGAGCTTGACGAAAACGGCGTAGAGCTTATCTCAATCATGTTCGAGATGAAGAATGAAGCCGATACAACCGCCACGAAGCATAGAAATCGTGACTTCTTCAAAG
>JGI24741J21665_1000202_pt1 | contig 17670 bp, 17 predicted proteins | sample KBSCornC7_FD_21665 | JGI IMG/M metagenome (IMG submission 21665) | reverse complement strand
GGCCATCGGGCTATGGGCGGGCGTTAACGCCGTACAGGCCGGGGGATTTGAGGCTGCCCGACGTCACTTTGCCGGTAAGCGCCGCCACTAGTGCGCTAAGTTAGATAAGACACTATATCTAAAACTGGAGTATTATAAGAGTATGCCACATAAAACAAACACGAAATCGGCGGCTTCCGAAAAGTCGGCGCCGCGAATCTTTGCTTTTATCGATAGCCAAAACCTTAACCTAAGCGTCCAAAAATTGGGCTGGAAAATTGATTGGCGTAAATTCCGTCAGTTTCTGACCAATAAGTATGGTGTTACCAAGGCCTATATGTTTATCGGCTATATCCCTGAATTTGAGCCGCTATACGAGCAGATGCACGACCTGGGCTATGCCATAGTCCTAAAACCGACTTTCGACCTTACGAAGCCGCGCCCCGAAGCAGAAACCGATAAAGCTGACGAAGACAAAAAGCCGGTAAAGGGCAATATTGATGCCGAACTGGTACTATGGGCCATGAAAGAGCTCAGCAATTACGATAAAGCCATCCTGGTATCCGGTGATGGCGATTTTTACAGCCTGGTGGAATACCTGGAAGAGAAAAAACGTTTGCTGCATATTTTGGCTCCCACCGGTCATTATTCCAACTTGTATAATCGCTTTGAGCCTTACATTGTCCGCATTGACCAGCACAAACGGGAACTGGCCTACCACGATTACCGCAAGCGCTTTCGCAGCAATAACAATAACTAACGGCGCCTAGCGTCGCCTGGCGTTTCGCCGTTAGGCTGACTAGACTGATTCGTTGCCGGTGGCGTGGGGATGATGCGGCGGCAGCTCACCACTTACAGCTAAGCGAGCCTTTTCCTGAGTTATGATGTGCTGCGCCATAAACAAGGGCAGCACCTCGCGGTCGCAAACATATATCAGCTGGTGAATTGCCGATCCTAACTTTTGCAGCATGCCCGGATCGGTAGTTGGGGTAGTATTGGTAATTACTTCGGCAATTTGCGTCCGGTAACTATCTACAAAAGGGATATGTACCGCCAGGGCGTGCCGCTCCAGAAAATCAAGGCCGGCGTTTGGAACTGCGCTGGCATCGCCAAGAATTAAGCGGTCGGCCAGCTCAAAGCCTTCGTCGTGTAGGATGCCGGCATACTCGGGCCAAAGAAAGTCATCTCCCAAATCATATCTTTCGAATAGGTGATGTTTGTGCTCTGCCATTGCTCTTAAAAATATAGTAGGCATGCGCTTGCCAAATGACAAGAAAATGTGAGATAGTTCACAATTTTTCTGATGCAACAAAGTGTGAGAGAATAGCAAGGATGATTACCTATTACACCGACGGTAGCTGCGAGCCTAATCCGGGCGCTGGCGGCTACGCTGTTATTAAAGATATGCAGGTTTGCGTGCTTGGTAGTGAACCAGGCGGTGGTGAAACCACCAACATCCGTATGGAGGGCTTTGCTATTATGGCCGCGCTTAACGATGCCGCCGGCCAGCCCTGCGAAATATACACCGATAGCGAATTTTGGATAAACGTTATTACTAAATGGTCCCTAGGCTGGGAAAAAAACGGCTGGAAAAAGAAGGGCGGGGAAATCAAAAATCTCGACATCGTTAAAGAGGTTTGCCCGCTATTCCGCCAAAGCCAGGCGACGCTTATTTGGGTCCGCGGTCATAACAATGACGAAGGCAACGAGCTAGCCGATCATTGGGCGAATGAGGCCCGCAAGCAGCATAACTAGATAGTTTTTCTCAGGCGAACGTATCGGGCTTTACCAGCTGCAAGATGGCGGGCCAGTAGGGCCTCAAACCGCGGGCCGGCAAGTTTTAGGGCGGAGGGGTACTCTTCGGCAAACAGGACCGGGCTGCAGCCGAGGGCTTTGAGTGATTCAAATTTGGCTTCAATGGATGCCGCCGAGCGGTCAATAATCTCCATGAAATTCCCCAGAGTAGCAATGATTGGTACGTCATATTTTGAGAAAATACGAAACAGCTCAATAACATTACGCGGCGGTATTAGGGCAGGGTATTTATCTGAAAATTCAGCAAACTTATCATGAAGCGGATGCTTCTGTCTATCCCAGCCTAAGAGAGCGAAGAACTCGCGGCGCTCGGCCACAACCTTTTGGTAGTAAGCGCTGCTCCTGTTTTTGCCGTGGAGACTTACCGAGCCTTCACGAGCATGCTGATTAACTTTTTCAGCCCATTTTCTTTGGGCGTTCCAGCTGATCGGTGCACCGATCGTTAAAAGCCAGGGCTCTGTTGCTTCAACCGGCTCCGGATAAGAGGCATCGATAGAGGGCTGCTCGATGCGATTTTTGGGGGACAGATAAGTGCGCAGGTAGGGATAGGCCTGTTGCATTTCGGCATTAGGCATACGATACCGCAGGTAGGCACGTATAGCTTTTTGGCCCATTTTTTGCGCCATATCTGGATCGGCTAAGGCCTCGTAAATAAATCGCTGGTGGTCTTTAACGCCGCCAATCTTGTCGAGCGTTTGTGTCGCTACTCTGTCACCAAAGGCGTAAGAGGGCTTTTGCAGCAAGGCTAATATATGCGCTTCGACACTTTTATTTTTAAACAGCTGGGCAACCTCTTGGGCTGGCCTCTCCCTGTCGGCGGCCGTGCCATGGCTAACCGCCAACCGGGCCAAAACGGCCAGCTTTAATGTACCGGCACTAAGGACGTCGGGATAGCGATGTATCAGCTCCTGGATGTCGCCACGCCAGTGTAAAAGCCGTTGCAGCCTGGCGAGATGTTCGGCGTGGGCTTCCAGCTCATCGCTGCTGAGTTTAATAAGAAAAGGGTTATTCGTCAGCGCTGCAGTGGCGTCACCGGTTAGCGTATCGATGGTGCGGACCGTTTGCAGCAGCCGCTGCGGGTTTGGCCGTGTAGCTTTGGTGCTGCGCAGTAAGCTGTAGGCTCGTGCCAGGGGATGGTCGGCACGGTGTAGCTCCGTAAGCCGTTCGACGCGGTGGCGAGCATATAAAATGATGTCGGTGTCCAGGTCGGGCTGCTTCATTTGCAGCGGATCAAGCCGCTGGGACCCGGCCGCTATCGACTCGTTTAAATCGTCAATATACTGTTCGTCTACGGACGCGAAGTCGAGGGTAACAATCTTGAGCAACCGGACATCACCAGGCACCTGTAGATCTAACTGCAAAGGAATCTCTTCGTGTATGGCCCCGGACTTTTCCATAGTCGCGAAATTGTACAACATATATCGTAAATATGCAACTAAGCAGAAGCGTTTACAAACTGCGTAATCTATTTGAATATTAGGCGAACTTGTGCTATTGTAGCTTGATGTTTGCGGTGAGCACCTCTAAAGCGCCTGGTTCAGGACGCAGGAAATTCGTGTGGATTACTATCTTAGTAATACTTGCGGTTTTGCTCAGCTCCACGCTTATCGGCTACTTCTTAGTCTCAAAGAAGATTCAGAAGATTCTTCCCGGAAACCCTATTGAAGCGATTACCAAGAATGAGCCTTTGCAGGCGGCCGATGGGCGCACCAACTTCTTAATTTTTGGCACCAGTTACGACGACCCCAATCCCCATCATACTGGCGGATACTTAACTGATTCACTGATCGTCCTAAGCGTGGATAAAAAGGCCAAGACTGCCTACACGATAAGCATCCCCCGCGACCTGTGGGTCGATTACGATACAGCTTGCAGCCTTGGCAAAAGCGGAAAAATAAACGCGACCTACGTTTGCGCCATGAACGCCTACAAATCTGATAGCACCAAGGCCAGCAGGGCACTGGCTGATAAAGCCGGTGCGGTTTTGGGCCTCCAGATCCAGTACTATCTGGAGGTTAACTATACCTTTATCCAATCGCTAACCGACGCCCTGGGCGGCATTGACGTTGATGTTTATAGCCATGATGAGCGCGGCATTTATGACCCTGCGGTAGGCCTGACGCTGCCAGCCGGGACCAGCCACCTGGACGGCAAGCTGGCGCTTAAGCTGGCCCGCGCCCGTAACTCACAAGGTGGGTATGGTCTGCCACGAAGCAACTTTGACCGTGAGATCAACCAGCAGCGGGTCATTGCCGCCATCTTCAAGAAGGCTTCGGCTGACGGCAAGCTTACTGACGCCAGTGGCGCACTTAAGCTCATCAACGCCTTAAGTGGCCAGGTACACACCAACGTACAAACCAGTGAGCTGCGGGATGCTGTGGCGACCGCCCGTTTACTGGATCCCAAGAAGATTATTTCCGTTCCGTTAACCGATTATATGACTACAGGCACCATCGGCAACCAAAGTATTGTGCGCCCCCTGGCTGGCCTGAATGATTATTCGGCCGTTCAAAAATATGTTTCCGACAAATTGCATGCCGGAGACGCTAGATGACGGCCCAGCCCGATTTCACGCAAGAACCCTCGAACCAGACAGCACCTACGCTGCCTATTGATGTAGTAATTCCCTGGGTTGACGACAGCGATCCAGCATGGCGTGCCGAACGTGACAAATATTTGCGCCGGGGATCTCCCAAAAAGCACAAGCTGCGTAACTTTGACAATGGTGCCGATCGCTTCCGTTCGTGGGATAACCTGGAATATATCTTCCGCGGGCTGGAAAAATATATGCCCTGGGTGCGCAAAATCCATTTGGTAACTAATGGGCAGCTGCCGTCATGGCTTAACCTGGCTCATCCGAAGTTAAACTTCGTCAAACACAGCGATTATATTCCAACTGAGTTCTTGCCAACGTTTAACTCGCACACTATCGAACTAAACCTGCATCGCATTCCCGACCTGGCAGAGCGGTTTATCTATTTTAACGATGACACCTTTGTAATCCGTCCTATGAAACCCAGCGATTTCTTCTCCGTCAAAGAGGGCTTACCCCGCGACCAGTTTGGCCTGTGGCGGGTGAAGACCGTGAAATATAACAGTATTTTGCCTCATGTTTGCCTTAATAACATGGCGGTACTAAACCAGAACTTTAAACAGCGTCAGGTGTTGCGCGAACAACGGGCCAAGCTGTATGACCCGCGCAATGGTCTGACCTGTATAACGCTCACGGCGCTAATGTCGATTATTTCGCACAAGCATTTCGCTAATATTCTGTTTCACCATATGCCGGCGGCTTTCTTAAAACAGACCTTTAAGGATGTGTGGGCAGCCGAGCCGGATATCCTGGCAAATACCTCGGCCCAAAAATTCCGCAGCAAGGATGACGTCAGCCAATACCTCATTCGTGCCTGGCAAATGCTGTCGGGTAATTTTGAGCCGCGAAACTTTGTGGCTCATGGTGAGCATTTTACCTATTTGACCAAAGATTTTTCGCTCTTAACGCAGGCCATCCGTAGCCAGCAACTGCGCGGCAGGCGTTTAGAGATGTTTTGTGTTTCCGATGAGAAAATTAAAGACTTCGAACGGGCCAAGTTTGAGATAAACGCCGCTTTAGAGCAGCACTTATCCAAAGTATCCGCTTTTGAAATCCGAGAGCGGCGGGGCGAAGCTGTCGACGCCGCAGAGGCTGAGTCCGAAGACGTATTAAACAAGGGAGTAATCCTGCAAGGTTTACAGGGGTAATAATATGGCAAAGAAGACAACTGATACCAATAAAGTCCTAAGCACCGCGGTATCCGTACCGTTTGTCTCCAGGCGAATAGTCAACCTAAGAGGGCTCGTTTCCCAGAAGCGTTTTACAAAGTTTGTACACAAAACAGGCAAGTCCTTAAAGGCCAAGCACCGCCGGACCTACAATTTTCTACGTGCCACCGGCCGGCTGTACTTTATTCTCAGCAAAAACAGCGGTGCAGCCCACTATGTCAAAAAACGCCATGGTTTTGTGGTTGTCCAGTACGGCCGGAAGTTCATGGTGGCCCGCAATGTCCGTAAGTTCTCATCAGTTACTGCAAAAACCCGCAATCTGGATGAAATCGTGGCCATCTGCCGCAAAGCAAAAATCACTTACTCGTATGTGCCGGGCTTTTCCGACGCCCGTACCCGCGTGGTGATCTTTTATAAAGACCGTACCAAGTTTTTGGACATCGCCAACCGGCATTTACGCAACAAGGGCTTTTATTTGTCGGACAACGCCAAACGCAAACATCGTTTTAAGCTGGTTAATGGTCATGGCCTGCCGGATCATTTTTATACGGCTGATGTGTTACATTTATTCCACCTGGAGGCCAGGGACAGTGTAACATTTGCTGATGCCAATAACCGCTGTGACGTTGAATTTTGGTTTGACGAGGAAGAAGCCCGCCGCCGCGAGCTACCCGAAGACACTATGTTTGATGGCAAAAAGCTGGCTGACATCCATGATTGTTGGATCTCGCCAACCAGTAACCGGGTGGCCACCATCCTGACGCCGGAGCAGCGTAAGCTGCGCAGTAAAACTATTGGCGGCAAGCAGTACAACGCATACATACCTTTTTCGAAAAGATATTCTGACGAACTGGACATTACATTTCCTATTGATGTGGTTTTCACCTGGGTGGACGGCCAGGATCCCAAGTGGCAAAAGAAATACGAGACAGCTAAAAAGCGGCTGGATCCTAACTTCGTAAGCAGTAACTCAGCATCACGCTACACCAGCCGTGACGAGCTGAAGTACTCGCTGCGCGGCATTGCTATGTATGCACCTTGGGTGCGCCGGATCTATATTATTACCGATGATCAAAAGCCGGCCTGGCTGAAGGAAAACGACCAGCTGCGGATTATTTCCCACCGGGAGATATTTGCCAAAAAGTCGGCATTGCCTGTATTCAATTCACACGCCATTGAATCGCAAATGCATAATATTCCAAACCTTGCCGAGCACTACATTTACTTTAATGATGACTTCTCATTGACGAGCCATGCCGCACCCAGCCTGTTCTTTAACGAGGCAGGGCTTGCTAAGCTCTTTCCGTCGCGAGCTTTATTCGGCGTGGGTGGCCAGATGTCACCTGAATCGATCCCGAGCATCGCTGGAAATAACGACGCAAAGCTGCTGTTTGGCAAATTTGGTGTTAAGCCGACGCACAAGTTTGGCCATGCACCATTCCCTCAGGTCCGTTCGGTGGCAAAAGAAACGGCTCGTACCTTTCCAGAGGACTTTAAGCGTACTGGCAGCTCACGCTTCCGTGATAAGACTGATATTTCACCGGTTACCTTAGTGAACCATTTTGCCCTCATAACCGGTAGGGCTATCCGTGCCAAATACAAGCTGAGTGTGATAGATATTTCCAAGTGGGATGATGATTACGCTCGCTGGATTCTGCATCATAAACCGCGCGCTATGTGTTTGAACGATACTGTCGATATGACCGACGAGCAAAAGGATATCATCGAGCCTAAACTACGAACATTCCTGCAGCGGATGTTTCCATTTAAGTCTCCATGGGAGAAATAGTATGGTAAAGGGAAACGTCGGCACCACCAACACACCGCGCATCTTCGTCCTGACCTCCCGGACGTACGAGACTGCTGGCGGCCGCACCAAAGCAACCATTGAGCGCATGAAGTCGCTGCAGGAGCACTATCCGACAACGCTGATTGAAATGAGCTCTACCAAATATCCGGGTGAAGAATTGCCGGCTATATTTGCAAAGTATCAAACCGAATTCGCGGTAATTAATCCGTGGACCAGCCCTACCCATAACACCACCAGAATTCGCAAAAACTACCTAAACTATGTGCTTTCACGCACCGGCGGCCTTGGCGAAGAAAAGTTATTTGCCGGCGCTCAAGAAAACTTTGCGCTGCCAACATTAGCAGGCGGCAAAGTTAAGACGTACACCGAAGACGGCAAGATCAGACGAATGCGCGAGTACCATCCGGATGGAAGCGTTGAATTTTTTGCCTTGAACGATCGTCAGAATATTTTTCTGCGCGAACTGTACAGGCAGGACAAGCTAGTGGCGCGGTACTATCTGGACATTGCCGGAAAGGTACACTCCGGCTTTACGCTGGATAAAAACGGCACCAAAAAATTTGTATACCGCCAAAATAATGGCAGGTTGGTAGATTCTGACGACATTGTTTCGCACAATCTGGTCTTCCTTACCAGTATTCTGCGAGCTGGCGATACGGTGATCTCCGAGGTACGCTACTATGATGCGGTCTTGGCAAAGCTATCGCCAGAAATTCGTAAAATCCATGTTTGGCACGAGATTGCCATCTCAGCTTCCGGGCAAAAAATTAGTACGGGCTATGACTATATAGTTAGCCCGGATTTCCCTATAGGAAAGGATGACAGGATCGTAGTATTTACTGATGATGCCCGCGCTGAATATAGTCGAACCTTTCCTCATTTACAGAAATTCTTGACAGTCATTCCTTATGGGACCGACAGTAAGCCTCCGATTGCCGGGATCGTCCGCGATAAAAACCGGGTAGTATCGGTTGGCCGTTTGGCATCACCAAAAGATGTCTTTGCCCAGATTAAAGCTTTTGCACTCTTTCATAAGGCCTATCACCAGACCTATCTGAAAGTTGTCGGTGAAGGGGAAGATGAAGCCGAACTTCGGCAATTAGTAGACACTTTACACCTGCAATCTGCAGTGGAATTCTGTGGCTTCTCCAATAGTGTCGACGCCCAATTCCAACAGGCTGGTATGATGATTTTTTCATCCAGTTTCGAGAGTTTCGGATTGACCGTGTTAGAAAGTCTGAGCAACGGCACACCTGTGGCCTCTTATGATGTACGGTTTGGTACAAAGACGATGCTAAAAAATCGCAAAAATGGCATTGTTGCGAAAGCAAATACCCCAAGTGAATTAGCAGAGGCCATGAAAGAGCTATACCAACTAAAGCTGTCGCCAAAAAGGGTGCAGCGTACAATCGCCATGCTAAGCAAAGAAAATTCAGAGGCAAAATGGTTGTCTTTGGTCGATGGAGAAGAGGACAATGATGCCTAAGCAAACTGATCAATCGACACAGATCTTCGCCGAGCATGCTGGCTTTTGGCGTCAGATATGGCATTTGGCGTGGATGGACGTGCAAAAATCTTACCGCGGGGCGGTGCTTGGCTGGCTGTGGGTGATTATCCGGCCACTGATTATGCTGGGCTTTTACTGGTTTATTATTGCTGTCGGCCTGCACTCCGATTCGGCGGCGGGCGAAAAGCACCAGTATCTGCCTTGGCTGATCACCGGGCTTTGCTCCTGGTTTTTTATCTCGGATATGATTAATGCCGGTGTTGGCGCTTTCCGGAAGTACAAATTCTTGATTGCTAAAACCAAGTTTCCGGTAGCAACTATTCCAACCATCGTACTGACTTCCAATTTTATCGTGCATGCCATTTTGTTAGCCATCGTGCTGATCTATCTATCATTCACCGGCCACTTTGCGCTACAGTGGCTGCAGCTGCCGTTGTATGTTGGTTTAACGCTGGTCATGATGTGGTTCTGGACGCTTTTGGCGGCACCGCTTGGGGCTATCAGCAAAGACTTTACCCAGTTGGTGAAGTCACTGATGCGCGTTTTAGTCTGGATTTCAGGCATACTTTGGAGCGTACACAACGTCCATGTTCACTGGCTGCGCGAGGTTATGAAGCTTAATCCTATTTATTTCCTTGCCGAAGGCTACCGTAAATCTTTGATAGACCATCACTGGTTTTTTAAGGACCTGCATGGGCTGATCATCTTTTTAGCCGAACTGGCCATCCTGGCGGCATTTGCCTTGGTTATCTATAAGCGTTCGCGCAAAGAATTGGCGGATATATTATGACAATTAAAACAAAATCCCCCGTTAAAAAAGCTGCGGCCAAAAAACCCGCAGCTAAAAAGGCCAAAAAGCCGCGGGCAACTAAACCAGTTGTTCGCACCGCTATAGAGTTTAAGAGTGTCAGCAAGGTATACAAGCTGTATAAGAACGATCGTCAAAAGTTAGCGGCTGCGCTTATGCCGCGTAAAAAACTGGCTCAAAAAATTGCCAACGATTCTATTTCCTTCAAGATAAAACACGGTGAGTCGGTAGCTATCCTGGGTAAGAACGGTGCAGGGAAGTCAACATTGCTGAAGCTGATCACCGGCGTAACCTTTCCGACTATCGGTGACGTCATCGTGCATGGGCAGGTGAGCGCCATCCTGGAACTGACTGCCGGCTTTGACGAAGCGCTGACCGGCCGTGAAAATATTTATCTCAAAGGCATGGTGCTTGGCCTGGAAAAATCTGCTATAGCGGCTATTGAAAAAGAGATCATTGACTTTGCAGAGCTGGGAGAATATATCGACCAGCCGGTACGCACCTATTCCAGTGGCATGAAGGCCCGGCTGGGCTTTGCGGTCAACGCGCATATTAATCCCGATATCCTGATTATTGATGAGGCCCTGAGTGTTGGCGACAAGGACTTCCGCAAGAAGTGCCGTACCAAGATTGCCGAGATCCGGGCGCGGGAACATGTGACGGTGCTGCTGGTGACCCACTCCGCCGATAGTGCCCGTGAGTTTTGCGAACGGGGCTTGGTGCTGGCTGGCGGTAAGCTGGTGCACGACGGCCCTATTGCCGAGGCCCTGGAATTCTATAACCAAAAATCCTAGAAGCTCTTTTTACAGCATTCTTTTTAATAAGTTTGCGGTAAAATACATTCAGTTTTAATAAAGTTTTAAAGCCGCTATTGTGGCTGCTAATTTTGAGGGTCTAAAAACCATGGAAGACGAAGCCGCTGCCCAGACGGCAGAAACAAAAAATAATCAGCCGGAAGCCGCTGAGCCAGAGAACGCTAAAGCCGAACAGCCTGAGGCTGAAGTCCCAGCCGACGCTGCGCAGGAAGCACTAAAGTCTGACGAAGAGCTGATTACCCAGGCCGCTGCCGCGCCGAAACCCGACATCTTGACCGCTGAAGAAGACAACGAGCCTTACGAGCCCACTGACATTTTCGCCTGGGCCAATAACTTGTATCAGTACAAAGACCAGCTGACCTACGAGCTATTTCTGGTTAATAAAAATAATGTCATGTACAGCATGAAACTCTCCGATGATTTGAAAAAGCAGCTGCCCGAGCTATTTTTAACGAACATCCTGGACTTTATACTTAACGGCGCCGCCGAGGGTCTGGTAGTGCGTGGTTTCGAAGAAGCAGAGGCCGAAGACAATGTCCTGCAGCGCACCCGCTGGAAGAATGTCGACAAACTGGTGGAAGTTATGCATTGGATCCGTACCCAAGAGCAAGAGATCGGCCCCTTTATTGAAGAAGAGCACGACCTTAAGCGCCAAAAGGCCATCATGCTGCGCGGCTCGCACCCCTCTATGCCGCAGCCGTTTTACGTTATTAAGGCCTTGCCACGGTCACAAATGATGAAAGGCGACGGCGCCTGGATGATCAACGGCAAAGTCTTCCAGCCTTTTAAAGATACCGTGGCCTTTAAGGTGCCCGCCGATAACCAGCTGATGGTAGTCGGGCAGGACTTGTTTGTGTTTAGTCAGCCAAAACTTAAAACCTTATTTGGCTACGATGCCAAAAAGAACAGCATCGCTGCCAAAAAAGCTCAGGAAATCATTGAAAAGTTTGACCTAAGCTTCGCCGAAGGCGAAGACCTGCAGACCATGATCAAGGGTAATAAACCGCTTATCAACAAGCTGCAGAAGCTGGAAATAACCGAGGAAATAACCAAAGACAAGATCCTGGACCACGGCGAGGAATTAGATGTTGCCTTGATGACCGATGAGCGTGGTGCCATCATCATTGAGAATCCCAAAGACCTTACCAAATTCCTCAACCTGGTTAATGACGATTATATCGAATCCAATTTAACGGGTATTCGCTACGAAGTCCAAAAGAAGCGCGAACTGAAACCACCTAAAGAAACTGACATGTAGTGCCAGGGGACTAGTTAGGAACAGAGAAAAACGGGGCTTTAAAAATACATTCTGGATCACTTGGCGGCTGTATCATATAGGTAAGCAGCTGGTGATGAATGGTAGATGTACTGTTCATTAACTATCCCTCCCAGTAATACTGTACGCTTGCAAAGCGGTCAGTGATGCGAAAAATATAACACACATAACACCACGCCCTGGAACTGGTACAATGAGGCGGCAAGGTGAGAGGGGCCCATGACACAAGATGAAGCATTAGCCATTCTGGAATCCGGAAAGTCGGTGCTTTTAACTGGTGCCGCCGGTGCCGGTAAAACCTATACGCTCAATACCTTTATTAAACGTGCCCGCCGCAACGGCAAAAGTATAGCAGTCACCGCTACCACTGGTTTGGCCGCCACCCACCTGAACGGAACAACTATCCATGCCTGGTCTGGCATTGGCGTCGGCGACTTTTTTGATAAACGCCAAGCCGCCACTATTGGTAAAAGCCGCCAGGAACTTATTAAAAAAGCCGATGTCCTAATTATTGACGAGATCAGCATGCTTCACGACTTCCGTCTGGATATGGTAGACGACGTTCTGCGTTTTGTGCGCGGATCAACCGAACCGTTTGGCGGCGTGCAAGTAATATTGTGTGGTGATTTCTTTCAGCTGCCGCCGGTTAACCGCAGTGGCAGCCGACAGGGTAGTTTTGTGACTAATTCGGCAGTCTGGCAACAAAATGTGTTCACTGTTTGCTACCTGCATACCCAATTTCGCCAGAGAGATGACGATCTGTACACTACTATTTTGAACGGTATCAGGGCCGGGGTATTAACCCGCAGTCAGCTGGATGCACTCCAGGACCGCTCACGGGCAATCGACGATCCCTTTACGCCGCGTACCCGGCTGCTAACCGTTAATGTTGACGTTGACGACGTAAACCACCAGCAGCTGGACGAACTTGACGGTGAAGAGCAAACCTATGCCATGGAAACCCACGGTGGTAAGCAATACGTCGAACAGCTGCAACGCTCTTGTTTGGCGCCCGAGATACTGCGCCTGAAACTGGGTGCACAGGTAATGTGTATAAAAAATTCACAGGATCGGCGGTATGTGAACGGCAGCCTCGGCACTGTTGTGGCCTTTGAGCCGCACACCGGCTATCCGGTAGTAGAGCTGACCAATGGCCGGGAAGTGAGCATCAAACCCGATACCTGGGAGCTTATGGATGGCGATAAGAAGCGGGCCAGTATTGTGCAGCTTCCATTGCGTTTGGCCTGGGCGATTACCGTCCATAAAAGCCAGGGTATGACCCTGGACGCTGCCCGTATCGATCTTAGCCGGGCCTTTGTTGAGGGCATGGGTTACGTGGCGCTGTCACGCGTAAAAGGACTGCGGCATCTTATACTTGACGGCCTTAACGGCATGGCCCTGCGGGTTAGTCCGCAGGCCAAAGAAATTGATGTCGACCTGCGGGCCCGCAGCGAGCAGGCCTTGCTGGATAACGCCGAGTATCTGTTGCGCTGGCACGAAGACGAACAAAGCGGCGAGCACGAGCGTCAGGCTGTTAAAGCTTCGGAAATTCCCGAAGCTGATCCGGTGCTACTGGCCAAGCTCAACGAATGGCGCACCAAGCTAGCCGCCGAAATTGCCAAACCGCCATACATTATTGCCAGTAATGTCACTCTAGAACGTGTGGCTGCCGTCAAACCAACCAGTGATGCTATGCTGCTTGAAGTGCCTGGATTCGGCGCAAAGAAGGTCGAAACCTACGGCCCCGCCATCTATGGCATCGTTACAGCGGCAGCCGACAGCAAGTGAAACAAGTAAACGACTAGATCGCACAAGGTGTAGCCGACTGGTGGCGGGCGCATAAGTAAGCTATACTAATAGCAATGATAACCGTGGTTCAGCATGCCGTACGCTATTGATCTGCATACTCATTCGATAGCCTCGCCGGACGGATCTTTAACGGCGGCCGACTATCGGGATATATTACAGCGTAACAGGCTGCAATATATCGCTGTGACTGATCATAATACCATCGATTTTGCAGTGCAGCTGCAGGCCGAGCTGGGGAATTGTATTATTGTTGGCGAAGAGATCAGCACCGCCGAGGGCGAAATTATCGGCCTATACCTAACCCAAACAATCCCCCCAATGCGCAGCGCGGCCGAAGCAATTCGGGCCATCAAAAAGCAGGGTGGTCTGGTATATATCCCGCATCCGTTTGAAACGGTACGAAAAGGTATTACGCCTAAGATACTGCAGCGGATTGCAGGCGATGTTGACATTATCGAAGTACATAACGGCCGGGCTATTTTTCAAAATTTTGCCAAGGAGAGCCTGGCCTGGGCCAAGGCCCACAGTGTCCCCGGGGCGGCTAGCAGTGATGCGCATGGTATTGCCGGCTGGGGGCGAACATGCAGTATAATAGAAGAGATTCCGACACGTGAGACATTAGCTGGGTCATTGGGGTTTGCTACTCTTAATCGAGGCTTTGTTGGCGCGCGCGGCATCCTGTACCCAAAGATTAACCGTTTACGAAAGAGGTTTCGCGGTGCTTAATGATGCTTTGTTTGCATTGTGGTTTTTTCTGCCAGCTGGCATTGCTAATATGATGCCAATTTTTGCCGCTCAAATTCCCGCTTTAAGGAAGTACGATGCACCTATTGACGGCGGCCGGATGTTTCGCGGTAAACGTGTTTTTGGTGCGCACAAAACCTGGCGCGGCCTTATTGTGGGTATCATTTTTGGAACGCTGACCTTGTGGCTGCAGCAATATCTTTATGGCGAGTTTTCCTGGATCCGTTCTTTCTCGACTGATGTAGATTATCGCACTTTACCGACGCTGCTTATGGGGCCTTTGTTCGCCATTGGTGCGTTGGGCGGCGACGCTATCGAAAGTTTCTTCAAGCGCCAGCGCAATATTGCGCCAGGAAAGGGCTGGTTTCCATTTGATCAAACCGACTTTATCATCGGCGGCGCTATCGCCACCATGCCATTTGTAACGTTGTCACTTTGGCACTATCTGTGGTTATTGGTGCTATGGCTGGGCATGCACGTTATCTCAACCATTATTGGCTACTTCTTAGGCTTAAAAAGCACACCTATATAGGCCATTCCCACGGGTAAATTGCTGGCGCCGTAAGCCATTTATAGTAGGCCAAACCTTACACCCGGGCTGCAGACAAGGCGCCCATAATGGCCTGCGCCAACCGCTCGCGCCCGGCGGCGCGGTGCCGCAGAACAGCCCGCTCAAGACTTTCGCTGCCAAACAAATGCTTGCGGTGGCGTGCGCTGTCGTACAGGAAGAAGGTATCGTCCTCGTTGTAACTTTCCAGGAAATGCTGGGTATACGCGCCAGGACTAAGGGCCTGCACGCGGTAGGCTAGCAGCACCAGGGCGTCGTACTGCTGGCGCAGTGACCGCTGGATACGCAGCGGACGGGCTAGCTCCAGGGCACGTTGAAACTCGTTGGCGATACGCAGAAAGCGATGCGACATACTGAGCAGTGTATCCAAAGCATCGTCCATGGCCTCGATGTCATGAAAACCATCCTGGATAAGCTTGTTGATGTCGATGTGGTGCGCCGACAGCAGTTGCTGCACCTGGCCCCACTCGCTGGCTACCTGTTGTTCCAGTACAACCTTGGATTGCAGCCCAAATTTGGCCCACTCCATTTTATGGTGGTAGTCGATCATGAGGGCTTCGCTAGGTAGTTGCCCCAGCATGCGGTGGGTGGTTTCGGCGTCAAGCTGGGTGGTGAAGTAGATGCTGAAACAGTGCAGGGGCATGCTGCTGCACGTGTCTTTATCCAGGAAATAGACATCGGCATCGGGGTCTTTTAGGACTGGCTTGGCAGAGAAGCGCATATGCTGCATGTGGGTAATAGTGTGGGTATATTTGAGGATTTTATCGGCGTTAAGCGTACTGGCGCGTTGTTTTTGTATGCTGCGGGCCAGCTTGAGCCATTGTTTACGCGATGCCGCCAGGAGAGCTACGGGCTGGTCGCTCATAACAACTGCCTTACCAAGGTGCTGCCTGGTGTGTAAGTGCCGCATTATGTCGGCAGCGACGCTGTCGGTGCCTTTTGCTGATTGCTTGCGTAGTTCAAAATAACATTTTGCCATCGTTGTATCCCTCGGTGTTAGACGCAGGAAGGATAGCATAGGTTGCCTCACTGTAAAATGTTTCCGAAAAGAATCTGACCAAAGTTAATGGCCAGTTCATAATTGCTACAAAAAGTGATGATGACGAAAGCTAAAGTTGTCTTGCTTACTGATGATTACGTGGTCGTGCAGCTCGATTCCCAGTAACTGGCCAGCTGCCGAGAGCTGTTGAGTCAGCTTGATGTCACGATAACTTGGCCAAGCCGATCCCGATGGGTGATTATGAGCGATAACCACGCTGGCGGCGCGGTCGGCAATAGCGTCGGCGAATACTTCCCGCGGGTGCGCCAGGACGGCATCGAGCAACCCTATGGTTATGGTGCGTTGTGCAATAAGCCGCTGCCCGCCGTCCAGGCTGAGACATACAAAATACTCCTGGGGCTTATTGCGGATATCATCGAGACGGGCGATGTAATCTTCAACGGTATCAAGCGGCTCGTTACCGGACAGCAAGTGCCGCCGGGCTAATTCCAGGGCTGCCAGCAGCCGGCCGGCGGTGGCTATACTGACACCTTTGACGCCAAGCAGTGAGTCATAGGTAAGCGTAGGCGGCCCCAAGCGCAGCTGCTTTTGGACATTACGGGCAATAGTGCCAACATCAACACCTGGTGCGCCTTTGCCCAGGATGACCTCGAGTAATTCGAAATCAGATAGCGCAGCAGCGCCCTTACGTTGTAATTTCTCGCGTGGTCGGTCGGCAGCGGGAAGCTGGTGAATTCGCTTCACTCGCATAAGCCCGGCCAGTATAGCGCCAGTTACCTGCAAAGAGCAAGTACGAAAAATGCTACTATGAAGGCATGTTTACTGATACGGTGTTACGCGAAATGGAAAAACATAGCAGCCCCGGAGACGCTGAGTTTCTGGGCCGCTTTTTTAAAACAGGTGAGGGCCAATATGGCGCTGGCGATGTGTTTATCGGTACCCGTGTGCCCGCTACCCGCGTGGTTGCCGAGCAGTTTGCCACAGCCAGTTTGACGGAGCTGGAAGCATTGCTGGAAAGCCCCATACATGAGTTGCGGCTATGCGCCGTTATCATCATGGCCGAGCAATATAAAAAAGCTGACCCTGCGCATCGTCAGAAAATCCTGGAGCTTTACCTTCGGCGAACAGACCGTATTAACAACTGGGATATCGTCGACAGCAGCTGCCGCGATATTGTGGGCCAATATATCCTGGACCATCCGCAGCAAGCCGATATAGCGCGGCGTCTGGCGCGCTCTAAAGATATTTGGGAACGTCGTATAGCTATGGTTAGCACCTGGCAACTAATCCGGGCCCGCCAGTTTGAGCTTACCTATGAAATTGCCGAAATGCTGCTGAGCGACAAGCATGATCTTATCCATAAGGCGGTGGGCTGGATGTTGCGTGAGGCCGGGAAGCGCGATGAGCTGCCGCTGCGTCAGTTTTTAGCCAAGCATGCCCGGCAGATGCCGCGCACGGCTTTGCGTTATGCCATTGAACACTTTTCACCGGAAGACCGCGCCCAGTTTATGCGGCGTACCTAAGGTATAAAACAGATATAAAACCTGACGCAGCGGCAGGCATGTTTAGTCTTGTATAAGGTCAACAATAAGATTAAGCGCTTTTCCGGGCTGTTTAGCCGGTATGTCTAAGGCCTTCATGCAGGCGGCGCCCATAGCATTGTAGGCGGCAGTAGCGCGGGGGTCGTTGTCATTACCATAGCCTATGGCTTCTGACCGCTGATGGATAGCCTCGGCTGGCCACGTAATATTAGCAGAGGTAGCGGCCACGCAGGCTG
>JGI24741J21665_1000195_pt1 | contig 17885 bp, 14 predicted proteins | sample KBSCornC7_FD_21665 | JGI IMG/M metagenome (IMG submission 21665) | reverse complement strand
CAGCTTTCCCAATTGCTGAATGATAATTTGGGGAAAAGCTTTGCGACCTGCATCAATGAATACAGGATCAATGAAGCCTGCGAAAAAATAGAAAATGGTTCCTATCTGAAAATTGAGGAGATCGGGTATGAAGTAGGATTTAATTCCAAGTCAACTTTCTTTTCAACCTTCAAGAAAATTAAAAATACAACCCCTCTTTTGTATAAACAGTCTCAAACCCTGACTGAACCTAGATTTCAGAGTTCAAATTTATAATTCAGTACTGCGGAATTTCAATATTAAAACCTCTTTTTTAGAGCAAGCTAATACTTTTGATATCATAAAATTTAAAACTTATGATAGTCAAATTGTGGCTTTTGTTACTCCTGTTATTTTTCTCAATTTTTGGTAAGGCACAGGAAATTGTAAAAAGGAACGTTTCGGATTCTCTGACTCAAACAAAATCTTCTACCACGAATATTTCAGAAGTCATTCTTCAATCAGCTCCGCGAAGGATGAAATTGAATGATGGGAACCTGGTTGTATCTGTTGCCGGAAACAAAGACTTTAAAACCTCTACCCATCTTCTTGATGTTTTAAGAAAAACACCCGGTGTTACAGTAGATCAGGAAGACGGAATTTTTATTGGAGGGAGAATTGCCCCGGCTGTTCTTATTGATGGAAAACCTGTTGTGATGAGTAATCAGGAGATGCAGGCATATTTACGGTCTTTATCACCTGAAATGGTAGAATCTGTAGAAGTGAATACCAATCCGTCCTCAAAATATGATGCAGAATTTAAAGGAATAATTGATATCAAATTAAAGAAGAATACCAGTCTCGGCTGGAAAGCAAGCTATAATGGTAATGTGTATATTAATAAATTCAACTACAGGGAAAATGCATTCAATACATCTTATCATACGGGAAAAGTGACGTACAGCCTTCAGGCAGGCTATAATGAAGGTATTTCAACCTATCGTTATCAGGCTTTGCAGCGGCTGGCAAATACCAATATAATGCGCACCCATACCTATCAGGAAGATTTTGGGAAGGTGTACAATATTCAGGCGGGAGCTGATTTCAGACTGAATGATAAAAACAGATTAGCGATCAATCTGAGAGGTAATTTCAGGAACAATGAACGTACACGAAATGGATCACTTTTTACTACCGATAAAAGTGAAACCCAAACAGTATTGAATACCGCCAGTGAAAATCCCACCTATTATTTACAGGATAATTATGGAATTACAACTGATTATTCTTTTCAAAATAAAGGATTTAAACTCAGTTTTTTAGGAAACTATCTTTCAGTTAAAAATAAACAGAATGATGATTTTATCAATAAGGATCAGGCTACAGCAAATCTTCTTTCTTATTGGAAATCTGATTTGATTAATAAAATTAATATCTATACTGCTCAGATAGATGTTTCGCAGAAAATTGATAATGCAGATGTTGAAGCGGGAGTTAAATACAGCAGTTCAGACACCCAAAACAATATCAGGTATGATACATTGTCTGTTGGAAACCAGTTTGTCTTTGATCCTTCGAGAAGTAATGTATTTTCATATAAAGAAAAAATCTGGGCAGGCTATCTGGCATACAGGCAGAAAATGGGAAGCTTACAAATCAATGCAGGCTTAAGATTTGAAAATACAAACAGCATTTCCAATGCAATTACTGTGGATTCAGTTGTTGCAAGAAACTATCTGAAATGGCTGCCGTCATTAAGTGCAAATTATACTTTTAACAAGTCCAGTGAACTTTCCCTTTCTTACAGCAGGAAAATGACGAGACCGGTTTTTTCTCAGCTTAATCCGTTCCGGTTTTATTTCAGTCCGTTAAATTATTGGATTGGAAATCCTTATCTGCTTCCTTCCTTTACAAGCCAGATCAAAGCAACCTATCGCTATAAAAACTGGATCACAAGTTTCACAGTTGGGAAAGAAAAAGATGTGATGACTCGCTATCCCCTTTACAATCCGGAGACGAACGTTCTGGAATATTTAGGAACGAATCTTCCATATCGAAATTTTGCTGTTCTGGAAACCAGCTTTCCAATCAGAATTACAAAATGGTGGAATCTCACCAGCCAGATTACAGGATATTATAATTATGAATTCAGACCCTATCTGGATGAGGTTTTTGCATTGAATATTTATAATTATGAAGTAAGGCTAAACCAGGTGTTTTCGCTTCCAGAAGGATTTACCATGAATGTATTTGCCAGTTATGAATCAAAAACGGGGAACAGTCTTTATATTATCAAGCCAAGGTATACCATAGATGTATCAGTTCAAAAGTCATGGTTTGATAATAAACTGAACACGAAGATTGGTTTTAATAATCTCTTTGATTCTTATGAGCAGAGATTAGAATTTCGGCATAAACAGATTATGGATAACCGTCTTACACACTGGTGGGACAGCAGTAGATTGGTGCTTTCGTTTAGTTATAGTATAGGCAGTTCAAAATATCAGGTAAAAGAAACCCAGAAAACAGAGGAAGAAAACAGAGCGAGATAAAAAAACCTGCTTGAAAAAGCAGGCTTTCGTTTTTATTATGGACATTGACATCTGTCACATGTCCAGATATAACAGTTTCCTGCATCATCCCATTCGCAGCATCTTCTGCCTGTTGAGATTGGAGCACCTCCCATTACTGATTTTTGTTGCTCTCTTCCTAATTTTTGTGCATTTTTAAGCACCGGATTGTTCTTGTTCATAACTTTGATTTTTGGTGTTAATAGTTAAGTTTTATTGTTTATAATTTCGCGAAAATTATATCACTAATATAGGAAATTAAATAATATAATTATCTGTTTTTTGGTTCTTATGTAGATGGAAAATAGTAAGTTGTAGATGTTTTTGGAGCTATTCACTGCAGTTGGCTGAACAGACAAGGAAATTTTGTTGAAGAGTGTTGATTTTAGAAATCAAATTTACTACATAAAATAATCCAAAAGTTTTATAGGTAGAGACCTTTACTTATATTTGTAGTATTGCATAAATCTTTATGAGACTAAACATTAAAAACGAAACGGGCAGGCTGAAGTCAGTAGTTTTAGGCCAGCCTAATTCACTGGGAGCAGTTCCTACACTAGAGGAAAGTTATGACGCAAAGTCATATTACTCAATCGAACACAACATTTATCCTAAAGAAGAGGATATTATCAATGAAATGAACGCTTTTGAAGCAGTTCTAAAAAAGTATGACGTTGAAGTACTGCGTCCAAGTATCATTAAAGATTACAACCAGGTTTTTTCCAGAGATGTAGCCTTTGTGATTGATGACAAGATGATCATTTCAAATGTGATTGCGGACAGAGCAGACGAACAGGAAGCATACAAAAGCGTTTTTGAGAAAGTAGCATGGAGAAAGATCATCAATCTTCCGGAAACAGCACACATTGAAGGAGGAGATGTAATTGTATGGAATGATTTTATTTTTATCGGAACCTGCTTCAGCGAAGATTACAGAAACTATAAGACGGCAAGAACAAATGAGTATGCCATTGAAATCTTAAAAGAATATTTTCCAAAGAAAAGAATCATTGACCTGGAACTGAAGAAGAATGATAAAGTTCCGTTTGAAGGAATTCTGCATTTGGATTGCACATTTAATCCGGTAGGAGAAGACAAGTGTATCATTTATAAAAACGGATTCGTAGATGAAAGTGACTACCGCTTAATCATCGACATTTTCGGAGAAGAAAACTGTTTCCATATCAATGATGAAGAAATGTTTGAAATGTTCCCGAATATCTTCTCTATTTCTCCTGATGTAGTAGTTTCAGACAAAGCATTCACCAGAATGAATGACCATTTGAGAAACGAGTGGGGAATGACCGTTGAAGAAATCCCTTACAGAGAAATTTCTAAAATGGGTGGTTTGTTGAGATGCTCTACAATGCCGCTTGTGAGAGAATAGCGGAGTGGGAGAGTTTTAGTGTTTGAAAGTGAGAGAGTTTTTAATCTTTCAATCTTTTAATTTTTCAATCTTTTAATCAAAAAAAATGCAAACAACAGATACAGTATTAATGATAGAGCCGATTGCATTCGGTTACAACGCTGAAACAGCAAAAAATAATTACTTTCAGGTAGAACAGACAGGGTCGGATATCCAGTCAAAAGCCTTGGCAGAGTTCAATACTTTTGTCGGAAAGCTGAGAGGAAAAGGAATCAATGTGATTACTATAAAAGATACATTGGATCCTCATACTCCGGATTCTATTTTCCCGAATAACTGGGTGAGTTTCCATAAAGACGGGAAGGTGGTTTTATACCCGATGTTCGCATCCAACAGAAGAGTAGAAAGAAGAGAAGATATTATTGAAAGCATCAAAAATCAGGGCTTTGAAGTTGCTGAAATTGATGACTGGTCTTTTCCTGAAACTCAGGGGCATTTTCTGGAAGGAACGGGAAGTATGATTTTCGATCACGATAACAAAATTGCTTATGGCTCTGTTTCTTTGAGGCTGGATGAAAAACTGTTCCGAGAATTCTGTGCAAAATTCGGATTCACTCCGGTTGTTTTCCATTCATTTCAGACGGTAGGAACAGAAAGACTTCCTATCTATCATACCAACGTAATGATGTGTGTGGCAGACAAGTTTGTAGTAATCTGTCTTGATTGTATTGATGATGAGCTGGAAAGAGAAAAAGTAATAGAAACCATTAAAGGCTCAGGAAAAGAAATCATCGAAATTTCAGAAGACCAAATGCAGCAGTTTGCAGGAAATATGCTTCAGGTTCAGAACAAAGAAGGTGAAAAATTCCTGGTGATGAGCCAGACAGCTTATCAGTCTTTATCTTCAGAACAGGTAGCTGCTATTGAAAAATACTGCGAAATTATCTATTCAGACCTGAATACCATTGAAGTAAATGGAGGAGGAAGCGCAAGATGTATGCTTGCTGAGGTTTTTCTTCCAAAAAAATAATATATTTACGGAAAAAATTAATTGAACCCATTATCAAGTAAAGGTTTACATATTCTTCTGACTTTGGAAACAGAGTCAGAAGATTTGTTATTAGACAGCAAAGGTTTTCTCACATTTACAGAAGAGATTCTGAAAACCAAGGATGTGGAAATTGTAGGAATAACCAATCATATTTTTGAGAATGATAGCTTTACTTCCGCAGTGATCCTTAAAGAATCTCACCTTTGTATCCATACGTGGCCGGAATTTAAACAGCTTACTTTTGATGTTTTTCTTTGCAATTATACGCAGGATAATACCACAAAAGTAGAGCAGATTGCAGATGAAGTGGTTCAGTATTTTAAAGCTAATACCATTCAGAAACACAAAATTTACAGATAAGAAATGCACTATGTCTGCCCAGCATGCGAATCAGAAAATAAATTAGATCTTACTTTTCCTATCGAGGAATATGTTTGCCAAACCTGCTCCCATCTCATTGATGTAGCAGGAAACAAGCATACCAAACATTTGAAAGTGCCGACAGAAAATGTTGTATTGGATGTCGGACAAAAAGGGAAAATTGAAGGTGTAGAATATACGGTCGTTGCGATTATTGTTAAGAAATACGGAAACAGTATTTTCTGGCGCGAATATTATTTAAAAGACAGCAAAGGAAATGATGCTTTCCTGAGTGAAAGTGACGGGCATTGGGTTTTCCTGCTCTCAATGCACCCTGATGATTTTAAAAGTAAAAATTCAAAATTACCAACCTATCTCGGAAGAACTTATCGCTGGTATGAAAATACTCCATGCAGTATCGAAGCGGCAGCTGGTTTTTTTGATGAACATCTGGATTTCAGTATTGCTACTTACAAAGAATACGTCAATGGAACCCGTATGATCTCACAGGAGAAGACGAGCAAGAAAAGCCAGTACTTCTACGGAGTCCACATATCAAAATATGATGTTAAAAGAGCTTTTAAAATAGCTCATATGCCCTATTATACGGGAGTTGGAATCGTTCAGCCGTATTATTTCAACATCAGACAGTTGGTCAACATCTTTTGTGTGGCAGCATTGATGATATGTTTGCTTCAGCTGTATGTTTATACATCAAGAACTAACGAAACCGTTTTTGCGGAGACCATCAATTTTACAGATGTAAAAGATAAGGAATTGGTCAGTAAAAGTTTTACACTTTCAGGAGGCTCAGCTCCATTAAAGGTCAATGCATTTTCAGGAGTTGATAATTCCTGGGCGAATATCCAGCTGAGTCTTGTGAATGAAAATACCAATGAAATTATCTATACCTCCAAAGATATCGAACAATATCATGGTTACGAAGATGGAGAAAGCTGGTCAGAAGGAAGTCAGTCCGAAGATTTTAATCTCTGTGGAGTAGGCTCCGGAAAATATCACTTCATTATTTCAGCCGAAAAAGAAGGAGGCTTACCTTCATTTTCAGGTCTTACATCGCCTGATTCAAAGGTCATGATATCACGGGATAAATCAGGAATCATTGAGATTACTGATATATTCAAGGTGCAGACCAAAACTTTTACAGACGGACAGACGCTGGAAAAAGATACCTCGGAAGTAATCAGACTTGCCAAAACATCGTTCGGAACTCAAAAGCTGGACTCCCTTATTAATACTGAAGCACTTAAACTCACTACAGATCCCATTTCAAGCAATACCTATGTACAGCTCAAAGCAACCTGGCTTCCCGTTTCATTCTGGAACTTCGGATTTATTTTATTCATAATGGTTGTTCTCTTTGTGGCTATGTTGATAGGAAGACATTTCTTTAATGTAAATAAATGGAAAAATAGCTCAAACACCCCTTATTCCACATCATGATGAGCAAAATATTAAATTACATAAGACAAAATTGGATTCTCTGTCTGATTGGAGGATTTTTCATGACTTGGTTCGTATACCTTACATATCAGGGAAATCAGGTATGCGACTGTGCTAAAACGGAAACATACCGTGACGGAACTACCAGAAGCCATTCCAGAGTAGGATTCTACAGATACTATCACAAATAAAAATATAAAAACTATGGACAACATCAATTTCTTACCCATATTAAATTCGGTTCTTTACTCATTCTTAGGAATCGCAATTCTTCTCGTGTGCTATTTCATTATCGAAAAACTTACACCGGAGAAAACATGGCATGAGATCGCTCAGAACAAAAATATAGCACTGGCTATTGTCTTCGGGGCATTTATCATCGGAATTTCAATGATTATAAGCGCTGCAATTCATGGATAAGAAGAGGATTCCTCTTGAGCTGCTTTTATTGTTTTCAGTATTCGTCATTGCTACATGTGGATTGATTTATGAGCTGGTGGCTGGAGCCCTGGCGAGCTATCTTTTAGGAGACTCTGTAAAGCAGTTTTCTTTCATTATTGGGGTATATCTTTTTTCAATGGGAGTAGGTTCCTATCTTGCGAAATTCATCAAAGGAAATCTTATTGATAAATTCATTGAGATCGAAATCCTTGTAGGAATTGTAGGCGGAATCAGCTCTGTGGTGCTGTTTATTTTGTTTAATACACTCGCACACTTTGAAAGCGTTCTATACCTCTTTGTCTTTTTCACAGGCTGTCTCGTTGGAGTGGAAATCCCGCTTCTGATGAACATTCTGAAAGACAGAGTACAGTTTAAAGATTTAGTTTCAAACGTCTTCGCATTCGATTATATCGGAGCTTTACTCGCATCTATCCTTTTTCCGTTGGTTTTGATTCCGAAGCTGGGAATTGTAAAAACGCCTTTGTTTTTTGGGTTAATCAATATCTCGATTGCGATATTTCTATGTTATTACCTTACAAAGGAATTGTCAAAACCCTTATCATTAAAAGTAAAATCTATTGCCGCATTTGCTTTTCTGTTGGGGCTTTTCTTTTTCTCTGATACGATTTTATCTTACTCTGAAGAAAAACTATACGGTGAAAATGTAGTCTATACCAAAAGCTCACCCTATCAAAGAATCGTTTTAACGAGAAATACTCACGAGTTTCGTTTATATCTGAATAACAACTTACAGTTTTCATCCACCGATGAATACCGCTATCATGAAGCATTGGTACATCCTGCGATGTCTATGGCAAAAAACATTGATAACGTTCTCATTCTTGGTGGTGGTGATGGTTTTGCAGCCAGAGAAGTATTAAAATATAAAGACGTTAAAAAAGTAACACTTGTAGATCTTGATGGGGAAATGACCAGGTTTTTCAAGACCAACGAAACCATGCGCAGGCTGAACCAAAATTCTTTTTCCAATCCGAAAGTGGAAGTTATCAATAAAGACGCTTACATTTGGGTAAAAGACAGTAAAAAGAAGTTTGATGTCATCATCATAGACTTTCCGGATCCGTCAAATTATAGCTTAGGAAAACTATATTCCCTGCAGTTTTATAAAGAATTGGAGAGATTAACAACTCTTGATACAAAGATTGTGGTTCAGACCACTTCTCCGTATTTTGCTCCGAAATCTTTCTGGTGCATCGAAAAAACAATCAATCAGATTTTTCCTTTCACTGCAGCATACCATACCTATGTTCCGTCTTTTGGAGAATGGGGGTTTTCTATGGCTTCATTTGAACCTGTCAACAACAGAATCTACAGAAAACTGCCTGGGTTAAAATATTATGATTATAATTTTTCGCAAATGGCCTATTTTAATAAAGATATGAAAGTGAAAGACGTAGAAGTTAACCGTCTGGATAACCAGATATTAGTCCGTTATTTCGATGAAGAGTGGGGGAAAGTACAGTAGAAAGGATTTTCTTAAAACTATATTTTTAGGTAGCCTGATACTTCCCTTTTTGCAGTATTGCGGAAAGAAAGTAAAATCTTTGCTGCTGAAAATTACCGGGACAAACCATGTTCTCGGCCATAAGCTATGGGCAAAAGATTTTCCACAATTTTCAGAAGTTATCCACACCAAATATCTTATTGTGGGTGGCGGAATTTCCGGACTTTCGGCATGCAGATTCTTCAGCCAGAATAATGAACAGGATTACCTTCTCCTTGAAATGGAAAACCATCTTGGAGGAAATTCTTCCAACGGACAGAATTCATTTTCAAAATTTCCTTTGGGAGCACATTATTTACCCTTACCCAATAAGGAAAACCTTGAAATCATAAAATTTCTGGAAGAATGTAAAATTTGCCTGGGAACTGAAGAGGATGGGGAACCTATTCTTGATGAATACCAAATGACTTTTCCACAGCAGGAAAGACTGTTCTATAAAAACTCCTGGCAGAGCGATATTGTTCCTCAAAAAGGTATTTCAAAAGAAACTCAGCAAGAGCTTAACCGCTTTTTTAAGTTAATGGATGAATTTCGTGTAAAGAAAGATCCACAGGGAAAATATTGGTTTGCTATTCCGGTGCATGATTCAAGCAAGGAAGATGAGGTTTTAAAGTTTGAAAAAATCATTTTCAAAGACTGGCTCAAGGAAAATAACTATCATTCCGAAGAACTTCTCTGGCTTCTGGATTACTCCTGCAGAGATGATTTCGGATTAGGAATAGATTACGTTTCAGCGTGGGCAGGAATTCATTATTTTGCTGGTAGAAAAAATAACTGGAGCACGAAGTATAAAGATCAGGTATTCACATGGCCGGAAGGAAATGCAAGGCTTGCCAAACACTTTTCAAAATATACAGAGGGAAAACATAGATCAGGAAATCTGGTTTTTGATGTGAAAATCAATCATAAAGTTGAGGTACTGAGTTTTGATAATACCCAAAAGAAAACCAAAAAAATCATTGCTGATAAAGTACTGTTTGCAACACCACAATTTGTGAATGAAAGAATTTTTAATCATAAAAAAGCATCTTCATTTCATTATGTACCCTGGCTTTTAACAACCATTACGCTGAAGAATGAATTTGGAGGAGATGAAGAACTCGCCTGGGATAATGTGATCTATGGATCTTCCGGTTTGGGCTATATCTTTGACCAACATCAGAATCTGAACCAGATTATTGGTGAGAAAGTGATTACCCACTATAAAAGCTTTTCAACAGCAGACTGTAAAAAAGCAAGGAAAAAGCTTTATGCTATGAAAGAATCTGAACTTAAAACTTTAGTTTTGGATGATCTGAGGAAAGCCCACCCATTGATAGAAGATTTCATTCTGGAAATGCAGTTTCATAAAATAGGACATGCCATGATTGCTCCGATTCCCAATCAGATTTTTGGAGAAGAAACCAGAACTGCGAAAGAGCCTGTAGAGGGTAAAATTTTCTTTGCCCATTCCGATCTTTCGGGAATATCTATTTTTGAAGAAGCATTCTATCAGGGAATTCGGACTGCGGAACAAATGATATAAAAATAATACAATGAAACAGCCCTGGATACATAATGCAAAAACAGACTGGTGGTTTATTCTATCACCGCCTTTTGTTGTATTGTTGATTGTTTTTCTTTTTCAGAAACAGATTCAGGGGCTGGAAAATCATTATTCTTTTTATACATGGCTTTTTCTGATTGTTTTTGTGGATGTGGCTCATGTATATTCTACCTTGTTTAAGACCTATTTTGTAAAAGGAGAAACACAAAAAAACAAGCTGCTTTATCTCGGAATTCCTGCTGTAAGCTGGATTTTGGGGATTATTCTGTTTCAGTTCGGAAGTCTGACATTTTGGTCGGTACTGGCATTGGTTGCCGTTTTTCATTTTATACGCCAGCAGTACGGCTTTATGAGGATCTATGCGCGCTTTGAACCGAATAACTGGAGCAAAAAAATAGATGAGGTTGCTGTTTACTCTGCGACCATTTATCCGATGTTGTACTGGTTTAAGACTCCCCGCGCCTTTACCTGGTTTGTCAATAATGAATTTACCTGGCTTCAAAATCTTCCGGATTATATTCCTTTGATTACGGTAATATATTTTATAATTCTGATCGTTTGGATCGTTAAAACTGCTTTTGAAGCTTTTAAAACAAAAAATATTAATATTCCCAAAACTGCATTGATTACCGGAACTTTCCTTTCCTGGTATTTCGGGATTGTTTACTTTAACAATGATCTCCTTTTTACTTTTCTGAATGTGGTTTCTCACGGGATTCCTTATATCACATTGATTTATATCCGGGAAATACAGCAAAAGGAAAATCATCAGCTGAACTGGATGCAGGTTTTTAAATCTTTTTCAGGAATATTTTTATTTATAGGCGTTATTTTAGGTTTCGCCTTTTTGGAAGAATTTTTATGGGAAACTTTAGTATGGAATGAACATTTTTCTCTGAATATAATTATTCCAGAAAAATTGTTTCAGTTCCTCGTTCCGTTGCTGGTTGTTCCCCAGCTTACTCATTATCTGCTTGATGGCTTTATTTGGAGAAAACCAAAAAAAGTTAATTAACTTTGCCATAATCTTTAAAATCTAAAAATGAGACAATATTTTCTGTCACTGGCAATTTTTCTTGGAATGATTGTAGGGGCTCAGCAGAAAACTTTCTGTAATCCCATTAATATTGATTATGGTTATACGCCTTTCGAAGTTTTTTCAAAACAGGGGAAACACCGTGCTACGGCAGATCCGGTGATTGTTAATTTTAAGAATAAACTTTTTCTTTTTTCTACCAATCAGGAAGGGTACTGGTACAGTGATGATATGCTGGACTGGAAGTTTGTAAAGAGGAAATTTCTCAGGGACAATAAATATACCCATGACCTTAATGCTCCGGCTGTCTGGGCAATGAAAGATACTTTGTACGTCTATGGTTCTACCTGGGAACAGGATTTTCCGATCTGGAAAAGTACGGACCCCACCAAAGATGACTGGAAAATTGCAGTGGATACTTTAAAAGTAGGAGCGTGGGATCCTGCATTTCATTATGATGAAGACAAAAATAAATTGTATCTGTATTGGGGCTCGAGTAACGAATGGCCATTGCTGGGAACAGAAGTGAAAGTGAAAAATCTTCAATCCGAAGGTTTCGTAAAACCTATTATTAAACTAAAACCTGAAGACCATGGATGGGAACGTTTCGGGGAATACAATGATAATGTTTTTCTTCAGCCTTTTGTAGAAGGGGCGTGGATGACAAAACACAACGGAAAATATTACATGCAGTATGGTGCTCCGGCAACAGAATTCAGCGGATATTCTGATGGAGTATATGTCAGCAAAAGCCCTCTGGAAGGCTTCGAATATCAGCAGCATAATCCATTTTCTTACAAGCCGGGAGGTTTTGCCAGAGGAGCAGGGCACGGTGCTACCTTTGAAGACAATTATAAAAACTGGTGGCACATTTCCACTATTTTTATTTCTACTAAAAATAATTTTGAAAGACGACTCGGAATCTGGCCTGCTGGTTTTGATAAAGATGATGTGATGTATTGTAATACGGCATATGGTGATTATCCTACCTATCTTCCGCAGTATGCACAGGGGAAAGATTTTACAAAAGGTCTTTTTGCCGGATGGATGCTGTTGAATTATAATAAACCGGTTCAGGTTTCATCTACTTTAGGAGGTTATCAACCCAACAATGCTGTAGATGAAGATATCAAAACATATTGGAGTGCTAAAACCGGAAATTCCGGAGAATGGTTCCAGACGGATCTGGGAGAAGTTTCCACCATCAATGCCATTCAGATCAATTATGCTGATCAGGATGCAGAGTTTATGGGAAAAACCTTAGGGAAAATGCATCAGTATAAAATCTACGGTTCCAATGATGGGAAGAAATGGAACGTGATTGTAGATAAAAGCAAAAATACTAAAGATGTTCCTCATGATTATGTTGAGCTTGAACAGCCTGCAAAAGCCCGTTTCCTGAAAATGGAAAACCTGAAAATGCCAACCGGAAAATTTGCATTAAGCGGTTTCAGAGTATTCGGAAAAGGAGCAGGAAAGCAACCTGCCAAAGTAGAAGGTTTTGTGCCTTTAAGAGCTGATCCTAAGAAATATGGGGAAAGAAGAAGTATCTGGATGAAATGGCAGCAGAACCCTGAAGCAGATGGCTATGTGATCTATTTCGGAAAGTCTCCTGATAAATTGTATGGAAGCATTATGGTCTATGGAAAGAATGAATATTTCTTCACTGGAGCAGACAGAACAGATGCATACTATTTCCAGATTGAAGCTTTCAATGCCAATGGGGTTTCTGAAAGAACAGCCGTTGCAAAGTCTGAATAAATCCAATTAAAAGATAAAAAAATAACACGTTTTGAATCATCAGAACGTGTTATTTTTTGTCGGAAATTTATAATAAAAATCCGCTGTAAAAAAACAGCGGATACCGTAAGAATAATTGAATATGAAGAAAGATACTTCTCTTTATCTCGTTCTGCTTTTAATAGCATCTGATGCACCCTCGATGTCTCTTACCTTTTTTACTTTCTGGTTCCCGAAATTGTAGGTTAGGCTTACTGTTAGATTTCTGTTATAACGGTTTTGGTGAATGTAATTATAGTTTCCATTCTCCTGAAAGTCTTCAATTTTAACGATGTTGGTATTCAGGACATCATTCACATTCACTGCAAAAGTCCAGTCGTTCCACATTTTCTTGATGCTAAGGTCTAAGCTCATTAAACCTTTCAGTAATCCAAGTTCGATCTGCTGTTTGTCTACGAAGAAATAATTAACACCAAAGAACCATGTTTTCTTTTTATCAAGACGGATCGTGTTGTTGGTCTGAATCAAAAGACTGGTAGAATTTGTTTTATTGGTATAAACAATATCTTTACCCTCCTGATTTCTGAATCGGTCTCCGGTAGTAGGATCTGTATCAAGGCTTCCGTTGTTGATATTATGCTGTACCCCAATATTAAAGTTGGTTGTCCAGTATTGTTTAAAGAATGATTTCTGAATTCCTACCATGGCAGACATTTCCTGCTTATTTCCAAAATTGGTTCTGATATATCTAAGAACAGGATTTTCTCCTACTTTACCATCAGGTGATACCGGATAACCCTGCAGTGGAACCTGAGTGATAGCGTCCTGAATGTAAGAATGGTTTAAAATCAGGAAGTATGAATTTTTGTACATATACGTAAGTTCCTGATTATAGGTAGATGAAGCCTTTACAAATGGGTTATTCTGCGTGTAGTTATCATCTGTAAGAATGTTTCTTACCGGATTGATTTCCCAGAAGCTCGGTCTTCTCATTCTGCTGGAAAAAGAGTACGAAATATTGTTTTTATCATTGATTGCGTAGTTGAAACTCAGATAAGGAAGGATATTGTTGTAATTTCTTTCAATCCTTTTAAGTTCGTCTGTAGGAGCATTGTCAGAAGTTCCAAGGCTGTTTGTAATCTCATATCTTGCTCCTACTTTTCCGGAAATTTTATCCGAGAATTTCTTTTCAACAGTGACATACATACCGTAGATGTTTTCATCATAGATAAAATGATTGGGTCTTGGATCCGGATTTTTTGCGGGATCAAAGAAATAGCTTATGTTCTTAGAATCGTTGTCCGTTTTGGTTTTGTTGTAATTTCCTCCTATTGAAATTGTCAGATCATTTTTAAATTTCTGATTATAATCTACCATTCCGGAAAAGTTATTAATAATCTGAGGAAGATCCTGGAATACCTGTGTGGTCATATTTCCTAACCCCATATTCACATCAGATTTATATGTTCTGTTGTCTGTAAACTGGAATCTTTTGTAATTAAGATAAGCGGCATTTACATTAAGCTTACTTCCTAAAGAATCGGTTTTTAATTCATAATTTAAATTTACAGAATTGTTGTATGATCTTGAGTCTTCTTTATTTTTAGACCATGTATATTTTGTATCGTTTTCTGTCTTGATGGTATTGAAAAGGTTTACCGTAGAATTATAGCTTTTATTGGCCCAGGTATTCCATGATAAAGCCAGATTGCTTTTGTCATTCAGCTGATAATCAATATTCACATAACCTCCGATGTTTTTGTTCGGATCATCAATATCTCCTGTAGATTCGTTAGATGTTTTGGCAGTTCCGTTTCTTAACGTGTAGGTTTGTGCCTCTATATTTTCACCACCGCTAAGGTTAGCGCTCACTCCCAGTTTACCTTTTCGGTAGTTGGCAGAGAAACTGGCCTGGCTTCCGTTGTATTTACCGGTAGTATTAGACATCCTCATATTTCCGTTGAGACCGTCACTCATTTTTTTCTTTAAAACGATATTGATGATCCCATCTGATGATTCTACCTGAAATTCACTTCCCGGAACGGTAATCACTTCAATTTTCTGGATGTTTTCTGCCGGAGTATTTTTCAGGAACTGAGCCAGAGACTCAGAATCCATATTGCTTTTTCTTCCGTTGATATAGATCAGGGCATTATTTTTTCCTGCAATTTTTAATGTTTTATCATCTGTGGAAGATAATAGAGGAGTCTGCTTCAGAAGGTCGAAAGTGGTATTTCCTTTAGCCACAGGAGATGCTGCCACATCATATACAAAACGGTCACTTTGCTTTTTGAAAACCTGTTTTGTAATAGTAACTCCTTCTATATTTTTTGTTTTTGCCGTATCAGATTTCTTCTCCTGAGCAAATGCACAAGTACCAAATACGATTGCCATTGACAAAATTATACGTTTCATGTTTGTTTTTATTTAAGAGTGGATTTAGTGATATAAGTTTTATAGATTAGGTTCTTGATTTTACAGCATCATTAGCTGATTTCATTTCCCTTGCTTTTTTAAGTTTCTGATTTCCGAAATTGTAAGTAACTCCGATGCTCATTAACCTTGGATAGTTGAAATTGGTGATATTGTTATATTTTCCATTTGGCTGTACTCCTTTGATCCTGTAAAAGCTTTGGTTAAATACATCACTTACTTCCGCTACGATAGTCCAGTCGCCTGCAATTTTTTTCAGACTGAGATCGAAGCTTTGTCTTGCGCCTATCATACCACCTTCCATCGCTGTCTGGCTTGCAAAGAAGTAGTTGACTCCTAAAAACCAGTCTTTTTTGGATGAAAGTCTGATAATGTTATTGATGGTTGCAGACATATTGTAGTTTTTTACATCAATGATATAAGGATCCAGTGACTCGGATTCGTACTGGCCAAGCTGAGATGTCGGATCTTCCCATACTCCGCCTTTGTAGGTAACATAGCCCAAATTGACAGAGTAGTTGGTTGTCCATATGTCTTTAAACCATGATTTGTTCATTCCCAGCGTAAGAGCAAGTTCTCTGTTTTTACCGTAATTGGTTCTTATATATCTTAGGAATCTAGTTGTTCGCATGATCATTTTTCCGTCTGGGCCATAGATTATATTTCCATTTTTATCCCTTTCTGGAGCTGTTAAAGTCCCTTGTAACGGAAGCATATCAGAAGCAGAGGCATCTTCCACCATATTAAAGCTAAGATTAGCGTAGAATGCATTTTTGTACATATAGTTCAGTTCCTGATTATAAAATTTTGACGCAAGAACAAATGGATTGTTCTGTGTATAATTCGTAGGAGTGAAATACGTTCTGGATGGGTTCAGTTCCCAGAATCTTGGTCTTCGGATTCTGCTCGAGAAAGTATAGCTCAGGTTGTGATCAGAATTGATGGCATAATTTAAATTCAGATAAGGTAAAAGATTGTTATAATTTCTTTCAAACCCTGTTTTTCCCAGAATCTCTCCGGTGCTTCTGGTCATTTCGTATCGGGCTCCTATTTTTCCGGATATTTTCTCAGTCAGTTTACGTTCATAGTTCAGATAAATACCTAAAATATTTTCTTTATAAATGAAGTGATTGGTTTGTTTAGGATCTATCACAAAATCACCGCCTATTAATTTGTCTTGTTTAGTATCATTATCCGTGTTCGTATGATTGTAGCTGATTCCCATTAACCATGTTGCACCTTTAGTCGTTTTTTTCAGATAGTCGATATTTGCCGCATAGTTGTTAATGATCTGGGGAACTGATTGATGAAGTGCCGAATACTTGTTGATCGTATCATTAGTTAAAGGAAGACTTTCATTAAAACTTACTTTATCTCTGTTGAACCACAGGTAAGAAACGTTTGAGGTAAGCCTGCTTCCCAGAGAATCGGTTTTCATTTCATAATTTAAATTAAATGAATGATTTCTGGTCTGTGCATCTTCATTATTGACAGTTCTGTTATTTAAAACCCCATTTTGCCAGTTGGTAATATCCAATACAGAATTGAAACTTTTATTATATCTCATGTTGTATGAGAACCCCAGACTGTGTTTTTTATTGATCTCATAATCAACATTAAAACCTCCGCCAAAATTTTTATTAGGATCATCATTAAACCCAAATGATTCATTTTTGAAAGTTGGATCTCCGTTAGAGAGCGTATATCTTTGTCTGTCTGTCCAGCTTCCTGTTCTGAAGTTTGAATTACCGGACCACTTTCCTTGTCTGAAGTTAAAAGAAGCTCCTGCATTAGGGTTGTTGTAATAAGCCTGCTCATTCTGCATTTTCAACGTTCCGTTGTAACCGTTGTTTTTGCTTTTTTTCATTACAATATTAATCACACCTTCTTTGGATTCAACCTGGAATTCACTTCCCGGAACAGTAATCACTTCAATTTTCTGTATATCCTCTGATGGAGTAGACTTCAGCATTTCAATTAATGCCTCAGAATCCATATTTGTTTTCTTATTGTTAATGTAGATCACCGCATCATTTTTTCCCAAAATCTTCAGTGTTTTTCCATCGATGCTGGAAATCATTGGAGTTTGTTTTAAAAGATTAAAAGTGTTGGTTCCTTTCGCGATAGATGAAGAAGCTACATCGTAAACTAAACGGTCCCCTTGTTTTTTGAAAACCTGCTTCTTGATATTCACTGCATCAATAGCATTTACTTTCAAACTGTCTTTTTTCTGCTGGGCAGTTACAAGTCCACCGAAAAATAGTGCTGCAATAAGAATTTGAGTTTTCATGATATTATTTTTTAATTAATAGCTTGTATGGTTTGTTATTTTACATTGCAAAGATATATAATAAATTTAGTATCATGCAATGCAAAGTACTTAAAATGTTTTTAATTT
>JGI24741J21665_1000188_pt1 | contig 18048 bp, 15 predicted proteins | sample KBSCornC7_FD_21665 | JGI IMG/M metagenome (IMG submission 21665) | reverse complement strand
GTTCACGCAGGCGCTGGTCAAGGGCTTTGCCGCCTATACCGATGCGATATTCGAGCTCGACGCCCTGACAGCTATAAAACTGACCTTGCTCATCGCGGGGATCAGCGTGCCGCTGAACATCATCTTCGGTCTGGCCGCGTCCTGGGCGATCACCAAATTCAGCTTTCCGGGCAAGGGTCTGTTCGTCACGCTGATCGACCTGCCTTTCTCCGTTTCGCCCGTCGTATCCGGCCTGATCTACGTGCTGATCTTCGGCGCGCAGGGCTGGCTGGGACCTTGGCTTGCCGAGCATGGCATCAGGATCATCTTCGCCGTGCCGGGCATGGTGCTGGCCACGGTGTTCGTGACCTTTCCCTTTGTCGCGAGGGAGCTTATTCCCCTGATGACCGAACAGGGGCGCGAAGATGAGGAGGCCGCGCTCTCGCTCGGGGCGTCGGGCTGGCAAGCCTTCTGGTCCATCACGCTTCCCAACATCCGCTGGGGCCTGCTCTATGGCGTCCTGCTGTGCAATGCGCGGGCCATGGGAGAATTCGGGGCGGTCTCGGTGGTTTCCGGCCATTTGCGGGGGGAAACCAACACCATGCCGTTGCATGTCGAAATCCTCTACAATGAATATAATTTCGTGGCGGCCTTTGCCGTCGCTTCTCTGCTGGCACTGCTCGCGCTCGTCACGCTTGCCCTGAAAAGCGTGCTGGAATGGCGATACGACTATTCTGGCAGGGGATCGGAGCATTGAGCATCAGGCTTGAAAATATCAGCAAGCGGTTCGGCACGTTTCCCGCGCTCCATGGGCTGGACCTCGACATACGCCCTAGGGAGTTTCTCGCCTTGCTGGGGCCATCGGGCTCGGGCAAGACGACGTTGCTGCGCATCATCGCGGGACTGGAATTTCCCGACACCGGATCGGTCTATTTCAACGAGGAGGATATGACCGACCTGCCGATTGCGCAGCGGCATATCGGCTTCGTCTTCCAGCAATATGCTCTGTTCAAGCATATGACGGTGGCGGACAATATTGCCTTCGGTCTGACGGTGAGAAAACGCCGGAACCGACCCGCCAAACAGGCCATCGCTGCGCGGGTGAAGGAATTGCTGGAACTGGTGCAACTGGGCGATCTGGGTCAGCGCTTTCCATCGCAACTGTCCGGCGGGCAGCGCCAGCGCGTCGCTCTCGCCCGCGCACTGGCCGTGGAACCCAAGCTGCTCCTGCTGGACGAGCCGTTCGGAGCGCTCGATGCCAAAGTTCGCAAGGATCTTCGCCGGTGGCTCAGAGATCTGCATGAACGGATGGGACTTACATCGATCTTCGTGACGCATGATCAGGAGGAAGCGCTTGAACTAGCCGACCGGGTAGTCGTCATGGATCATGGCCTCATCGAACAGGTAGCGCCGCCCAGGGAAATTTACGAGAGGCCCGGCAGTGCCTTCGTCTTCGATTTCGTCGGCGAGTCAAACTGCCTGCCGGTGATTGTCCGGGACGGTAAGATCCGGTTCCGTGATATCGTTCTCAACGTCCCGCCCTCGGCGATTATAGAAGACAACGCCCAGCTATTTTTCAGGCCTCATGATGTAATCCAGATCGAGAATGCCGATGCTGCTCTCGCGCTCAAGGTTGCGCAAAGCCATCTTCGCAATGGGTATCTGCGTGTCGAAGGCCATGTGGATGGACTGAAGCGTCCAATCATCATCGACCTGCCGCCCGGCGCGACTGTGAGGCCAAGAGAAAGCGTCTTCTTTCAACCTGTGCGTGGCCAGCTTTTTCCCGCCGTCGAGAAATAAGCTTTCGCATCTTGTGTGAATTCAACGCAATAGGCCGCATCGATAAGCTGGGCGTAAAGCCGATCGCAGTCGAGGTGCGCCTAGCGCTCAATCTATAAACTCGGTCGCTGAGAAAGAATCGCCCTCGGCCCGATTCTCTTAGCCTGTAAAATCGGTTTTTTGGCCGCGACATCGTTTGCGGAGGGAAGGAGGAAATTGAACGTGATAAAATTGAAATTTGTGATTCCAGTCAGGCCGTCTGCGGGGTATCGGTTGGGGTATCGTCTGCAAGGAGATATAAAATATGGATTAATATTAGATAGTTGATGGTAATTCCAAGGAGATGCCGGGCCCACCACTACTCGATTTCATGAAAAACATAAGCTATCACAAATCCCCATCAATCAAGGTTTTGTGATCCGTTCTTCATCCAGAATGTCTCAAGATATCTCAGGCATCGCGCGAATCTGGGAGTATCGATGCCTCTTGCATTCGTTGAAGTGAGGAATGCCGCCACCACCGGGCGGAACTATAAAATGACGCAACGCGTAGCCGGAAAGCTCCGAAAACTGGCATGCTACCTTGCTGACGGCAGCGGCACTCACGCCCATCTCCTTGAGAACATCCTGTTGAATGTCAGCGGGAGGCTCGGAGAAGAAGAAGAAGCCATAGTGTTGCAGGTGACCGCACTTTCCAGATCAGTTCGCCCAATTTCGGCATCGGTCCGCAGTCGACCGGCCTTCAGCATTCCCAGGCCGGTTTGCGCTGAAATAGCTCCTGCAACGGCTCTGAAGATGCGGGCGGAGACGGTCAGCCGATGACAATCCAGCCTGCAAGGCTTGCAGCCGCCGCTGCAAGGGTGGCGAACAGTGGTATCGCGGCCCTCATGCCGCCGTGCCCCCAACCGATGACCACCGTCATGACGCCTTTCGCCAGAGTGTTGGCTAGAACCGCGCCTCCGAGTATGAATCCGGCGGTTTGATCGTCGATTGCATGCGGGGGGAGCCCGGCCATGGTCATCACGGCTGCATCGACGTCCGACACGCCGGTAAGGGTGAGAACGAATGCCATGCCCTCTTGGCCGAAATGTTCCAAGGCCCAACGCGCGGCAAGCGACAATCCCGCGACAAGGGCGGCCAGCATGAGCGCGGGGGTGAAGCCCAGGGGATTGGCGATGGCGACGCCGTTGCCGCCCTTGCCCTGGGCACGCCAGGCAGTCAGGGCGAAGGCGACGGCTACAAGCGTCGCCGGCGCCATGGTCAGCGCCAGGGACGGTAAGGCGCGGGGAACGAGAACGAGTGTCACCAACTGCACCCTGACGAACATCACGATGGATGCCACAGCAATTCCGGCCGTCAATAATCCTCGGCCATCGGGTTCGTCGCGCAGCCGCCTGGCATAGTCTGCGGTGACGGCGGTGGAGGACACAATGGCCCCGGTGAGCGCCACCAGCAACACGCCGCGGTCGCGCCCGAAGCGCCTCGAGATGGCATAGCCGGCGAAGGACAGCCCCATTACGAAGACGACGACCATCCAGATTTTCCTGGGGTTCCAGGCGTCGTAAGGACCGTAAGAGGCATCCGGCAGCAACGGCAGGATGATGAGGGATACCAGCAGGAAGCGGGACACGCCCTCGATCTCACTCTCATCCATTCCCCGCAGCAGAGCGTGCATCGATTGCCGTGCGCTCAGCATCGCAAAGATCGCCGCACCTATGGCCAGGCCCAGGGCAGGCGAGAGGCGCGTCGCGCAAAAGCCCGCGCCAAAGGTCAGCAGGCCCGCCAGCGTAGTCGTTGCAGACAGATGATCCTGATCGGCGCTTCGATTGTAGCCGACCGTCAGCACAGCCGAGACTCCCAGGGCAAGGGCAGCGGCGACCAAGTCGGGGGAAAGGCCACCGAGCCCACCAAGCAAACCGATCAGCCCGAAGGTACGAAAGCCGGCGACCCTGCGCCCCTTGCCGAAATCTCGCTGCGTCCAGCCGCGCTCCATCCCTACAAGCAGGCCGACTGCAATCGATGCGATCAGGGAGAGATAGGGGTGAGCGATATTGAACATGAGTTTGGCTAGCCTAAGCGCATCGGAGCGGATCGCGATAGGTATAAGCCGCAGTCAGACCGTCTTCGTCTTCACCGGAATTTTGAGATAGCGAACGCCATTGCTTTCGGCTTCGGGGAAAAGGCCCGCGCGGATGTTGACCTGGATCGAGGGCAACAGCAGCCGGGGGACGGGCAGCACCGCATCGCGGGCTTCGCGCATGGCGACGAAACTGTCTTCATCCACCCCGTCATGGATATGGATGCTTGTCCGCCGCTCCTCGCCGACGGTCGTTTCCCAGCGATAGTCTTCGCGGCCAGGGGCCTTATAGTCGTGACAGAGAAACAGGCGGGTTTGATCGGGCAGGCTCAGCAGCCGCCGGATGGAGCGATAGAGGGTGCGCGCGTTGCCGCCGGGGAAATCAGCGCGCGCCGTGCCATAGTCGGGCATGAACAATGTATCCCCGACAAAGGCCGCATCGCCGACCAGATAGGCGATGTCCGCAGGTGTATGCCCAGGGACATGCACGACCGTGAAGCGCAGCGTGCCCACTGAAAACTGCTCGCCGTCCCGAAACAGCCGGTCGAAATCTGAACCATCGGTCCGCATTTCCGTGAACCCGAAGACGGGACGGAAGATTTTCTGCACGTCGCGAATATGCTCGCCGATGCCGACCGGTGCGCCTGTCCTGGCCTTGATGAAGGGCGCTGCGGACAGATGATCGGCATGGGCATGCGTCTCCAGCACCATATTGATCCGCCAGCCCTGCTTTTCGGCGAAGGCCAACACCCGCTCGGCTGAGCGCGTATCGGCCTCGCCGCTGGCCATGTCGAAGTCCATCACCGGGTCGATCACCGCCGCATCCCCGGTTTTGGGATCAGCAACCAGATAGCTCACCGTATAGGTCGCTTCGTCAAAAAAGGCTTCGATCAGGGGCTGTGTTTCCATGCCATCCTCCATTGCTGCTTGACAATATATTATAATTATCTAAATTAGCAATATCTAATGGAGTAAGTGATGATCCGTACGCCGATGGACCTTGTCACCTTCGAGAAGAAGGCGGGCGAGGTGTCGAACCTGCTGAAAGCGATGGGCAACACGCGGCGCCTGATGGTGCTGTGCAAGCTGGTCGAACATGGTGAGATGACCGTGGGTGACCTCGCGCGGGAGGTCGATCTGTCGCAATCTGCGCTGTCGCAGCATCTCGCCCGGATGCGGGAGGAGGGGCTGGTCGCCTTTCGACGGGAAAGCCAGACGCTCTGGTATCGCATCGCCGATCCGCGGACGGAACAGTTGCTCGCCAGTCTCTACACCATCTTCTGCGAGGAATGATCCGATGCCGATCCCAACCATTACCCCGCACGACGCGGATAAAGCCATGGCGAAGGGTGCCACCCTCGTCGACATCCGTGGACCGGACGAACATGCCCGTGAGCATATCGCGGGCGCACTCCATGTCCCGCTTGATCGTCTGGAAGATCTGCCCAAGGTGGAGGGACCGATCATCTTTCACTGCAAGTCGGGCATGCGAACCCAAGCCAATGAGGCGGCGTTGCGGGCGGCGGCTGGCTTTACGCCCTGCCATATCCTTGAAGGCGGGCTTGAGGGCTGGCGCTCGGCGGGACTGCCGACGCGCCTCGACCGCAAACAGCCGTTGGAGATCATGCGGCAGGTGCAACTGGCTGCAGGTGGGCTGGTACTGCTGGGCGTCTTGCTCGGCTTTCTGATCACTCCTGCCCTTTTCGGCTTGTCGGCCTTTGTCGGCGCGGGGTTGATGATGGCGGGGGCGACCGGCTGGTGCGGTATGGCGAAGCTGCTGCAGGCGATGCCGTGGAATCGCCGCGTCCTGGGCGGATAAGCCCACCATGACCTCCGCCATGATCGCTGCTGCCTTGGCTTCGGGCGGCCTTATAGGGGCCGTTCTGGGCTTGGTTGGGGGTGGTGGCTCGATCCTTGCCGTGCCGCTGCTCGTCTATGTCGTCGGTGTCGGGTCCGCTCATGCCGCCATCGGGACGGCCGCGGTCGCCGTGGCCGCCAACGCGGCTTTCAGCCTGATCGGTCACGCCCGTGCCGGCACGGTGAAATGGCCGTGCGCGCTTGTTTTCGCCGTTGCGGGCGTTGCTGGCGCAGCGATTGGCGCGGAAATCGGGAAAGCGGTCGACGGTCAACGGTTGCTGATGCTGTTCGGCCTGCTGATGATCGGCGTGGGCCTTTCCATGCTGCGGACGAAGCGATCCGCCGAAGCGCCCGATGTTCGGTTGTCGCGCGCGACCGCCAGCCGGTTGCTGCCGCGTCTTGTGCCGATCGGGCTTGGAGTGGGGCTTGCGGCCGGCTTTTTCGGGATTGGCGGCGGCTTCCTGATCGTCCCGGGTCTTATGATGGCGACGGCCATGCCGCTCAAAAATGCGGTCGGAACGTCGCTGGTTGTCGTCACTGCGCTGGGCCTGACAACAGCGGCGTCCTATGCTCTGTCAGGCTTTGTCGACTGGCTGCTTGTGGGAATCATGATCGTAGGTGGTGCCGCCGGGGCAGTGATCGGTATCGCGGTTGGACGCAGGATGGCGGCGCGCAAGGGCCTGCTAGAACGGCTATTTGCCGTCACGGTGATGGCCGTGGGCACTTATGTCGCTCTGCGCGGGGTTTGACGTTCTCGATCATTCGCGGCAGCCGAGCGAACCCGACGAGGGACCTGGCGCTGTGCCAAGAGCGTGCCTGCAACATCAAATCTCTCCAAAAAGAGCCCGTTGCGATGTCTCGATTTCCTCGAAATATCGGCGCCTTGCATGCTTTTCGGTCAATAAGCCCAAGACCTTGCCGGAAGCATCGACCACCGCCAGTTCGTCAGCCACCCATTGGTCGAACAGGTGCAAAATCTTCTGTATGTCGGTATCCGGACTGAGCGTAGCCTCGCGGAGCACTGCAAGCTCGGTTATTCGCGTATCTTCCTCAAGCTCTGGCGCATAGGCTGAGGGCGTCGGTACGATTCCACAATATTGGCCGTCCTGGTTCACAATCACGGCCTTGCTCGCGGAGCCGAGCGGCACTCTGCTCCGAAACTGGGCCACGGTGCAATTCTCGTCCACCGAAATCCAGTCGCGACGCATCATGCGCGCGGCCGTCAGGTTTCGCACCCAGCCGATATCGCGCGGACTGCGAATGCTTGAACCGCGCAGGTGAAGTCTCCAGGTCGAGAAGGAATAGCCGAAAAACTCCCGGGTCATCGCGCTCGACAGTAAGGATGCGGTCAGCACGACAGCCATCAGACCGAAATCATGGGTCGTCTCGAGCATCAGCAAGGCCAGGGTCATCGGGCCGCCGACGATCGACACGCTCAGCCCCGCCATGCCTACCAAGGCTGCATCTCGGGGATTGAGCGAGAACCCAATTGCCGACGCATTGACCGCGCCAGCGAAAATCTGCCCTACAAGGGCGCCCAGGAAAAGCGATGCGAAGAACAGGCCGCCCCGGAAGCCGAAGCTTAAAGAAATCACCGATGCGGCGATCTTGAGTGCCAATATGAGCAGCAGCAGTCCAAGTGCAGGTTGCAGGACAAGGTCCAGATGCAGCGCTCCATGCCCTGCTGACAGGGTTTGCGGCGAGGCCAGAGCGAGAGGTATCAGGAGCAGACCGCCGATCAAAGGTCTCCACCGCCCCAGCCTCCGCCAACCCTGCGCCCGCGCCTCTGCGAAGGTGACGAGCCGCATGATCATGATCCCCAACAAGGCGCATAATATGCCCAGCAGGGCGAACAACAGATAATCCGCTGTGGAGATCACCCTGTCGGCAGTTGTTGCGATCAGCCAAGGCTCCACCCCCATCGCCCGTGACACGGAAACGCCCGCCAGAGCGGCTGCGATTACAGGCGCGATCGCCGAGGGTGTATAATGGCCGATGACGATCTCGAAGGCATAGAAGGCACCGGTCAGCGGAGCGCCGAACGCAGCCCCGATAGCCGCCCCTGCGCCCGCGCCCACCAAAGTGCGCAGATCATTGCGCCTCAGTTTTAGCCATTGACCCAGTAATGATGCGACGCCGCCGCCCAACTGGGCAAAGGCTGCCTCCAGCCCCACCGACGCGCCCATGCCGTTGGAAATGATCGTCTGGGTGGCGATCACAAGATTGTCGGTCGCCGGAATGCGTCCCCCATGAAGGGCATTCGCCTCGACCACGTCGATCGGCTCCCTTTTACGTCCCCTCAACAGCAGGGCGAAAGCCATCAACATCAGCCCGCCCAATGGCAGCGCCAGCAAGCGCCAGGGGTGGTGGATCGTTTCCAGCGCGCTCAGTCGATTCACCGTCACGCCATAAAATATGCGCTGTAAACCATGGGCCAGCCATTGCTGTACATTGGTCATCAGTCCCGCCGCGGTGCCCGCTACGACGGCCAACAGGATGAAGGCCGCCTCGCTTTCGCGCAGGCGTCGCCGTTGCCTGATGGTGAACGACTTGAAGAGTGCTTGCCAGTTTCGCCGCATTGTCACCATAGGCTCCGTGGTCGGTCCAATCCGGGCCGACGAGGGCATTGCGCCCATGCCTCGCTCAGCGCAAGCTTGGAAAAAAGCAGATGTCAGCAGAACAATTGACGGACCGGGGGTGAGGCAAGATTGCCCTGTAGCTCTTGTCCTGCGCGGCAAAGCGGATCGATCATCTTCGGCCAACCTAGCCAACCGCATATTGCATTCGGAGGGTGGTTGGAGCATTGGGATGCCTTCGGGAAATTGAATATGGTCCGCCTTATGCTTCGGCTAACGTGGGAATCTTTTTTTCCCCGGCTTCTCATCATTCTGCTGCTGGTTCTGGGAAGCCTTGCTTTTCGGCTGTGGCTCGGTCAGTGGGATCCGCCCAACCGGTTCACCTTTTCCAGCTTTTACATGGCGGTTGTGCTTTCCAGCTATTTTTTGGGCGTTGCTGAAGCCATCCTCACTTGTCTTCTGTCGGCGGGGCTTGCCTATTGGGCTTTCGTCGCTCCCTCCATCTCCTGGAGCACCGCTCCGGTCGACCTTATCAGCATGGGTTTCTTTTTCCTGACGTCGGCGGTTGATATCTATGTCATCAACGCCATGAAGCGTGCGGTGGCGATGTACAAGGCCGAGCGCCAGCGCTTTGAGATTTTGGCGGAAGGCCATGCCGCGCTCTTTCATGACTATAGTGAACGAACCGCCAGTTATCTGAGCCTGTTGTCGGCCATCCTGGAGAATAGCGCGAAGGGGGAGGGCAGTCCCGACATGGTGCTGATCGATGAGGCGTCCCGTCATGCTTTCGCCCTGTCGTCACTGCATCGCAATCAGATGGGTGTGGGAGGCGTGGAAACCGATTTCCCGCACTTTGCAAAGCAGCTGTTGGAAAATATGGCGCGGACCGCCGGTGCGGCCAATTTCGCCATCCGAACGGTGGCGGATACTCTGGCCATCCCGTCCGATCGCGCCGCGCTGATGGCGATCATTGTTGCCGAATGGGCGCATCAGGCTCTGCCGAGTTTCCAGGGCGCGGCCAATGCCGAATTCGACCTTAATTTCCGATTATGGGATGGCAAGCTACACTTGGGGCTCCGCGTCAAGGAGTGCCGCGATGCGGAGCAACTCCCGCCGCGCGCCATTCCCGCGATAAAGATCGTGGATGTTATCGCTGGCCATCTGGGCGGCAGTTCCTATGCCCAAATATTGGGCAATGATCTGTCCTTTGAACTGATTGCGCCGATCCATGCGCAGTCCGCCACGGCCGCTTCCAGTCCGACCTCGCCTATCATGACGCATCCGTCCACAATGACGGTGAATTAACGCCGTTAGCGGACAGGCAGGACCCTCATGGTCATGTCGGCGCTTGCCCGCAACGCTCGGACGAGCCAAGTGGCCAGCTTTTCGATGCGGGGATCATTCGAGTTGCACCAGCTGAGATGCAGGCGATCCGAAGTTGTCGCCGTGTCTCGTAACGGCGCGACCAGCAATCCTTTGCGCAAATGTTCCTCGACGTTGAAGATGTGCGCCAGAGCGATGCCATGGCCGCGCACCGCCGCATCCAGCGTCACATTGGCATCGTCGAACATGAGGTGATGGTGCACTCGCGCACGCTTCTGCCCGACCGCGTCCAGCCAGAGGGACCAAGGCCAGCGCTTTTCCGCAAGCAGGGGCTGTTCGGTCAGGTCCCGCACGGTTCGGAGACCCTGCCGTTTTTGGAAATCGGGGCTGCACACGGGAAAGAGGACGATGTCTGCGACATGTTCCGATTTCCAGTCGGGCAAGGCGACGGGCTCGCTGCCTAGACAGATGTCCACACCGCTTGCGCCGACAAGATCGGCTGAAGCCGTCTGGATCTCGATGGTGAGGCCCATATTATCCTTGGACAGCAGGTCAATTCGCGGCGCGAACCAGAACCGGCCAAAATCGGAGGGCATCGCGACCACGGCGCGCAATGGTGCGGGGCGTTCGATGATCTCGCCGAGCGACTTGTAGATGGTGTTGCGCGCTTCCGAATAGGCGGCCGCCATGCGGATCGCGATCTCGGAAGGTTCCATGTTCTGGCCGTTGCGCTCGAACAGCTTCAGGCCGAATTCCGTTTCCAGCCGTTTGATCGATTGGCTGATGGCGGCGTGTGAAATCTGCAGCTCCCTGGCCGCGGCGCTGTAGTTGCCGTTGCGCACGGCGGCTTCCACCGCCCGCAGGGAGGTGAAGGGAGGGTGGCGCGGAAGCGAAGGGGGGGCGGGCGGCTCCGACATTATGTCGCCCGCATTTAATGAAGTTGTCCGGCCGGGTCTAGCCCAGGGCCAAGCCATAATGCGGTAGCCGGTAGCCTCGGCCGTGGATCGTTTCGACGGGATTGGGCAGGCCGCCTGATTTGGCGATGCTGCGCAGCCGTTTGATGTAGACGTCGACGGATCGCGCCTGGACCGGTCGATTCCTGGCGATGGCCTGCCGGATTTCGTCCCGGTCGTGGATGATCTCCGGCGTGCTCATCAACAATGTCATGATCGCGGCGATCTGAGGATTGATGCTGATCGAGGCGCCGAATCCGCTGAGGCGCATATCCTCCATGTCCAGCGAAAAGCCGCCATGGGACAGTCGCGCCTTATGCCTTTGGTACGCGATCAGCAGGGTGACGGCGATTTCGCCGAGGCAGTAGCCGCTCGATGTGCAGGGCAGCACGTCATCGAACAGCGGTTGGAACCATCGTTCGCCCGCATTTTCCGTATCGGCTTCGTTCACGGTGAATATGCGGGCGTGGGGATCGGACAGGAGGCGCCGAAGCAATTCACAATAGCTGCGCCTGTTCCATCGTACCGGCAAGTCGCCCAGCACGATGCAATTGGGTTGGTCGTGGGCGATAACGCCGACCGCTTCGTCCGCCGAAGCCGTGCCGCAGGCGGGAAAACCGCGCGACTGCATCACGGTCACGGTCTCGCGAAGCCGATGTTCGACAGCATCGATCACCAGAATCTTGTCATGCACCAACAGGGGTCTCCTCTCCGGTTGCCGGACGCTTCGCGTGGGCACCGACAACCGTTCCCGGCTGCCGGCGCCCTTTCGATCAGAAACGGAACTGGCCGAAAATGCCGATTTCGTCGTAGGTGCCTTTGCCGATGCATGTTTCGGAGGCTGCCAGCGCGCAACCGATGAAGCCACTCTGCAGGCTGCCCGTCTGGAACGCGCCGTTGCGAGCCTGCTCATGCTTGTAGACCAGCGCCAGGTCGACGATCTTGGCCGGGCTCCACTGCAGGCCCAGATTGAAATAATCGTCCTTCAACCCGTAATCGCTGACCTCTGCCGGCTTGACCGAGTCATAGCGGCCAAAGACGCTCCATTTGGGCATGAAGCCCAGCGAGGCGAACGCCGAATAGCCGTCCGACTTGTCCTTCGGCGCCGATTCCAACTGGGGCTTGGTCGAGTTGAAAACCTTACCTTCGGCATAGAAATATTCACCGCCAATGGTGAAAGGCATCTTGTCGATCTTGCCCTTGTAGGCGACCAGCGCATTGAAACGGTTATAATTGCGCAGCGACGGCGCCGGCGTGCCCACAGGTTGCTGGACATCCACGCCCAGTTCGCCGGTGTAGCCGCCCACGGCCGCTTCGAAGCCCTTATATTTGGCGGAAATGCGCCCTTCGAGGTCCACGGTCTTGGAGAATTGCGGGTTGCGGTAGCCCCCGCCGTCGACAGCCGATACCTGATAGCTGATGAGGCCGCCCGCAAGGTCGCCCATCACGTGGACGCCCCAGTCGGCCGAGGTGCCGAACTTCGTGCGGTCGCTGACCGTCTGTTCGATGTGACGATAGCCGTAGACACCCTCTGCATAAGGGATCCACGGCATGTCGGCCGAACCGGCGCGAATGACGAGGGCGGGGCTGACCTTGGCCTGCAAATAAGCCTTCTTGATATAGAGCGACATGCCGACACCGCTAATCGCGCTCACGTCGGTCGTCAGATTGGCCGAGAAGGTGTCGTTGAACTTGTGATCGACACCCAGATAGAAGCGCTTGATCGCGAAGCCGCCGCCATTGTCGGCATTGCCGTCCTTCACGCCATTGGCTTTATGGCTGATGTCGCTGGCATTGAAGTACATGCGGCCGCTGACCTGCGTATCCTTCGCCCAGGCGAGCGCCTTGCTCAGATCGCCTTCATCCTTGCTGCTTTTCTGCGCGGCTTCTTGCGCCGCGGCGGCGGAAGCCTGCGCCTGGGCGGCGCTGGCCTTGGCTTCGGTGATGGCGGCGCTGTTTTCGGTCTGTGCCTGCTGGATGGTCGTCGCCGCCTGGCTCTGGGCAGCTTCTTGCGCGTCCAGCCGCGCCTTGAGCGCCTGAACTTCCGCCTTCAGTTCGCGGATTTCTTCTGACTCCGAAGAGGCGGCCTTAGCTGCATGGCGCTTCACGGTATGTGCCTGTGCGGGCATGGCAACGCCGACCAGCGCACCCGCTGCCACGGTGGCGGCCAGAATGCTCGAATATTTCATATCAAACCCCTTTTCGCAGCCGCACATGCGGCCCGGCGCGGCTGTTAGAAAATGTTTATGACACTTTGATGTAGCTCGCCGATAGCCAGGTCCTCTCGGAGAATCCGAAAATCAGGGGATTGGGAATTCCGGACGGTAAAACGGCTCAATGCGAAACAGGGTAGGGAACGGGCCATTATTGTAGCCCTTTGCCGACGCAGGGGGTTGCGGAGCATAGAGAATTCCGAGAGCTCGGCTGCAGCGGGGCGGTCATATGAATGTAACAGAATATTACTAGCGGGCTTCTGCCAGGCGTTCATGCTGGCGAGCGGAGATTCCCATGTTCAAAAAAGTTACAATCGCAGTGGGTGCGGCTGTCCTGGTTTCGGGATTGGCCTATGCGGCGGATCTGGCGGGGGCAGGCGCCACTTTTCCGGCGCCGGTCTATGCCAAATGGGCCGAAGCCTATAAGGCTGCCACGAACAATCAACTCAACTATCAGGCCATCGGTTCGGGTGGCGGGATCAAGCAGATCAAGGCGAAGACCGTCGATTTCGGCGCCTCGGACAAGCCGCTGAAGCCAGAAGAGCTCAATAGCGCCGGCCTATATCAGTTTCCCACGGTCATCGGCGGCGTCGTGCCTGTCACCAACATTCCGGGGCTGCACTCTGGCCAACTGCGCCTGACCGGCGCGCTGCTGGGCGACATTTTCCTCGGCAACATCAAGAATTGGAACGATCAGCGCATTCACGCCGCCAACCCGCGCGTGACTTTGCCCAACCTGCCGATCACCGTCGTGCACCGTTCGGACGGTTCGGGCACCTCGTTCCTGTTCACTACCTATCTGTCGATGAAGAACCCTGCCTGGGCCAAGCAGGTCGGCGGCAGCGACTCGGTTGAATGGCCGACGGGGCTGGGCGGCAAGGGCAATGACGGCGTGTCGGCTTTCGTGAAGCAGACCGTCGGCGCCATCGGCTATGTCGAATATGCCTACGCCAAGCAGAACAAAATGCCCTATGTGCTGATCCAGAACAAGGTCGGCCAATATCCAGCCCCGAACGCCGCGGCCTTCGGATCGGCCGCGGCCAGCGCGCCCTGGGCGAACGCGCCGGGCAACTATGTCCTGCTGCTCGATCAGCCGGGTGCCAAGACCTGGCCGATCAGTGGCGCGACCTTCATCTTGCTCTACAAGAACCAGCAGAATGCCGAGACCGGCAAAAGCGTGCTGAGCTTCTTCGACTGGGCGTATAAGAATGGCGACGCCGCCGCCAACGCGCTCGACTATGTGCCGCTGCCCGTGGGGGTCAAGACTCTGATCCGCAAGCAGTGGGCCGCCAACATCACTTCGGGCGGCAAGCCCATCTTTGTAACGAAGTGAAAATGCTCGATGTAAGCGAAGTGACGGGCGGGGGCATTATGCCTCCGCCCACCCTTCATCAGGGGGAACCAGCCGCCATTCCGCACGCGAAGGGCGCCTGGTTCGATCCGGTCTTTGAAGGGTTGTGCTTTGGCGCGGCGACCCTGCTGCTCGCCAGCCTCAGTGGCCTGGTGATTTCGCTCGCCATCGGCGGTTGGCCGGCGCTGTCGCATTTCGGCCTGAGTTTCTTCACATCGACCACCTGGAACCCGGTGGATGATGTCTATGGCGCCGCTGGGCCCATCGTCGGCACGATCCTGACCGCCTTCGTGGCGCTGGCCATCGCGCTGCCGCTTGCCATCGGCATCGCGGTCTATCTCGTCGAATTCTGCCCGCGCATGCTGGCTCGTTCGGTGTCCATCGCGGTCGAGCTGCTCGCGGGTATTCCCTCCATCGTATACGGCATGTGGGGCCTGTTCGTTTTCGCGCCGCTGTTCGCCAAATATGTCCAGATGCCGCTCATCATGCACGCGGCACCCGGATCGCTGGCGGAAAAGCTGTTCGCGGGCGTCCCCAACGGCGCCAATATCGTGACCGCCTCGATCATCCTGGCCATCATGATCCTGCCCTATATGGCGACCGTGCTGCGCGAATTGCTGCTGACCGTGCCGCCGCAGGTGCGCGAGGCCGCCTATGGCCTGGGCTGCACTCCCTTCGAAGTCGTCACGTCCGTTATCGTGCCTTATGTCCGGCGCGAGCTGGTGGGGGTGGTGATGCTGGGCCTTGGCCGCGCTCTGGGCGAAACCATGGCCGTCACCTTCGTGATCGGCAACGCCCATGGCTTCCCGAAATCGCTGTTCGCTTCGGGATCGACCCTGGCATCGACCATCGCCAATGAATTCACCGAAGCGACGGGGGAACTCCATACGTCCGCGCTGATAGCGCTGGGCCTCGTCCTGTTCATGATAACCTTTTCGGTGCTCGCGCTCGCACGCGCGCTGCTGAGCACGAAGAAAGTCTGAGGTCCGCGATGCAAGTCCACGAACTGCGCCGCAAGATTGTCGACCGGCTGTTCACGATCGCCTGTTTCGGCGCGACCGTGCTTGCGCTGGTGGCTTTGGTGTTCATCCTCTGGTCGCTGGTGATCCAGGGAATCGGCAGCCTCGACCTGCATGTCTTCACGCAAAGCACGCCCGCGCCGGGATCGCAGGGCGGCCTGCTGAACGCCATCGTCGGATCGCTGATGATGTGTATGCTGGCGATGATCATAGCGCTCGGCATCGGCATATTGGCCGGCACCTGGCTGGCCGAATATGGCGGCCGTACGCCTTACGGCGCGGTGGTCCGCTTCATGAACGACGTGCTGCTGTCCGCACCCTCGATCCTGGTGGGCCTCTTCATCTACGAACTGCTGGTCCGGCCTTTCCATGGCTTTTCCGGTTACGCCGGCGCGGTCGCGCTGGCCTTTCTGGCGACACCGATCGTCACGCGCACGACCGAAGACATATTGAACCTGCAACCCCATACCCTGCGAGAGGCCGGCATTGCGCTCGGCACGCCGCAATGGCGCGTCATCCGCCAGATATTGTGGCGGGCCGCGACGGCCGGGTTGGTGACGGGCGGCCTGCTGGGCTTTGCCCGGATCAGCGGCGAGACCGCGCCATTGCTGTTCACCGCCCTCAACAACCAGTTCTTCAGTCTCGACATGGGCCATCCCACTGCCAGCCTGCCTGCCGTCATCTTCCAATATGCACTCAGCGCCTATGATGACTGGCGCAGGCTGGCCTGGGCCGGTTCGCTCATCATTGCCGTCGTTGTTCTATCCATCAGCATCATCGGGCGCTTCATGACCCGGGAGAAGTTCAAGCCATGACCACCGCCGCCATCGACGCCGACGCCCTTGAATGCATCATGCAGGAACCGCCTTCCAGCTCGCTGGTCATGGAAGCTCGCAATCTCAATTTCTTCTATGGGAAACACCAGTCGCTCTTCTCGGTCAGCCTGCCCGTCCAGCGTAATGCGATCACCGCGCTGATCGGTCCTTCGGGCTGCGGTAAATCGACCCTCTTGCGGGTACTCAACCGTATCTATGCTCTTTATCCCGGCCAGCATTGCACCGGGCGCGTGGTGCTGAACGGCGAGGATGTCCTGCACGAGCAGAAGCGTCTGCGCTGGCTGCGCAAGCGCGTATCGCTGGCGGTGGAGACGCAGACCGGCCCCGATCCGATCGAGCATGATCAGGCATTGCGTGCGGGTACCGACCTCGCCCGATTGCGTGCGCGAGTGGGCATGGTGTTCCAGAAGCCGACGCCCTTTCCGATGTCCATCTATGACAATATCGCCTTCGGCGTGCGCATTTATCACCGCAAGACCAAGGCGGAAATGGACGTGATCGTGGAGAAGTCGTTGCGCCGCGCTGCTCTGTGGGACGAGGTGAAGGACAAGCTGCACGCCCCCGGCCTGGGCCTGTCGGGCGGCCAGCAGCAGCGCCTTTGCGTCGCCCGCGGCATTGCGGTGGAACCGGAAATCCTGCTGCTGGACGAACCTGCGTCGGCGCTCGACCCTGTTTCCACCGCCAAGCTGGAAGCGACATTGCTTGAGCTGAAAAAGGAATTCACGATAGTGATCGTGACACACAACCTCCAGCAGGCAGCGCGCATCGCGGACTATACGGGGTTCATGTATCTTGGCCGCATGGTGGAATTCGGGCCGACCAACGGCCTGTTCATGAATCCACAGTTGCAGCAGACGCGGGACTATGTGACGGGCCGCTTCGGCTGATTATTTGCATAGCGCCTGGGGATTTTGTTGGTTTGGCTGCCGGGAGCGGCGGCGTTCCGGCACATCCAATGTCGATGCCATGGCAACTGGTTGGAGCCGCTTCGGTTACGCGCTGCTCGTTAGGCAGATTCCAGCATCAGCCCTCAGCGGGTGCCTCCACCGCCAGACTCAATGAAACGTAGCGACATCTGGTGGTAAAGCCGCTTGCGGCAGACAAAGGGAGCCACAAAATCGGCTACCAGCGCGGAGGCCAGGAGCGGCATCATGAGGCCCCGGCTTGCGGTTGTTTCCGAAATGATGATGACAGCCGTAAGGGGCGCCCGCACCACACCCGTGAAATAGGCCACCATCCCAAGCAGGACGATCGCTCCGGGTGGATAGGTCGGAAAAATGCTTCGAAGCACATCTCCGACGCCCGCACCGACCGAGAGCGAGGGGGCGAAGATACCGCCGGGAAGGCCCGATACCGCCGTCGCAAGTGTCGTCAGGAGCTTGGCCGCGCCGAACCAGATCGGGACGTCCGAACCGGTGATGATCGCGTGCGCCGTGGAATAACCAGTGCCCCAGGTGAGGCCCGTCAGGACGCCGGTGACAGCGACGATGCAGCCGCAGCATCCGGCGAACATGATGGGTCGCCGCCTCATCCAGGCCAGCGGCCGCCAGGACGTGTTTCCGACCGCCAGCATGGCGCGGGAAAAAAACGAACCGAGCAGGCCGCCGAGCACACCGGCAATAGGTGCGGCCACCAATGCTTCACGAACGCTCAGCGTCTGCTGCATAGCGCCGAAGTAGACATAATCCCCCGCAAGGCCCAGGCTGACCATGCCGGCGATCAGCACTGCCGCCATCACCAGGAGGGTCATCCTCTGCTCATAGGCTGCGGCCAGTTCCTCGATGGCGAAGGCGACGCCCGCCAAAGGCGTGTTGAACGCCGCAGCGACGCCCGCCGCGCCGCCGGCGATATAGACCGAAGCCCGTACCGGGATCGCCAGGAAACGGTGCGCATATCCCATGATGGAAGCTGCGATCTGCACCGTCGGCCCCTCTCGGCCTACCGACGCGCCCAGCAGCAAAGTGCAGATCGTGAGAATGAATTTGGCGATCGCGGTTCGCGCGGAAACCAGCCGATCCATGCCCCGCTCCGGATTGCGGGTCGCTGCGATCGTCTGGGGTATGCCGGAACCGGTGGCGGCCGGTGC
>JGI24741J21665_1000187_pt1 | contig 18098 bp, 13 predicted proteins | sample KBSCornC7_FD_21665 | JGI IMG/M metagenome (IMG submission 21665) | reverse complement strand
CCTTGCGGGTCCGGCGCATTAACGAGTTCCAAAAGCTCAAGCCTATGGTCAAAAATATGGCTGGATTAGGAGCGCTGCAAGGCAGCAGCTATACCACCTATCTTGTAGCTCTGGCCACCGGGCCCGTAGCCTATGTATCGGCTATCCGCTCGGCCAATGTGCTAATTGGCGCCTTGCTGGGCATCGTTTTGTTAAAAGAAAAACTGACCAGCTTTAAGTTGATATCCTTTGGCATGATCTTGCTGGGCGGTGTTTTGCTGGCCATCGGATCGTAAACTGATGCTATACTGCTTGCATGAAGAATTCCCCCAACCTTGAAGCCGTGGTTTTTGATGTCGACGGTATGCTGTTAGACACTCGAGAGTTTATTTTCCAAGCCTACGAAGATACCTTACAGCGTTTTGGCCATCAGGTACCCAGCAGGGCTGACATTTCCAAGGAAATTGGCCGGTCGCTGCAGGATTGTTACCTGGCTTTTGCACCTAACGGCGACATCGAAGCGCTGTGCGTGGCCCATGACACTTTCCAAAATACTCCTGAAAAGATCGGCCTGATCACCGCCTATCCCGGCGTCCCAGAGATGCTGCAGATCCTCAAAGACAATGGCATGAAGCTGGCAGTTTTCAGCAGCCGCAAGCTGACGCTGGTTTCTTCGCTGCAGCAAGCCGGCATTGCCGAGTATTTTGAAGTAATCGTCCAGGGTGACGAAGTAACCCACCATAAACCCCATCCCGAAGGTTTATTTAAGGCCTTGGGCGGCCTGGAAGTGCAGCCCAACCACGCCGCCATGATCGGCGACGCCGCGGTAGATATCCTGGCCGGCAAAGCCGCCAAAGTAGCTATGACCATTGGCATCACGCATGGCTTTGGCACCCGCGATGAGCTGGTGACCGCCAAACCCGACCACATCGTAGCCGGCGTAGCGGAGATTCTGCCGCTGGTGCTCCCGGGCTAGTCAGCCCTTATCTAAACTTGTACGAGTGGTACCAGAAATCCCCGCTGCGCGGGTTGACGCACAGCCCATAAGCCATATCAGATCGAGCCTGAAACATCGTACAGCTAATGTCCTGGATGGCCGGGTCGTGCTCCAGGTTAGGTAGGGCCGGATTGGCATGCCGAACCTCGGCACTTCCCTGACTGGTTGGACGGGTATACGTTTTGTTATAAGAGGTAATGTAATACCTGTACGGCTGCCAGGCCTTGTCCGGGCAACCAGCTTTTATAGGATCGCAGTCATATAAAATAGTGTTTTGAGCAACCAGCTCCTGAGCCTGGGAGACAGACAGCCGCAAATGCAGGTCAAAGTCGTAGGAGTGTTTTCCGTAGTAGATTGACTGTTTGTCTACCACCTTAGCTCCAGCTAGATAGCGATCAGCCGCTATAATGGCATTTTTCGGCTCGGCACTATCGGTATTTTGATCGTATCTACCGAACACTAAGGCTAAAGGTATAGCTACAGCCAGCACCACCCCAAGAATGGCTATCTGCTTATAGCGATTTCGGCGTACCTTACTGGGCACAGGCTTTTTTGTTTTAGATACCATATCTATATCCTAGCGCATATGCGCAATCCCCGTTATTAACAACATCCCAAAGATAATGGCAAAAGCAGCTGCAGTATAAAGCACCGTTCGGGCCATATGCAGCTGGCGCTCGCCATATTTATGGAATTTGGTAAGGTCCTCTAGGAATCTATTACGAAAAACTAGCAAGGCCACGCCAATGACTATACAAATTATGCCTCCGGCAAACTGCGACACTAGTTATATTCCATTCGGTTTTAAAATTGACATAGTTAAAACTAATGCAAGTACAGCCAGGGGAATTATTATCATTACAAAAATAGATAATTTAGCAGTACGCAGGTTTCGGAGGCAGGAGTCATCTAAGGAAAAGCCTTTTTCTTTTAGTTCCTTTATAACAGAGGCCAGCTGAGGCGTGAGGAACCCAAAGCCAACAGAACCTTTGGTGTAAAAGTAGAGATATCCCCATCTGCTCAAACGCACCTCGGTGTTTAAAGGCGTAGCTCTTTTATGGATGCGCGACATTTTAAACTCTGCCAGCTTATCGCCAATTGATAGCGTGACAAACGGCCAGGTTGCACCCGCAGGCAATGTATCTCTGGACGGTGTTTTGATACCATTCGTTACGGCCATAAGTAACCTGGGCGCATTACAACCAGCGCCCCTAAATATGATGTTATATTTTTCTGTCTTAGACATTTTTATGGCTAAACTTTACATCATATCGCCCTGGATAACAATTGCCGCATCTATCATAGAATTTATTTTTTATCATTTTTTCGTGAGCGGTAGAGTACAAGATTGACACCGCCAACGGCCATGATGCCCGCGTTAAGGCCCGTAAACCACATCACGGCTGAAGTATTTTCTGGCGTAACTACGTACCCTACCAAAATGCTCAATATTATCGTTCCTACCACCAAGCGTGCGTATGTAGGAAGTTGATCTTTATTAAACTCAACGTTTTTACCGGTGTACCAATCTAGAAAACCGGAGTTTGGCATCCGCGTTCTGGATAGAAAGAATACCACGGTCATAAAAACGAAGGAGATAATAACTAGTATGGATTGTTTGTCTTGCATAGAACTACGCTAATTATGGGACTTTGTCCGCCTTTGTTTTTCATCTTCTCGCTTACTTGTTTTTTATTGTATCTTTAAAAAGAAGGTACCAGAAAAGGTAAAATATTAAAACACTACTTACGGCCTTCAACGCTAGCAAAATATAAGAAATGACGTTTGATGTGTAGAACAGCTTGATCAATAAACTTAGCATAGAAAGTAGCGCTAGGGACAAAATAATCCCCGAAAAATGCATGCTATGCAACTTTTTATATGCTACATATTCTGGTGTTCCAGATCTGTAGGGAGTGTTTGCTGACTTATGTTTTATCCTGAAATATACCCTGTACGCAATTACTGACAGTACAATGGCTACGACTAAAATGTCCACGCACTCTACTCAAACCCTTTCTTCTTACCGTAGGCAACGAATAGTAATGCCACATAAAACAGGATGACTACTATTGGACCTGCCAAAAGAAAACCATGCGTCCCTGAAGAGCGCATCACAGCAAGCGTACTGAATGTCAGCAACAGCATTGCAACAGCTAGCGCGGCTATACCCATGAAAAGCTTTTTTGGCTCCAGTAACCTCAGATAACCTTTATAGATCGCTGAGCCAGGCTTGTGTTTCGCCAGTATCGTTTTATGTTTTATCCTGAAATATATCAAGTAACCTAAGTAATGTACCGACAGTACGAACAAGGCGATAGTAAACAGAAATATTGCATTATCGCTTAACATAACAACCCTTTCTAATGAGCATAATTATACGCTATTTATCGTCTCCACGATCCAGCATCCGGTATTAGGTCTGGGCCAGGAGGGGTACTAAATACCTCGCTGTCAGATGCACCTAGAGCCCCTTCAATAAATCCATACGTGCCGAACAAGATTCCACCTATTAAATATCCAGTTGGTGCCAATAAAAGGCATCCTGCACCCGCTGCCTCTAGAGTGATGATAGCCCCTGCTCCGCATCCTAGCCCAGCGCCTAGCGAAGAACCAACTTTGTAGTAGTCCATGCCCGAATTTATAGCCTGTATTGGATGAAAAGCGGCAGCCCCAGAAGCAGTCTCTCCGTATGGATGTGGGTTTATCTTAGTCAGCTCAACCCCTCTTACCGTTGCCACCCCCATAGCCGTAGACGTGTCCCTAGGCTTTGGGGCAGGTGGGGCTGGTGCCCGTGGTATTGTTTTGGCTATCGTAAGGGTTACGTTCCGCACCGCACCACTTCCCTGTAATGGGATACGGGTGGCAGGCTGCAATACATACACCGATATCGTCGGCTGCAGATTGGCACCGCCGGCTGGCTGCAGGATGCTGCCGCTGTTTCCGCAGGCCTGCAAACAGCGTCCGCTGTAGTCACTGGTGTTAATCGGGTCTACTCCGTAGGCGTAGCCGTTTACGTTACCGCCGGGCACCGGGTCCATCGAGGTAAAGCGGCCAATGGTTGGCAGGTAGACCCGGGCGCCCATTTGGATGGGCATCAAGGTCAACAAACTCTCCGTTGCCTTTTGCAGCGGGCCGCCAAAGCCGTAGCTGCCGTTGGGGCCTACCGGCGGCAAGGTGCTGCCCTGGATGACATTGCCAAACGGATCGTAGGTGTAGCTGCTTAATGGGCCATTTCCCGTGCTGGTGTTGGTACCGGCAGCATTGGCGGTTAACAGCGTGCGGCCCAAAGCGCTGGACAGTGTGTATTGTTTTTGGTTGTTGGTGACAGCTTCGTTGGGCTTGATGGTCAACATTACACCGCCAGGCAATTGTATGGTTTTCTCGATGATGTTCCAGTTGGCGTCGCGGACAAAGCTGGGGCCGTCGCCGGCACCGGTGTAGCCGTTAAAGGTGTAGTGGTCCAGGTTCCAGTTCCAGTGGTCGATGTTGTCTTGCTCGCGGTAGACAATGCGTCCCTGGGCGTCACGGGTGTAGTAGATAGCCGTACCGCTATCTGCATTGTCGTCACGCTGGACGATACAGGAGTTACGGTCGGAGGCGTCATAGCAGAACCGGGTGGGTTTTGCGCCAGTACCCAGGTAGGTCATGTTGCCATGGCTGTCGTATTCGGCGTAGTTAGCGGTAGCGTCAGAGCTGGCCACCAAGCGGTCGGCGTTGTCGTAACAGAACGTCGTGCTTACACCATCTATAGTCTGGCTGGTGCGGTTACCATTTTTACCGGAATTGGCGTTCATGTTGCTGCCGGTACAGCTGCTGTTTTGTGTCCCGAAGCCGTAGGTAAAGGTGTGCGGGCCGGTAGTGGCGGTGGTTAAGCGGCCGGCTTTGTCGTAGCTGAAGTTCGACCACAGCTGGTTGCTGCCGGATTGCACCACGTCATTCATTACTTTGCCGCTTTGAGTGTAGGCTAAGGTGTCAGAAATGCTGGTGGTGCCGTCACCCATGCGGTAGGTCAGGCTGTTAGCCCGGCCGAAGTTGTCGTAACTTGGTGTGTTACGCAGCTGGCCGGCATTGTTGTAGTCCACATGGTCTACCCGGCCATATTGTCCGTAAACCACCGTGGAGTAGACGGTATTGTCCAACTTCTGGACCGTCGGACGCCCGTAGTTGTCGTACTCGAAAGTCTCGGTGCCAACCGGGCTGATGCGCTGGTTCATGCGGCCGAAGGTGTCGTAGCTGGTGGTCGTTTCATCGTCGTGGACGTCGCGGTATTTCACGGTGCGGCCTAGTAAGTCGGTCCATACCACAATCCAGCCGTTTTCATCCCACTGGGTGACTTCCAGGGGGTCACCGCCAACAGCGTAGTCGTATTGGGTGCGGTGAACAGGCTCGCCGTTCCAGGCGGGGGTGGTGGAGATTGTCACGCGGCCGCGACTGTCGTACACCACACAGGTCCAGCTTTCGTTGTTGTAGCGGCTGGCAACCACGCGGCCGGCGTCGTCGTAGATATATTCGGTGGTGCGGGCAGTTTGGGCGCCGGCACCATCGGGGTCGGCTTCGGTCTTTTTCTTGATGCGGCCGGCCTGTTTGTAGGCTTCAGTTTGGGAAGTACACGGGGTGTCGCGGGTTTCAGTAGCCCCGTAATAGGTGTAGGTATTGGTTGGATTACTGCTGGCATTACCGGCGGTGGTACTGCTAGTTGGGCGCAGCAGGCTGCCGGTGGCACCTTGCGCCTCGAAGGTGTTAGTACTGGTAAGATTGAGGCCGCCGGAATCTACCGTCACACTTTGCGGCTGCGAAAGTTCTGGCGTTAGGCCGAAGTTGGTAGTTGAAGTCGTGTCGCCAATCTGTTGGTCGTAACTCTTGCTGCTGGTGGTTAGGCCATAGTCTGGTTTAAGGTAGCTGCTCCAGTTGGTGGTGTAGGTAAAGCCGCCCTGCTGCTGGATGCGTGCCTGGAAAGCACCGCTGCTACCGGTTTTGCGGTAGGCGTCAATACGAAAACGTTTTGGCGCGCTGTCGCTAACGGTAAAGCTGGTGCTGGTGACCGTGCGCGAAGCGCTGTCGATCCACTGGTTCCCCAGGATTAGTTGGTCATCTACCCAGATGCGAATACCATCGCTGGTGTCGGCGTTAATGGTGTACGTGCCGTTTGGCAAACGCAGCTTACCGGTGGCGCTAAAGCCAATGCCCTGCATGCCGCTGCCAGCGGTAATTGGCGGCGTGGTAAAGGCGTAGTCCAGGACGCCAGAGGTAGCCGGGTTTAAGCCGGTGGTGTGCAGTTTTGGTGCGCCCCATAGCGCGCCATTGGTATTACCGGTTTGTTTTTGGTAGTCATACCAGGCCACAGATGGGCCGACGATGCCGCCGTCGTAGGTTGATTCGGCGCGGGCCACTTGATTGGTGTAGGTTGATAACGGTACCTGATTTTTGGGGTTGCTGCTGTCGAACCACTCTTTTGGCGCTGGCCCGTAGGTGGCTACCGGCCGGTCCTCGTCGTCGTAGATTTTAGTGCTCTTTAGGCCGGTCGGATCGGTGGTGCTGTAGACGATATCTTTAGCCGGGTCCCACTCGGTGGTTACGCTTTGGTTAAGTTTATCGGTAGCCTCGACGGTACGGTACAAGTTGTCGTATTTAATGCGGCGGGTAAAGCCGTTTGGTTCACTATCATTAACGACGTGTTCTTTGGTTAGGCCAGCGTAGCCAGGGATAGTTACGCCATTGGTATCGACGTAGGCTTTAACGCCCGGCAGGTACTCGATGGTGTGCTGCACCCGTACAGCGTTAGCTGTGGGAGCAGGCTGCGTAACAGATACCGCCCGGCCAATAGCGTCGTAGTCAATGGAGGTATTTACTGTGGCATCATTACTGCGTTTGCCGGCAGCGATGGCGTCCATGGTTAACGGATCGCGCACTGAGCTTAGGCGGTAGCCAATGGTCTGATTTTGGTCGTTTTGGACCGCCTGGTATCCGTAGTCAGTTAGTAAATTACCAGGTTGAGCTACACGTGCCAATTGTCCCTGAATGTAATAGAAGTTGGTAGTGCGGCCGTCGTTTGTTTGCAAAGCACACAACATGCCGGCCGGCGCTTGAGCGTCAAAACCAGTTGGTGCGCTGCCGCACTGTGTGTCACCACTGTAGTACAGGGTGGCTGTGCGCGAAGTGTCCACACCATCTTTAATTTTGGACAAATGTACCGGACCGCCATTTTGGCTTTGGTACTCGTACTGTAAGGCCGCAGGCTTGCGGTCATCTACCGCACCGGTCACCGACGTAAGCGTGCCGTCGGTACCAAAGACGTAGGTTAAGCCATCGCTGTCTTGCAGTGTATACGTGCCGTCAGCGTTGCGTACCAGGTTTCCGTCCTCGTTAACGGGAGGCTTGTAACCGCTACCATTCCAGGAATATTCATGTGTAGTACCGGTGGCATCCACCAAGGTTACACTATTCTGTCCTGGCTTGAGGTACTGGTAGTTACCGCTGCCGCTGAGCCCCAAGCTCCAGCCCGCGGGCAACACCTGAGCGCTTGGAGACAACCAGGCGGTTGGCACGATTTGCTGGGCCACTGCCCCTTGGACCTTCAGCTGGAACATTGCCGGACCACCAGAATCAAAGTATTCAATAGTAATGGGGACGGGGGTGTTAGCAGTCATGGCGTAGCCGCTGCCATAGCCTTCGGTTGGGCCATGGGGGGTCCAGTCGTTATATACCACTGTCGAATTGCTTCCAGCGCCCACAGTTATCTTGGTGCCATCATCACTGATACTGCCAAAGTTGTAGGTACCGCTTACTGGCACTGTTACGTAGCCGGACCAGCGGACCAGGAAGTCGTTCGGGCCGCCCGCCACCGGTGCCCCGCTGCCCCAGTCAAAGCTCATGTAGGGGTCCAGCCGCTTCATGACCATCGGGTTGCCGCTGGAGAAGGTGTCGGTGCCATCCTGTTTGGCAAAATAGCTGCCGGTAAGGCCATGCTGGTCGGCCACCGGACGGACACCGGTCTGCAGCCAGGCATTGGGCAATATTTGTTCGTCCACCGGACCCTTAACGTACACGTGAGCGTACGCGGGCGAGGTAGCTTCCTGATATTCAATATGAATCGGAACCGTCTGACCAGCCTGCAAAGTAATGGAATTTGTTCCATAACAGATGCCGGTATAACAGCCGCCATGTGCATACTGCTGCTGGCCATTAACCGTTACCGTCAGGACGTCATCTTCATTACCACCGAAGTAATATGTACCGGTGGTTGGGGCCACAAAATACCCATCCCAGGCGGCAAAGAACCAGTCATTATTGATGGTGCCCGCCGACGGCGATCCGCTATTCCAGTTGAAATCGACATTCTGGTCAACACGGGTTACCTGCGGTGGACTACTCGGCAGGCCACCGGAGTAATTGGCGGCCACATTCCAATATTTGCCCACCAGGCCATTGCGGGATTTCAGCGGCGAGTTATAGTTTAAGCCCACGCCCAGCGCACCGCCCAGGGCATCCGAACTGTGACTGCTGGTAGCCGTGCTGACATTTCCGGTAGCCAGGTCAACACTGACGGGGCCTAAATTGTCATAGGTCTGCGACGCGTTTTTACCATTTCGTGAATCGATGCGGAACGGTACCGATGTCCCCCAACCGCTATAGGCATTGGTAATTGGATCAAAGCTACGAGCCTGTACGTAATAGGTTGATCCGTCCTGCAAAATACCGTCAGGAATTGTCCACTGGCTGGCATTTTGCTTGCCCGACGTAATCAGCGCGCCGCTGGCACCGAGACCGCTGCTTACCAAAACTTCGTATTGTAATGGCGTGCTGCCGTTGGGGTTACTCATACTGTTAACCGAGAATGACGGCTGCAGGTCGGTATACACCTGGTTAGCGGTTGGTGTAGCAATGCTCGGCGCAGCCGGTGGCCCACCGTAGGTAAAGTCGACAAAGGTATTATCGGGGTCAAAGTTTTTAAATGATGAGTAGCTGCCGTCTTCACCGCCGATCATCAGCCAGCCACCAAAGTCGCCCCGGCTGATAAGTAGTTGGTAGATGCTGGTTACGTTGATATCACCAACCGTAGCCAGGCCTCCGGCAACGTTATAGGCGTTGCCTTCCAGGCAGTTAAAGCCGTTCAGGCAGACAGCGTGGCCGACATAGTAGGTATGCGCGTCATAGGTGCCGGTCCAGAACCCGGCATTGGTACGCTGCGTCAGGTGCAGCGTGGCATTAGTGAGGATATTATTGCCGTCCCGGAACTGGTCGTAGGGGGCCATAAAGGCACCGCGCCAGTAACGCAACACATTATTACTATCAAATAATGACCCGGCATAAGGGTTACAAACGTTAGAGTAACAGACGTAGCCATCACTTTTTAGCGATACATAATTACCACCGGCGCGTGTCCCGAACGTACTGCGAAACGTCGGGTCAATAACCGCCGGGAAAGCCTTGCCGGGCAAATTATTCAGGTAGTTCTTATCCACCGACAGGGTGATCGTGCCGTTATCGTAGCTTTGGTTAAAGACATTGTTTTCGGTCACAAAACCAAAATTGTTAAGAATAAGGTTGGCTGGTGCTACAGCAAACTCATCGTTCATCGAGCCTTGCAGCTGATAGTAGTGCCCCTGATTGTCGCCGGCATCTTTTTGCTTGAGATTAGCGCCGATTACTTTAAAGTCCACCTTGTTGGTAGCATTTTTATCTTTAAGAATAATATTTTCTTTCACTGAGTCGTTGTGCACCGAGTATTCAACGTTCACACCCGGCCATAAATCGTAATAATGGACGGTTTGCTTACCATCTTTGTCGGTGGTAATAACTGGTGCAACCGACTTGGCATTAACCGGTGCCAGGCCAATTTGGTCGTTGCCCTTTTTGATCCGCACCATGCCCTTGTCGGAATTGCTTGGCGCAAAGCGCGACTCCCAGGCGTTGCCACTAGCCTTAAAAGTGGTTGTGGGGCTGAGCCACGATTCCACTTGTCCGAAGGCCCGGCCGACGGCAGTCCCGGCATCACCGGCATTCTTGTCTTCACTGAGCGTATTGTTAATCGTTTTCCAGCTGCCGTCCTGCTTGAAGAACTGAGGCACAGCATAACGCCGCTCGTGCAGCGAGCCATCGGCCGCAACCGACACCGAACTGGTAGCAGTGCGTCGGTCGGTTAATTCATGGGGAGTAATCTTTGGTTTCTCGGCAATGCCCTTAAGCGCCTCGCCGCCGGTAGCCGCGGTTTTGCCCAGCTGCGAGAGAGTCCCCACCGCTCTGGTATCGGCGGCGGCTTTATTCTTGGCGATTGTCGGCGCCATACCACCGGGGGAGCCAAAGCTATGCTCTTGAGTAGTGGTTTTTTGGTCCAGGGGTGTAGCGTGTTTATCAATGCCCGTTTTGGCATGGCTAGCCTCTATCGACAGTGCTACCGCCGAGGCTGTTGGTATAGCCGTACTCGCCAAAAATGCTAACAGCAAGGCCAGCACCCCCGCCCGTACTGCCTGTTTTTTAATACGTAAACCTGCAGCCTGCAGTATCTGCTTTGACTTCTCCCTCATCTCGTCTCCCCCTGGTAACCTTCAGCTCTGTGAAATAGTTTATTTATTTTCTGATTTTTATCTGAGATACCATCATAATATAAACAAAAAATTAACTTCCAATGAACTTGTCAAAGTTTATTGCTCGGTTGGTTTTATGGAGCGTTACTGCGTATTACTTTTTATAAAGTTCAGCGTTGCCGTTAAAGCCGCTTTACCGTCGGCGGTATCCAGGTTGAATTGATACTCATGAGGCAGTGCCGGCTGGTGTGCGTCGGCATAAAACAAGCGGTCCACCTTCACGCCCAGCGTTTGCAGTTTGTCGGCAAACGGTTGCGATTGAACTTTGGTTAAAGGGTCAGCGTTACCGCCAGTTATATAAGTAGTCGGGAAATCTTTGGTGACATGGTAGTAGGCCGACATCTGTTGCAGTATTGGGTCATCGGCCTTGCCCCGCTTGCCGGTATACGCCCACACGCTGACATCATCGCCCCAGCCGATAATTTTGGGCAAGGTAGGGTTAGGCTGGATTAAAGCTTCCATTTTGTAAATGCCGCAGTTCAAGATAACTCCCTTTAGCTGTGATGGCTTAAGCGCCGGGGCTATATGCACCTCGGCCGCATAGCCCGGGTTAGTTACAATCGCGGCCATCTGGCTGGAAAGTTGCGAGCCAGCCGAATCACCAGCCAGAAAAATCTTGCCGGTATCGGCATGAAACTCATCGGCTTTGGTTTGGACATAGGCGTAGAGGTCATTTAACTGATGTACCGCAGTTGGGTAATGCTTTTCGGGGCCCCGGGTATAGTCAGCAGAAATGACGGTATAGCCTTCGGCGGCCAGCAATTTGTAGTACGTGGCATTATTGGTCTTATCGCCCGATACCCAGGCGCCGCCATGCGTCCAAATAATAAGTGGCAACTTTTTGGACGTCTGCGTAACATTTTGCGGAAAATATACGTCCAACAGCCCATCTGTATCATGCTGGCGATAGCGCTGGTCGGAAAGTACGGTAATTGGTACCGAAGGGGCGTGTTTCTCTAGTGCCTGCGAGCTCTTAATATCGTTGCGCGTAAAAACCCAGCGAATAACCAGTGCGCCTGGCCACGGACTTATTTTAAAAGCCAGGGCTACCAAAATAACAAGCGCCACCAAGCTACCCCCGGCCCATAACAGCACTTTTCTTAAGCGGTGCGACGGTTTGGCAGCCTTTGTTCGTTTTTTCAAGAAATGCCCCTCTTTCTGCTTTTATTTATACCACACGGCAGGAGGCACAGACCAAGAAACTTTGCTATACTGGCACACGAACAGTATCAGCAAGGATAAAACATGTACAAAATCGCTATCTCTGGGGGCCCAAACGCTGGCAAAACAACGTTGTGGCAGGCGTTGCAGGCAGAGTTTCCTGAGGCCCACTTTGTTCCCGAGCCGGCTACAACATTTTTAGAAGATCAGGAGCGGCAGCAAAAAGATAATCCGCACCACGAGCTTTGCGCCCCCTGGATTGATTACACCAAATTTGGCCCTGCCGTTACAGCATTATCACTCAAGCTTGAAGCCGACATACCTCCCGAGACCCGCCTAACGTTCCTCGATCGCAGCCTGGTAGATACCGTTGCCTACTCCCGGCTCAATAATTTTGAGCGCTTTATTCCTATTGTAGAGCCCCATCTCCAGGCTGCCCGTTATACCATGGGCATTATTTGTCAGCCCGTAGGCAGCTATACCGAAACGAACATTCGCCGCGAAACCCCCGAAGAAGCCCTGCAAACCCACCGTCAGTTACAGCAGGCTTATAACGAAACGGGCATGCCGGTACTTACTCTGCCCGCCTTCTCGGTAGCGGACCGGGTGGCAGTCATCAGGGACGTCGTTGCTAACCTGCCCTAGTTTTTCTGAAATGTAATTTTTATGATTGCGCAGTTGTGTATACTAAAGCGCTGTGGCTTACATACATATTCTGGACCTGATAGGCGTTTTTGCATTTGCTGCGTATGGATCCCATAAGGCGATTGTCGCTCGGTTTGATCTGTTTGGTGTATTGGCCTGCGGTGCCTTAACGGCTTTCGGCGGCGGGACTATCCGCGAGCTTATTCTTAATAGTGCACCTGCTTATCTATCTGATTACAGTTATCTTATTGCTGCCATCGTTGGTACGGTGTTTGCTATTGCGGTTCACCGTCACTTTGCACGTTTAGAAAAGTATCTGCTGGTGGTTGATGCGATTGGCCTGGCGGTGTTTGCCTATATTGGCGCGCATCAGGCTGCGACCCATCATCTGGGTTTGGCAGCCATGGTTTTGTTTGCCACCCTAACCGCCGTTGGCGGTGGCATACTATCCGACCTGGTCTCCGGCCGGCGGCCCGAAGCGCTGTATAAAGACGCTTACCCGCTGCCGGCTATTTTTCTGGCCATCATGTACTATCTGATGCAGCCACTTGACAACAGCAGCTTGCCTGCTCTCTCGCTGATCATTGCCGCCTGTGTTGTCCGCCTGCTATCGCTTAGCTTGAGTATTCGCCTTTGGCGGCCTGCCGCTAAAGCCATATCACCTAAGGCACGCAATCGTCCCTGGTGGCAGCGACTATTTACACTGGAATTCCTAACGAAATACTACTAGCTCCAATAACATACTTAACGTGTTAACTTACCAGTATGCCGCGTGCTGTAAGGCCGGGCTAGCAAAGGGGCAAAGGGACGGCCATATTTTCATAGTCAGCATAGGTCGCACTAGCATATTGTGGCGGCTGGTTAAGCTGATTCAGTGGTGGCGTCAGCCTGTACCACAACGGGCTTTGACGCTTTGATTCTTTGCCCTGTGAGAAAACAGTGCGACCATCGGGCACCTGGCAGTCAACCTGGTGCAGCTCATTATCCTCGTAGGCACCGGTAACTTTTCCGTCTTCAGTGGCCGTACCAGGCCCCTTGTATACCTGGATAGTTTTAGAGTTACTGTGCAAATAATTAAACCTGATCATCGGCAGCTCATTGGCGGGCAGGGTCTCGCCCGGAGTAGGTACACGTGGCGTTATCGCCGGCAAGGGTGGGTTGGAAGTCTCTGACTCGAGTGAGGTTGCCGGGCCGACCCTGGTATTGCCTTCGCCATCGCCACAACCGGTTAGTAGTACCGCCAGGGCGGCAACCGAACCGACGACCGCAGCTCTTGGCATATTTAAGACTGACCTAGAGTGGGCTTGTTCAAATCCGGACATAGCTGATCCTCCGTGTTAGTAAGCCTTAATCCTACTGATGCTGACGGCCGCCAGCTGTAAAAAATTTAGCTGCTTACTTATTATGGATTTCCGGAGCTATTTGCGGTTCATCCGGCACGCGGAAATCTTTGTGCCGTGAAGCCTTGATCATCAGGCCGCAGCCCACCAGCGTCACGGCCACGATAAACCAACCGGCTGCAAAAACCGTATGCTGTTTGCTGACATAGCCAAATAATAGTGCAAAGGGCAAAAAGATCAGCCACGAGGTAGTACTGACTGCCGATGAGGCACCGGCCCGTACCTTGGAGGGCAGCGCATCATGCAGTAGCTTGGTAAAAATAACTCCCAGGCCCAGCCCAAAGAAAGTCAGGACGAATAAGGCGATTATATCGACTATCGCCTGCTTTACAAATACCAGCGTCAGGCTACTGGCAATCATCAGGGCCACAATGGGATACAGTATTTTGATCTGAAAGATCTGGATACGCTCGGCCGCTACACCGCCAAAGCCATAGGCCGCCATAAGCGCTGCGTTGGCCGGTCCGTACAAGAATACCGGTGCCAGCAAGGCTACCAGCCACAACTGGCCAAATTCCAGGCTAAATTGCACCAGTACGCCCATGATGGCCATTATGGCTACAATCTGCAACAGACGCCCCTTCTGAAAAACCGCACCAAAAGTCGTTTTGATATGCTTGATAATTGGTTCGGATATTTCCGATTTGTGCAGGGTCGGCTCTTTAAAACACCACAAAGCAATAATTGATACCAGCACCAAAGGGATCGTCAGAAAATAGGTGGCCCGGGGCTCCAGCCACCCGGCGATAAGCCCGCCGCATAACGAACCAAGGACCAGTGCTAATCCGTCGATAAGCCGGATACGGCCTAAAAACTTTTCAAACCGCTCGGTTTTGCCGGTTTCCTGCAGCAAAAGATCATACAAAATGGAGTCATAGGTCCCCGAGTACATGGCAATAAAAATACCCCAAAACACCGCACAAATAATATAAGATAGAACGCCGTGGCTTAGGCCGCCGACCAGCGAGCTGATCATCAGCGCCAGGCTGGCCAGAATTAAAACCCCTTTACGGCTCCAGCGGTCGGCCAAAATACCCGAGGGAGTTTCAAAAAACGGCACGAAGGCGGCATAGGCCGCCACCATCACGCCGATGGTCGCCTCATCAAAGCCGATGCTGGTCATAAACAATTTTTCTATGGGATACCACAGCACGAAACCTTGTGAAAAAGCTGCAATATATAGGGGCAACAGGCGCTTATGTAGAGGTGTTTTCAGCCAACCAGTAACAGACATGATTGTATGATAGCAACTGTTCGCCTGATCCCCTAGCCTTGCCGCAGCCGGCTACTCGTAGTGCAAGGCTTCAACCGGATCAAGCTTGGCCGCCCGCCGTGCCGGGTATAGCCCCGCTAGTAGGCCAATAGCAGTAGTAAGAGCAACGACACCGATCACCAGCCAAAGCGGCAGCATAATGATATTGGCACTTTGGATATTATTACTTTGCAGCTGTTTGTTGATAAAAGGATTAGCCAACAGAACCAGGCCATAGCCCACCGCCAAACCAACCACGCCGCCTAAAAAGCCCAACAACGAAGCTTCGAAAGTAAACACCCGGCTAACCGTTGACCGCCGGGCGCCCACGGCGCGCATCACTCCGATTTCCCGGGTACGCTCCAAAATAGCCATTACCATGGTATTGACGACGCCAACTGCCGCTACAATTAGGGCAATACCACCGATACCGCCCAGCACCAGTCCTAATATATTGAAGATAGAGAGCTCCTGTTTAATCTGGGACTGTGCATCAGCTGCGCCTACTTTGTAGGTGCTTCTAATGTCCTTGGCGACGCTGGCGGCGTTTGAGGCCTTGTCAACCTTAACCACAAAGGAGTTGTAGCCGTTTTTAGCCAGCATATCAACTGTAGTCAATGTCGGCTCGCCCCGCGAATTACAGTTTGGGGTCCGTGCCGCCTGGCATGCGGCTTGCGCTGCCTGCTGTGCCGCTGGAGTTACCTCGTAGCGTTGGTCCAGCTGCATACCACGAGCCCAGGCCAGAGGCACGCGGATGGTGTATCGATCTCTTTCCGACTGCGTAATACCAATCACGGTCGCGGTAAGCGTAACCGGCTGCGGCTTATAATCACGTCCATCGGCCCCGGGATGGGAGCTAAACCAGGCCTGCTGGTCTTCGGCTTGTTTTTTAGGATCCGACCCAGCGCCGGTGTAATAATTGCTGGTAAATAAGCCGATCTGTTTGCCAACTAGTCCCTGGTAGTTGTGCTTAAAGCCCAATTTATCGGCATAGTCAGAGCTAAGTGTTACCACGCCTTCTTTGTCGGCATCAGTGATGCTGCGGCCGGCAACAACATCGTCAACCAGCACGCCATTGGCATCGTAAGCCACCATTTGTTCGGTACGCAGCTTCTGTGTACCAAAAGTTAACGCCTCAAATTGCCACATATTGGTTTGCCGGGCAACACCGGTTACATGCGGCCGGGCAGCTATTTTGGACGCTAAATCATCGGTCAGTTTTGTACAATCATTACAATTGCCGCCGCTGGACCGATTATCCCAGCTGATGTCGGTTTGCGGCGACACGGCCACTTGCTGAAAGACGCCGTTTGACTCCAGCTGTTTGATCATAAAGCTCTTCAGGCTGAAGACCGTGGCCAGCATAATAGTCACGCTGGTTGCACCAATAACGATCGCAAAGATAGTTAACACGCTACGTAATTTTTGCCGCCAAATATTGCGCAGGGCCATCAGGATGTAGTCTTTGAAGCGCATCGCTAACTTTGCCCCCGTACCGATAAGTGGCCATCTTTAATTTGGACGGTCCGGCTGGCTTGCCGGGCAATACTCATATCATGGGTGATAATAATCAGCGTAATACCCTGGCGGTTAAGATCTTTTAGCAGCCGCATGATTTCCTCGCCACGGGCACTGTCCAGGTTGCCGGTTGGTTCGTCGGCAATAATAATCTTCGGTCGTATGGCCAGGGCCCTGGCAATGGCTACCCGCTGCCGCTGACCACCGGATAACTGCGTTGGTTTGTGTTTCAGCCGGTCGCCCAGGCCTACCGCCTGTAAGCACTCTATGGCTCGCTGTTTGCGCTCTTTGCTTTTGATGCGGGCAAAAATTAAGGGCAGCATGACGTTCTCCAGTGCCGTTTGGGTGCCCTGCAGGTTAAACGACTGGAATACAAAACCAACATGGCCATTACGGTAATCAGATAGTTTACGGTCGCTCATATGCGCCAGGTCCTCGCCGTCCACCAGCACCCGGCCTTCGGTCGGCCGGTCCAAGCCGCCGATGATATTAGCCAGGGTGGATTTACCCGAGCCTGAGGGCCCGGTAATAGCGATAAACTCACCAGCCTGCACGGTAAAACTAACTTTATCCAAGGCATTAAGCACTTCATCACCCAGGCGGTACGTTTTGGTAACATCGGTAAGCTCGATAAGTGCTGACATGGTTATAATCTTTCTTTTAGCATAAGCGCAAGTGGGCGTTTACACAATGCCAAAGCTATCTTCAAAAAGATAGCCATACATGGTTATCAGATAATAACGAGCCTGGGAGAAGCTTGTCAGTCCAGGTGGTACAGGGCAGTCAGGCGTAAAAACTCACCGACTATCAAAGATTGCGCAAAACAACGACCGATTTCGTCGCTCGCCTCTGGAGTTATAAGCAGCTTGCCCAGTTTGAGGTCACCGGTGTACTCTGGCCCATCGGTTGATTGAAAGGTGTAGTAACCAGTTTTTTTTCACTCCAGGAAAGCACGTCACTCCCTGGTAAGGTAGGATCTCCTCGGCCAAAAACCATAACCTGCTCCGTAGCGGTTACATGTCCCAGCCGACGATGAAAATTACTTGAATGTAGCATTTCATTACTAAATACACCGTTCTTTTGCCAAACGGAGCTATGAATATGTTCTGCTACCTCAAATGGTGTAATAAGCTCAGCCATTTATATCAAAATAACATGTCTTGGCCATATGTCAACTTGGGTCTGATATACGGCATCTGCACCACTGACGTTGGGCGGCACACAGCGACGGAGCAACACGCGCAGTTCTCCGGCCCAGCCGGAGCTGTCTGAGCATGTGCTCCGTCGCTGTGTGCCGCTTCACTCCTAGCTCGTCTTGCACATTGACAATTAATCACTTTTAGAATATAATATACAAATTATCAGGAGTCCTATCGTGATTGATGCAATCAAAGACATGCTGGTTAAGTGGAACAGCACCTACAACGAACGTGCCAAACTACAACATGCCTACATCATGCTGGTGCTTGCCGGCATTATACTGGCCGGTTTGGTTGGTCTGCTTAACTACGACGCCAGCCGCACTATCTTGCGCGTTTGCTTTGCCGGTTTAGGCATTG
>JGI24741J21665_1000186_pt1 | contig 18100 bp, 16 predicted proteins | sample KBSCornC7_FD_21665 | JGI IMG/M metagenome (IMG submission 21665) | reverse complement strand
TTCGTTCGAACGTGCGGGTGTGGCCGCGGTGCACATGGAGGACCAGGTCGGCCAGAAGCGCTGTGGTCATCGCCCCGGCAAGGAAGTGGTGCCGTTGGGCGAAATGGTCGATCGCATGAAGGCGGCTGTCGATGCGAAGACCGACAAGGATTTCGTGCTGATGGCGCGCACCGACGCTGCCGCAGTGGAAGGCCTCGACAGTGCGATCGAACGCGCGGTGGCCTATGTCGAAGCCGGCGCGGACATGATCTTCCCCGAGGCGATGAAGACGCTCGACGACTACCGCAAGTTCAAGGCGGCGGTGAAGGTGCCGATCCTCGCCAATCTCACCGAGTTCGGGTCCACGCCGTTTTTCACCGTCGACGAACTGCATTCCGCCAACGTGGACATAGCGCTGTATTGCTGCGGCGCGTATCGCGCGATGAACAAGGCCGCGCTGAATTTCTACGAAACCGTACGCCGCGAAGGAACGCAAAAATCCGTGGTGCCGGCGATGCAGACGCGGGAAGAGTTGTACGACTTCCTCGGCTACCACGCCTACGAGGACAAGCTGGACGAATTGTTCGCGGGCGGAAAGTGAGGCGCGCGCATGGCCGAAACGCCACTTGGTTCCGATGAAGCCGGGCGCGCGCCCAATTTCCGATGGGACGCGGCCGCTGCGATCATCGCGTCGCTGGTCGGCTTGCTGGCATTGATCGTGGCGGGGTATACCGCCTACATCCAGCGCCAGCAGGTGAGCGCGCAGGTTTGGCCATACCTGATGATGGCGGACAGCGACAATTCATCCGAATACATGTGGTTCAACAAGGGTGTCGGTCCTGCGCAGGTGAAAAGCGTGCAGGCTTTCGTGGACGGAAAGCTGCAACGCAATTGGACTGCCGTCTTCATGTCAATGCGGCTCGCCGGTATGGATTACGGGCAGAGTACGTTGAACGGCGACGTGCTGTCGGCCGGCGAAAAACTTGATTGGCTGCAGTTCAAGGACCATCGCGATTTTCAGGCGTTTCGCGAGGCGGCTCATCACACGAAGCTCGATTTCAAGGTGTGCTACTGCTCGACGCTGGGCGATTGCTGGATCAATGACTCGGCCAAGGGCTGGGGCAATCGACAACCCGTGGGGAAATGCCCCGCCGTTCCAGAGTCGCAACAGTTCGACGACTGACCGCCATGACTCCTTCGCAGCTTGATCCAGACCAACAGGCGTTGCCGACCGAACGGCGTGCGGTCGAGTGGGACGCGGTGGCTGCGATCATCGCCTCACTGGTCGGTTTCCTTGCATTACTCGTCGCCGGTTACACCGCCTACGTCCAGCGATACACCGCCGAAATCCAGAACAGGCAGGTCCAGGCGCAGGTCTGGCCGTACGTGATCAGCGGAAATGATGACCTGAACTTTGCGCTGACCGTCAGCAACCAGGGTGTCGGTCCCGCGATCGTGCGCAGCGTGCAGGTGCGGATGGATGGCAAATCGCAAAGCGATTGGAACCATATCGTGGCGAACATGGGTTTGCCGCCGCATTCGTTCTTCCAGTCGACCATCAACCGCTACGTGCTGAGTCCGGGCGAGCGACTGCAGATCATCAGGTTTTCCGACAAGGCGTTATGGCAGCGCTTCGAAAGCGCTGCCTTGAACAGGATGAGCATCGAAATCTGCTTCTGCTCGACGCTGGGTGAGTGCTGGATGTCCCGCAACAAGAACCTGATCGGGTCGCCGTCGATGCCGCTGCAACTGCGGGTCGATTCGGTCGATCGGTGTCCGCGACTCCCGCAATCGGAAGTATTCAACAACTGAGACACCACACGTCGCGGTGCGCTGCCGCACCGCATGAGTTCAACTGGAGAAAACGATGAGCGACAACGCGCAAGTTCTGCCCAAGGCCAAGAAATCGGTGGCGCTTTCCGGCGTCGCGGCCGGCAACACCGCGCTGTGCACGGTCGGCCGCAGCGGCAACGACCTGCATTACCGCGGCTACGACATCAAGGACCTGGCCACCAAGGCCACGTTCGAGGAGGTCGCCCACCTCCTGGTGCACGAGCANCTGCCGACCTGGGCGGAATTGAACGCCTATCGCGCCAAGCTGCAGCGNCTGCGCGGCCTGCCGCAGCCGGTCAANGCNGCGCTGGAATTGCTGCCGGCCTCGACGCACCCGATGGATGTGATGCGCACCGGTTGTTCGGTGCTCGGCACGGTGCTGCCGGAAGCACACGATCACAACGTCACCGGCGCGCGCGACATCGCCGACCGGTTGATGGCGAGCTTCGGTTCGATGCTGCTGTACTGGTATCACTTCTCGCACAACGGCCGCAGGATCGATGTCGAAACCGATGACGCGACAATCGCCGCGCACTTCCTGCATCTGCTGCACGGGAAAGTGCCCAGCGACCTGCACGCGAACGCGCTGGACAAGTCGCTCGTGCTGTACGCCGAGCATGAATTCAACGCGTCCACCTTTGCCGCGCGCGTGATTGCAGGCACCGGCAGCGACTTCTATTCCGCGATCACGGGCGCGATCGGCGCGTTGCGCGGCCCCAAGCACGGCGGCGCCAACGAAGTCGCGATGGACATCATCAGCCGTTATCGCACGGCCGACGTGGCCGAGGCGGACATCCGCCAGCGCGTCGCCAACAAGGAGATCGTGATCGGCTTCGGCCATCCGGTCTACACCATCGGCGACCCACGCAATCCGATCATCAAGGAAATTTCCCGCAAGCTCTGCACCGATGGCGGCAATCCGCGCCTGTTCGAGGTATCCGAGCGCATCGAGAACGTGATGATGGAACTCAAGAAGATGTTCCCGAACCTCGACTGGTACTCGGCCAGCGCTTACCACATGCTGGGCGTGCCGACCGCGATGTTCACGCCGCTGTTCGTGATCGCGCGCACCAGTGGTTGGTCCGCGCACGTGGTCGAGCAGCGCCAGGATGGCAAGATCATCCGGCCGAGCGCGAACTACACCGGGCCGGAAGACCAGACCTACGTGCCTATAGAGAAGCGATGATGCGGCGAGTCGATCCAGGTTGCTGTTCAAGAGAAAGCAGGATCAAAATGGATTGACTCACGCCATCCATGGCGTTCGCCTCACGGGCCGCCTTCGGGCGTTCGCGTTTGCAATCCCGCAAACGCGGTCGGATTGCGGCTGCGCCGCGTCCGGAATGACGGCAAAAGAGAAGGCCGCGCGGTGCGCGGCCTTTGTTGCGTTGCATATCGTTGCAAGCAAGCAAATCGGTCAAGCTGCCTGATCGACGTTCTCGGCCTTCAGCACGCGCTGCACGCCGGCATCGGCGCGCATGCGCTGCTCGAACTTCTTCAGGTTTTCGAGGCCGGACAGGTCGACCTTCGTGCCCTTGGCCCAGCGCAGCATCACAAACAGGTAAGGGTCGGCGATGGACTTGTGGTCACCCGCGATCCAGTGGTGCTTGCCGAGTTGCTCATCGACGCGTTCGAACAGTTTGCGCAACTGCTTGCGGGCGTTGTCGTGGGTCTTCTCGATCATCGCCTTGTCTTCGAGGTAATCGGTGGTCCCGAACATCGGTTTGAAGGCCGGGTGCATGTCGGAGTTGAGGAAACCCAGCCAGCGGTTCACTTCGGCGCGGCTTTTGGGTGTGCCGTCACCGCCGAGCTTCGCTTCCGGGTAGGTGTCGGCGATGTAATTCAGGATCGCGGCATTCTGGGTGAGGACCCAGTCACCTTCCTCGAGCACCGGCACCGCACCCGCCGGGTTGAGCAGGCGAAAGTCCGGCGTGGCGCGCTGCTCGCGGCTGACGATCACCGCCGTGTACGGCTGGCCCGCCCATTCCAGCACGATGTGGTTGGCCATCGAACATGCACCGGGCGATGTGTACAGTTTCATGCGCAACTCCTCAGAAACGATGAATTTCATATATGCGAGTCGCCGCCGCACGAATCAAGCGGGTTTTGCAGGAAGTTCAACCCGTTTGAAATAAGTGCCACGCGAAGGGCGAGCATGGCGATCGGTGTTCTCACCTAACTCGTTGAGCACGCTTCGCTTTGTGCGGATTGGGTGATCGCGTCCGCGATGGCACGTTCGATGCTCTCCGATGCTCTGCCAAAACCGGCAAATCAACGGAGAACGCACATGCGCAAAACACAAATGGTCTCGGCGGTTTGCCTGGGGCTGGGAATGTCGATGGCCTTTTCACTGTCCGCGCAGGCGCAAGACGCCAATGCCAATGGCGATGGCAGCGCGGCGGCCACCCGCAACGGCACCGCGACGTCCTCCCTGGCGTCGTCCTACAACACGACCAATACCAACACATCGTCGTTCAACACGACCGATGTCGTCGCGACCAGCGTCCTGAGCGGGTCGGTGTCCGGTGTGAGCGTCAGCGGGATCGGCAACGTCGCCAACAACATGGGCAACGCGAATGGCGGCCGTGGCGGCGATGGTGCGTACGGCTACGGCGGCGACGGGCTCGGCGGCTACGGCGGCAACGGCGGCCTCGGCGGGAACGCCCGGGCGCGCACCGGACGCGGCGGAGACGCCACCAGCAGCAACGGATCCAGCTATTCGACCGGCGGATATGCCGCGGGCGGTTACAGTGGTGCCGGCGGCAATGGCGGCAACTCTTCTGCGCGCGCGCGCGGTGGCGACGCCAGTGGCAGCTACTACGCCACGGGTGGTGCGGGCGGCACCGCGAGCGCTGGAGCGGGTGGTGCGGGTGGCGCCAGCGGCGCGGCCGGAGGCGGTACGGGCGGCAGCTCGATGGCCACGTCTTCCAGCGGCTCGGCGTCCGGCGGCGCGGGCGGCAGTTCGTCCGCGACGGGCGGCGTCGGCGGCATGGGTGGCGCCGCTGGCGCTGGCACGGGCGGCAACGGCTATGGCGGCGCGGGTGGCGCGGGCGGCGCGGGCGGATCGAACGCCGTCGATGCCGGCTCGTTCGACATGTCCAATGCCATGAACGGCACGGCCGTGTCGGCTGCGGGTATCACGACGATGGCGCAGAACAGCGGTGCCGCTTCGCTGATCCAGCAGGGTGTCACGGTGCAGGCCAACCTTACGGTCAGTCACTGAGTCAGGGCGAGGGATCCGCGTCGTGGGGCGCAATTCCCACGACGCGGCATCTTGTCGCAAGGTNCATNGCGAGGCGCGAGGACGGCCGTATGCGATCGTTCGGGAGATTCTGCAGGTCGGCATCCGCCGTGCTTGGCGTGGCTTGGGCGCTCGGCGCCNTGGCTGCCGAACCGCCGGCACGCCCACCGCCTGCAAGCACGCCCGCCAAGGCGCCGGCCAGGACGCCTGTCGTCGCAGGCCTTGGGTCCGGTGTGGCCAGTTCGGTGCTCGCGAACCTCAGCGGCGGCAGCGACGTCAGCGAACAAATCACCATCACGGGCAACGTTTCCGACACGTCCACCGAGAACGTCAGTACCGGGATGAACTGGATCGGCGGCGGTTCGTTCGGCAATGCGGCCGGTTTGCCGATCGTGATCCAGAACAGCGGCAACAGCGTGTTGATCCAGAACGCGACCGTCGTGAACGTGCAGATGCAACCATGAAGCGGCGCGCCTGGTGTCTCGCGTGGCTGCTCGTACTTGCGCCGATTTGCGCGTGGGCGGGCAGTGCGCAACTGACCGGCATCGCGGGCGGCAACTATCGCCTGCACGTGACCACGCTGAAGGAAAGCCGATTCCGCAACACGATCCACCAGCAATACGATTTCAGTTGCGGCTCGGCGGCGGTGGCCACGCTGCTCACCTACCAGTACGGCTATCCCATGAGCGAACAGACCGCGTTCGCGGCGATGTTCGCGCACGGCAATCGCGCGAAGATCAGCAAGGAAGGGTTTTCGTTGCTGGACATCAAGCGATTCCTTGCGGCACTGGGTTTCCAGGCCGATGGCTTCATCGTGTCGCTGCAGAAACTGCAGCAGGCGAGCCTGCCCGCGATCGTCTTGATCGACGAGCACGGTTACCACCATTTCGTGGTGATCAAAGGCGTGCTCGCGGGTCGCGTGCTGGTCGGCGATCCGGCCAAGGGCACGCGTTCGATTCCGGAAACGGAGTTCGACAAGGTGTGGACCAATCGCCTGGTATTCGTGATCCACAACCATCGGGATCTGGCGGTGTTCAACAGCCGTGACGACTGGCGTGCGGCACCGATGGCGATGCTCGCCGCCGGCATCGACCGTCGGGGGCTGTTCGACACCCTGATGCCCAAGCGCGGTACGGACGGTTTCTGAGCGAGGACGCGACATGAGAACCGGCCGCTGGTGGATGCTTGCATTGGGAGGCGCGGCGCTGTTTGCCGGCGCAGCGCAGGCAGCGCAACCTGCCGCGGCGGACGCGCGAACGATACGCGGCCTGCCGTTCGAATCGATGCCGGTAAGCGATGCCCGCCTTGCGGATTGCCGCGGCGGTTTCGACCTGGGCGGCGGCGTGGTGGCGTCGTTCGGGATCAACCGTGCGATCTACATCAATGGCGATCTGGTCGCCAATGTCAGCGTCGATATTCCTGATCTCGCGCGCATCGACGGTACCCAGGCGACCGCGCTGGCGACGCTCGCCAACGGCACCACCCTGATACGCAACGGGCCGGGCAATTTCGTCGACCCGGCCTCGTTCAATCGCGCGACGGGTGCGATCGTGATCCAGAACACCCTGGACAACCAGCAGATCCAGGCGNTGACCACGCTCAATACCACGGTCAGGAACCTCAACCAGTTCANCTCGATGAATGTCGCCAATTCGCTGCAACAAGCNTTGATCCGTTCCCGCGGTCCGTGAACCGCCGCAACGCGCGCGTCTGGAGGGAGTGATGCGAACACGAACCAGCGAACGCAGATGGCGCAAACCTTGCGTCGCGGGTTTCGCGGGACTGNTGCTGTTCGCCGGTGTCGCTGCGGCCAAGGCCGACGGCGCACCCNCCGATGCGAACGACATGCGCCCACTGCCGGCGGCGGTGCGCAGGCAGCTTGCCGAACAAGCCGAGCAACTGCGTGTCGTCCGCCGCGACATCGCGAAGCAGGAACGCTTGATCGAACAGCAGGAGCAGCGCATCGAAAAACTTCAGCACATGCTGNCCGCGCAGGAGGATCAATACCTCGCGCTGCGCAAGACGATGGCCGCCGACGCGCTTGCACGCCAGCGCGCCGGCGCCGAGGCGGCAGGNGGNCNGCCGGNGACNCAGCCGATGCCGCAACCTGGCGGAACGACGCCTTACGCTGCGGGTGGTGTCGCGCAGCAGACGGTCGGCGCGGCACCGCCCAGTGACGATCGGCCGCCGCCCGTCGCGCCGATCTTCGAACAACCGGGCGTACTCACGCCGCGCGGAAAGTTCGTGCTGGAGCCGTCCTACCAGTTCGGCTATTCGTCGACCGATCGCGTGGCGCTGATCGGCTACACGATCGTCCCCGCGCTGTTGATCGGCCTGATCGACGTGCGCCAGGTCAGGACCACCACCCAGACCGCCGTGATGACGATGCGCTATGGCATCAGCAACCGGCTGGAGGCCGAAGTCCGGGTGCCCTACGTGGATGGCCACACCGATACCACCAGCCGCGAGCTTTTCACGGGCAGCGCCACTGATCGCGTTTTCACCACCCGCGGCAAGGGCATCGGCGACGTGGAAGCGACGCTGCGCTACCAGATCAACAACGGCGGCGCGGACCGGGCGTACTACGTCGGCTGGTTGCGCTTCAAATCGCGCACCGGACGCGATCCCTTCGAAGTCACCACCGATTGCGTGCAGCGCTGCATCCAGAACACCACCGGCACCGGATTGCCGCTGGAGATGCCGACCGGATCGGGTTTCTATTCGCTGCAACCCGGCATGACCTGGCTGTATCCGTCGGACCCGGTGGTGTTCTTCGGGAACGTGAGCTACCTGCACAATTTTCCGCGCAACAACGTGAGCCTCACGCTGGTGGGTGGCGCGAAACAACAGCTCGGCGATGTGCGAGTCGGCGATGTCTACGATGCGAGCATCGGCATGGGCCTGGCGCTGAACGACAAGGCCTTGATCAGCTTCGGCTACGACCAGAGTTTCGTCGGCGCAACCAGGGCGAACGGACGCACGCTTGCCGGTTCCACGCGCACCGTGCTGGGCAGCCTGCTGGTGGGCGGCTCGTACAGGATCAACGACCACCGCACATTGAACGTGGCGCTGAGCCTCGGCGTCACGCGCGACACGCCCGACGTCACCCTGATCGTGCGCTTGCCGATGACGTTCTGATCGATGCACAGCGATTGAAAATGTCGAACGCAACCTCAGGCGGCGCGCCCGCTGTCCTCCGATGCGCCCATGACGTCCTCGCCGATCAGCCCTTGCGACCGGTAGCGCAGCAGTTTGTTGTAGACGGTCTTGAGTGAAATCCCCAGCACCCGTGCCGCTTCCCGTTTGTTGTTGTGGAAATGGGCGAGGGTTTTCAGCAGCGCCTCGCGTTCCATTTCCTCGAACGTCGTGCCGACGCTGAACTGGATGGTTCCATCCAGCGCGGCGGAGGGCGGGGCCGACCCGATGACGTCATGCTGCGATGACTCGTGCGTGTCGGAGGCGCGGCGGTGCGGGGGGCGCCCGGGCTCATCCTGTATCTCGATTTCACAGGCTTCTCCCGACGTGATGTATTGGCGCCGGACGGCATGCAGCAGTTCGCGCACGTTGCCCGGCCATGCACGCTTGATCAGCGCATCCATGGCGTGCGCGGTCAGGCATTTTTGGGTGCCGTACCTGTCATTCAACTGGTCGAGGAAGTGTTGCGCGAGGAGGGGTATGTCTTCTCGCCGCTCGCGCAGGGGCGGCACCGTCAGTGGAAATTCCAGCAGGCGAAAATACAGGTCTTGACGCAGGGCGCCCATCGCGACGGCGTGCTGCAGGTCGCGGTTGGACGCGGCAATCACGCGCACGTCGATGGGAATCTCGCGCGTCCCGCCGACGCGGGTCACGCTGTGTGTCTCGATCGCCCGCAGCAGGTACACCTGCAATGCCAACGGCATTTCGGTGATTTCGTCGAGGAACAGCGTGCCGCCGCGCGCCTGCTCGAAATAACCCGCGTGCAGTTGCGTGGCGCCGGTGAAGGAACCACGTTCGTGGCCGAACAACTGGCTGCCCAGCAGGTCCGGCGAGATGGCACCGCAGTTCACGGCCACGAAATCCCCGCTGCGACCACTGAGCTTGTGCAAGGCTTGCGCGACCATTTCCTTGCCGGTGCCGCTTTCACCGTGGACCAGTACGCCGACTTCGAGCGGCGCCACGCGGCGAATGCTTTCGAACAGCGCCTGCATCCGCAGGGTGCGGCCAACCATGCCGCCGAGCTGTCCGTCGAAGGGGATTTCGCGCGAAGGCGTACGCAGCAGGGCTCGATTCATCAAGCCGAGCAGCGCCTCCAGCGAAAGTGGCGAGATCACATGTTCGGCGTTGCCGCCCTTGCCGTGATTCGCGCCGGCGTTCCCGGCAACCACGACCTGGCCTTGTCGCGTCAGGTCGCGATCGAGGAAACGCGCCAGATCATCCTCGGCAAGCGAAGATGCATCCATCAGGATCAGATCGAACTGCTTTTTTGCGACCCATGCCAGGGCTGCTTCGAATCCCGCCGCCCACGTGAGCTGGCAATGCGCGGCTCCGGCGGCCGCGCTGGCCAACTTCACCAGCCCGCCCTCGCCGTCGATCAGCAAAACGTGACCCATGCGGGGAGCCATGACCCCACTCCTGTAGTGGTCTGGAAGGGTCCGCGGTTAATTTTAAGTATCGCGACAGAGCGTGAACGAATGTGACAATGCGGCTTTATGATCGGTTCACGATCATTAACGCCTGTTGCACGGCGTCCATATGATCAAAGGGTTGCGGCGAGTTCCGTCGCTTGCCGGATCGCGCGTTTGGCGTCGAGTTCGGCCGCGACGTCCGCACCGCCGATCACGTGCACGGGTGTTCCGAGCGCAATCAACTCGTCTGCCAATCGGCGATTCGGTTCCTGGCCGGCACAGATAATCACGTTGTCGACGCCGAGCGTTTGCGGCTTGCCATCGAGGGTGATGTGCAGACCGGCGTCGTCGATCTTTTCGTAGGTGACGCCGCCCATCATTTTCACGCCCTTGGCTTTCAATGCGGCGCGATGCACCCAGCCGGTGGTCTTGTTGAGGCGTTTGCCCGGCCGACCGGCCGTGCGCTGCAGCAGCCAGACTTCGCGCGGCGACGCTTCGACTTCGGGTTTGTCCAACCCGCCGCGATGTTCCAGGGTGGTGTCGACGCCCCATTCGCGGGTCCAGCGTGCGATGTCGGTGGTGGGCGAGGGCGCGCCTTGCGTCAGGAATTCGGCGACGTCGAAGCCGATGCCGCCCGCGCCGATGATTGCGACGCGCCTGCCAATCGCGCGGGCGCCCATCACGGCATCGTGGTAACCCATCACCATCGGGTGACCCTGTCCCGGAATGCATGGATCGCGCGGCGTGACGCCGGTGGCGACAATCACGGCGTCGAGGTTGGCGGCTCGCAAGGTAGACGCATCGACGCGTTGCCCGAGATGCACCTCGACGCCGAGTTCATCCAGCAGGTTGCCCCAGTAACGCATCGGCTCGGCGTATTCCTCCTTGCCGGGGATGCGCTTGGCCAGATTGAATTGGCCGCCGATTTCGTTGGCCTTCTCGTACAGGGTCACCGCGTATCCACGTTGCGCGAGCGTGGTCGCGCAAGCCAACCCAGCCGGTCCCGCGCCGATCACCGCGAAACGTTTCTTTTGCGCGACCGGCGCATCGACGAGTTCGGTTTCGTGACACGCGCGCGGGTTCATCAGGCAGGATGCACGCTTGTTTTCGAACACGTGATCGAGGCAGGCCTGGTTGCAGGCGATGCACGGGTTGATCAGCGATGCGCGTCCGCTGCGCGCCTTCGCCACCCACTCGGGGTCGGCCAGCAGCGGGCGCGCCATCGACACCATGTCGGCATCGCCGCGCGCCAGCACTGCTTCGGCCACTTCCGGCATGTTGATGCGGTTGGTGGTGATGAGCGGAATACCGATGCTTTCCTTCATCCGCCGCGTCACCCAAGTGAACGCCGCGCGCGGCACGCTGGTGACGATGGTCGGGATGCGCGCCTCATGCCAGCCGATACCCGTGTTGATCAGCGTGGCGCCTGCGGCTTCGACCTGTTTCGCCAGCGCGACGATTTCATCCCACGCCTGCGCGCGGTCCACCAGGTCCAGCATCGAAAGGCGATAGACGATGATGAAGTCGCGGCCGACCGCTTCGCGTGTGCGGCGCACGATTTCGATGGGAAGCCGCATCCGACTTTCCGCCGAACCGCCCCAATGATCGCTGCGCTGGTTCGAACGTTCGGCCAGGAACTGGTTGATCAGGTACCCCTCCGATCCCATGATCTCGACGCCGTCGTAACCGGCATCCTGCGCGAGCTTCGCGCAACGCGCGAAGTCGCGGATCGTGCGTTCGACACTGCGATCACCCAGCGCGCGCGGCGTGAACGGCGTGATCGGCGATTTGATTGCGGACGGCGCTACCGACAGCGGATGGAAACCGTAGCGTCCCGCGTGCAGGATCTGCAGGCAGATGCGTCCGCCCGCCGCGTGCACGGCGTGGGTGATGCGCCGGTGCGGCGAAACCTGCCAGCGCGAAGACAGGCGACTGGAAAACGGCTTCAGCCAACCCGCGATGTTGGGCGAGAAACCGCCCGTCACCATCAAGCCGACACCGCCACGCGCACGTGCCGCGAAGTATTCGGCGAGTTTCCCGAAGTCGCGCGCGTGGTCTTCCAGTCCCGTATGCATCGAACCCATCAACACCCGATTGGGCAACGTGCAGAAACCGAGATCGAGCGGCGCGAAGAGGTGCGGGAAGGTCGTTGCCATGCCGGCGAGAATGCCGACGCCATCGCGTGCCGGCAAGTCCGCCGCGCGCTATGCTGGCGCGGTCGCGCCCGGCGTGGCGCAGGGGAAAACGGGAACCGTCATGCATCGTCCGCGCGTCGGCTGGTTGATCGTGCTCATTGCGCTGTTCGTGGGCGCACCCTTGTCCTCGGTTGCGGCGACGCCGTTCCGGCTGGACGACTTGCAGCGGCTGGTGAAACTTTCGGATCCGCAACTTTCGCCCGACGGCAAATCCGTCGCGGTGGTGGCGGTCACGCCGGTTTGGAAGACCGACAAGCATGACACCCGGATCGAAGTCGTGGACGTGGCGAGCGGCGTGAANCGCACCTTGACGCACGATCGCGAGGACGTGTCCTCGCCGCGCTGGTCGCCGGACGGCACGCGNCTCGCGTTCCTCGCAAAGGACGGCAAGACCAAGCAGGCGCAGATTTACGTGATGCCGATGGCCGGTGGCGATGCGCAACGCATCACCGACGCGAAAGAGGGCATCGACGAATTCACCTGGAGTCCGGATGGCAGCCGCATCGCGTATATCACGCAGGATCCGCCCGTCAATGAAAAGGCGATCAAGGCGCACAACAAGGTGTTCCAGGTCACCGACGGCAACTTCCTGCTGCGCAAGGCACTTGCTCCGTGGCACTTGTGGGTGGTGGCGGCAACCGGCGGCACGGCAACCCGGCTGACCCACGGCGATTACTCGCTGCAAACGGATCAGGAAGGCGCGACGCCGCTGGTGTGGAGCCGCGATGGCAAAACCATCGTGTTCACGAAATTTCCGAGTCCATATTGGGGACCATCCTTCCGTTCGGTGATCGCCGAAATCGCCGTCGACGGCAAGGGCAAGCCGGTGACACGGGTCAGCGACCAGGGCGCCAACGACTTTGACTACGCGCCCGGCAGCGACACGTTCGCGTTCGTGCGCGTGCGCAATGGCGATCAGAACAATGGCAACGCCGTGTACGTGGGCAGCCACGGCAAGATCCGCGATGCAACCGCGGCGCTGGCGCGCAATTTCGATCACTACGCATGGCTGCCGGATGGCAAGACGCTGCTGCTGTCGGGTGACCTCGGTACGCGCACGGTGTTGTGGGCACAGCCGCTTGCAGGCGCGGCACGCGTGCTCGACATGGGCGACATCGACGTGGGGCGTTCGCTGAGCGTCGCGAAAAATGGCGAGATCGCCTTTGTGGGAAGCACCGCCAGACATCCGGACGAGCTCTACGTGATGGCGTCGGTGAACGCCAAGCCGCGCCGCCTTACCGACGTCAACGCGTTCGTGGACAAGCTCGACTTGGGACGCACCGAATCGCTGCAGTGGAAGACCCACGACGGCATGGACGCGGACGGCGTGCTGACCTATCCCGTCGATTACCGCAAGGGCAACACTTATCCGCTGGTGCTGGTGATCCACGGCGGCCCCGAAGCGGCTTCCACGGTGGGCTTCTCGCCGTTGCCGCAACTTTTGTCGGCTGCCGGGTTCCTGGTGTTCCAGCCGAACTATCGCGGCAGCACCAACCTCGGCGATGCTTACCAGCATGCGATCTATCGCGACACCGGCGACGGTCCCGGCAAGGACGTGATGGCGGGGTTGGCTGCGGTCGAGAAACTCGGCATCGTGGACAAGGACCGCATCGGCGTCTCCGGCTGGTCGTACGGCGGCTACATGACCACCTGGCTGACCGGCCATTACGACGTCTGGAAAGCCGCCGTGGCCGGCGCGTCATTGACGGACTGGGTGATGGATTACACGGTCGCGTATTACCAGATGGGCGATACGTATTTCTTCGGCTCGACGCCGTGGAGCGCAGAGGGCTGGGATATCTGGCGCCAGCAGTCGCCGATCACGTACGCGCGCAACGTCAAGGCGCCGACGCTGATCATGGGCGACGTCGGCGATCCGAACGTGCCGCTGTTGAACAGCTACGAGTGGTATCACGCGTTGCGCGACAACGGCGTTCCGGTGGAGTTCTGGGCGTATCCGGTCGACACCCATTTCCCCGGCGACATCGTGCAGCAGACCGACGTGTACCGGCGCTGGGTGGGCTGGATGACCCGGCATCTGAAATAGCGCAGGATTGCAGCACGCACGCCGACGCGATCATCCCCATCCCGCAGAAGGGCTCTCGACATGGGAAAGTTTGCAAGAACCTGGCAATTGATGGCTGCGTCCTGGGAAATGCTGAAGCGGGACAAACGTCTGGTCGTGTTCCCGCTGATTTCGGGCGTGGCGCTGGCGATCATCATCGCGATGTTCGCGATGCCGGTGTTCGTCGAATTGCACGGGTATGCGCGCTTAGACGGACCCGTGCAGCTTTCCGCGCCGATGTACGCGGCGCTGTGCGTGTTCTATTTCCTCGATTACTTCGTGATCATCTTCTTCAACTCGGCACTGATCGCCTGCGTGTTGAGACAGATCGACGGCGAGCAGTCAAGCCTCGGTTACGGCCTCGCGTTTGCGTGGCAGCGGCTGCCGCAAATTTTCGGCTGGGCGTTGATGACCAGCACCGTCGGTCTCCTGCTGCGGCTTCTGGAGGAAAAGGTCGGTTTCATCGGGCGGATCGTGGTCGGGCTGCTGGGCATGGCGTGGACCGTGACCGCGTTCCTGGTCGTGCCGGTGCTGGTGGCCGAGGGCACAGGGCCGATCGAGTCGTACAAGCGTTCGGTGGAGATGCTGAAGCGGACNTGGGGCGAGCAGATCATCGGCAACGTCAGCTTCGGGCTGATCTTCGCGCTGTTCGGCATCGTGCCGGCGGTGATCCTGTTCTTCCTCGCCATCGGGGCCGGCGCGGGGGCGATGCTGGCGATCGGTGCGATCCTCGTGGTATGGCTGGTGGCGCTGGCGCTGGTCCAGTCGACCCTGCAGACGATCTTCCAGGCCGCGATCTACGTGTACGCCGCCCGTGGCAAGGCGCCGCCGGGTTTCAGCAATCAACTGGTTGCGGAAGCGTTCGCGCCGAAACAATCGAGGAACTGGTTGTGAGCGAGCCTTATGCACAAGCCGACATCGCTGTCGCGAAACCGCAGGACATCCTGCATTTCTGGTTCGAAGAAGCGACGCCGGATCAATACTTCGGGAAGGCGGACGCATTCGATGCGGCGATTCGCGATCGTTTCGCGGCCACGCATCGCGCGGCGGCGGGCGGCGAACTTGCCGAGTGGCGCGCCTCCGCCGACGGCAGGCTGGCCGAAATCATCGTGCTGGACCAGTTCTCGCGAAACCTTTACCGCGACGATGCGCGTGCGTTCGCGTGCGACGGCATGGCACTGGTGCTGGCGCAGGAGGCGATCCGCGCGGGGGCTGATCGCGACATGCCGGCGATCCGGCGCGCGTTTCTTTACATGCCTTTCATGCACTCGGAATCGCGCACGATCCACGTGCAGGCGGAGCGGCTGTTCCGCCAGCCCGGGCTGGAAAACAATTACGCGTACGAGTTGAAGCACAAGGCCATCATCGATCGCTTCGGTCGTTATCCGCATCGCAATGCGGTGTTGGGCCGCCTGCCGACGGACGAAGAAGTGGCGTTCCTGCAGCAGCCCGGTTCGTCGTTCTGACGGCGGCTGCGGCGTTCACGCTCGTCTTAGCTGCTGGCGCCGGCGAAGCCACCAGCCGGTACCGGTGACGCCCGCCACCAGCACAGCATCCACGAGATAGCGCTGCCAATCGTGACCAGGGGCGTCGAACCATGGCTTCACGAGACCATCGCGTGTGATCATGCGCGCAGCGGTCCATGCGATCGCCGCGGCGCCGATGTAGATGATGATGGGATAACGCTCGATCAGCTTCAGCAGCAAGGTGGAGCCCCACACCACCAGCGGGACGCTGAACAGCAGGCCAAGCACCACAAGCCCGAGATGCCCGCCGGATGCGCCGGCGATGCCCAGTACGTTGTCGAGGCCCATCAACGCGTCGGCCACGACGATGGTGCCCATGGCGGTCCAGAAGTCGGTCACCCTGCGCTTNAGCGTTGGCGCGCNGTGTTCCTGATGCCTGAGCAGGCGCCATGCGATGGGTATCAGGATGATGCCGCCGGCCAGCATCAGCCCGGGAATTTGAAGCAGCCAGAGCACCGCGGCGGTCATCGCGATGCGGACCACGATCGCCCCGACCACGCCCCAGAAGATCACGCGAAAGTGATGGTGTTGCGGCAGGCTGCGTGCGGCCAGCGCGATCACGATGGCGTTGTCGCCGGCCAGCACCAGGTCGATCACGATGATCGAGCCGAGCCCGCTCCAGAAGGCGGGATCGAGGGGGTAGTGCAGCAACTCGTTGATCACGTACATGCGGTTCTCCGGCGAATGCGATCGAACGCCCCATGGCCGCGCATGCGGCACGGGATGTCGAAAGTCTCGCGCGCGGTGAATGAACCGCCGCGGTGACCGGAACCTTTCGGTTCGTGCTGACGATCGCCGCGCGGAGCCGGTTTGATCCGGGTCCGGTGCTACTCCCCTTCGGGCAACCGATCGATTTTCAGGCCGGTGCCGGACGGCCGTCAAGAAAAATCGTCGTCTGGCAAAATAGCGGGCTGTCTTGGAACTTTTCGATCGAGGAGTGCCCGTGAGTCACGCCGCCACCCGTTCCGCCGCCCGCCCCGCGCCCGACCAGCCGCTGGTCGACGTGGCCGATTACGTCCTCGATTACCGCATCGAGTCCGAAGAGGCGTGGAATACCGCGCGCCACATGCTGATGGATGCGCTGGGTTGCGCGATGCTCGCGATGAAATTTCCGCAGTGCGTGAAGCACCTCGCCCCGATCGTGCCGGGCGCAACGCTCGCCGGTGGCGCACGCGTGCCGGGTACGGCGCTGGAACTCGATCCCGCGCAGGCCGCATTCTGCATCGGTACCCAGATCCGCTGGCTGGATTTCAACGACACCTGGCTTGCCGCGGAATGGGGTCATCCTTCGGACAATCTCGGCACCGTGCTGGCGGTGGCCGACTGGCTGTCGCGCAGCGGGGTGCGCGATGGCGGCCAGCCGCTGACCGTCCGCGACGTGCTGCATTGGGCGATCAAGGCCCATGAAATCCAGGGTTGTTACGCGCTGAAGAATTCCTTCAACCGCGCCGGCATGGATCACGTGATCCTGGTGCGGCTGGCTTCCACCGCGGTCGCGACCGCGATGCTGGGCGGCAGCCGCGAGCAGGTCATCACCGCCGTGTCGAACAGCTGGATCGACAACGGCAGCTTGCGCACCTATCGCCACGCGCCCAATACCGGTCCGCGCAAGAGCTGGGCCGCGGGCGATGCCTGCCGTCGCGCGGTGATCCACGCCTTGAATGCCGTAACCACCGACGAGCCGAGCTATCCGTCGGCGCTGAGCGCGAAGACCTGGGGTTTCTACGACGTCGCGTTCGGCGGAAAGGCCTTCGAGTTCGAGCGCCCATTCGGGTCGTACGTGATGGAAAACGTGCTGTTCAAGATCAGCTTCCCGGCCGAGTTCCATGCGCAGACGGCGGTGGAATGCGCGATGAAGTTGCATCCGCAAGTGAAGGATCGCATCGACGAAATCGCGCGCATCGAAATCGAAACCCAGGAGGCGGGCGCGCGCATCATCGACAAGACCGGTCCCTTGGCGAACTACGCCGATCGCGACCACTGCATCCAGTACATGGTGGCGGTGCCCCTGATTTTCGGGCGCCTCACGGCGGGGGATTACACCGATGCCGTCGCCGCCGATCCGCGTATCGACGCGCTGCGCGCGAAGATGACGGTGAAGGAAAACCCGCAATTCACCCGGGATTATTTCGATCCCGACAAGCGCTATATTGGCAATTCGGTCCAGGTGTTTTTCAGCGATGGATCGAGCACCGGCAAGATTTCCATCGATTATCCGATCGGCCACCGCCGGCGTCGCGCCGAGGGAATCCCCGTCCTCATCGAGAAATTCCAAGATGCGCTGGCGGGCCATCTGTCGCAGTCGCAGGCCCATGAAATCATTGAAGTTTGCAGGCAGAAGGAGCGGATGCTGGCCATGCCGGTGCCGGAATTCATGGATTTGTTCGTCCAGCAGCCCCGCGCCTGAGTTCTGGATGAACGAAAATGCACCCTTTCGGCCAATTTGTTTGTTTTTTGCTAAACTGGCGGCGCCGTAGAGGGATGCGACGGGGTTGGATGGGTCGCAATTCCCGCAGTAGTCTTGCAATTTGGAGCACGGCTCGCGCCGAAATGGCCGATGCCTGAAGAATCAACAACGAGGAGACTTACCGATGAAACGTAACGGCTTGTTCGCGGTCATCGCGCTGGCCTTGGGTACTGTTGGCGTGATGTCGGTCGCG
>JGI24741J21665_1000177_pt1 | contig 18355 bp, 22 predicted proteins | sample KBSCornC7_FD_21665 | JGI IMG/M metagenome (IMG submission 21665) | reverse complement strand
TGAAAAGAATTTTCAGGAAATGTTTGGTATTATAGACTCTCATAAATTCACTTATTACCACAAATATAAATTTTTCATCTGAGCTCTGCTAATAAAGTAAGGAAGGCTGAAGCTGGAAGCTGGAAGTTATTGCAGCCGAAGAAGTGGTCTAAGGTTTTCATAAAAATCTTTTTATGGAATGATGTATAGACGTTTACAGACAAATCTTAACTTCCAGCATGCCTCTTCCAACTTCCAGCCCTTTTGATCTTAATTTTCTCAGGTTTCAAAAAAACACTATTTTTATTTCGCATTAAATACAAAGTACATGATCCTCGAAAACGTAGATACTGTAAATGATATCAGTAAAGAAGATTTTCAGAAGAATTATTTTAAAAAGCAAAAACCTCTTTTAATCAAGAATTTTGCCAGTCGATGGGATGCCTTTGACAAATGGAACCTGGCTTACATCCGGGAAAAAGCGGGAGATCAGGAAGTTCCGCTGTATGACAATAAGCCTGCGGATGCTGCCAAAAGCTCCGATGCTCCGGTAGCCCAAATGAAAATGAAGGAATATATTGATACCATAAAAAGTAAACCTTCAGATCTGCGTATCTTTTTCTATATCATTACAGACAGGCTTCCTGAACTGTTGAAAAATTTCACATATCCGGATCTTGGAATAAAGTTTTTTAAAAGACTTCCAACGTTATTCTTCGGGGGAAGTGAAGCCCATGTTTTAATGCATTATGATGTGGATTTGGGTGATTTTATGCATATCCATTTCGAAGGAAAGAAAAGAATTCTTTTGTTTGATCAGAAACAGTCTCCATTTTTATATAAAGTTCCTTTATCTGTTCATACAGTTTATGAGCTGGATTATGAAAACCCTGATTATGAAAAGTTTCCGGCCTTACAATATGCCAAAGGATATGAAATTTTTATGGAGCATGGTGATGCTCTTTTTATTCCGGGAGCTTTCTGGCACTTCAACAGGTATCTGGAACCGGGTTTTTCTCTTTCACTGAGAGCGCTTCCCAATAAACCGAATGTATTTGCCAATATGCTGTATCACGTTTTTATTATGAGATATACAGATAAACTCATGCGTAAACTTTTTAAAGCTAAATGGGTGAATTACAAACAGAAATGGGCTTACAAGAAAAGCTCAGAAGCATTGGAAAAACATCTGAAAGCAGAAAGATAAAAGGGAAAGAGAGAAGGAAGCCCCTTTACAGCTTAGTATTGCTGGATTTCATTTTAATTTAAAGGATAACCATTACTTAAACGACCAATAGAAACTTCCATCTCCCATCTTCGTGCTTATTTATTAATCAATCCGAAGATTGTGGCATCTACGAATTTTCCTTTTTCAAAAAAATAATCTTTCAAAGTTCCTTCTTTGCTGAAATTTAATGAAGACAACAGCTTTTCAGAAGAAATATTGGATGGGTCAATGAACGCATCCACACGGTGAAGTCTCATGGTTTCAAATCCATAAGTCAGAATGGGGAGAATGGCTTCTTTCATATAGGATTGCTGCCAGAATATTGGGTTGAGCTCATAGCCAATCTCTGCTCTAAAGTGTTCTCTGTACCAGTTGTGGTAGCCACAGGTTCCAATGACTTTACCACTGGATTTCAGTTCCAGCGCCCATCGGAATCCTTTTCCTTTTTCAAATTCACTGTTAAAGTGCTTAATAATACGCCGGGAGTCTTCTTCTGTTTTGAAGGTTTCCAGATCATAATATTCCATGACTTCATCCAGAGAAAAATACTCGAACAGGTCTTGGGTATCATTGAAAGTAAGCTGACGTAAAATAAGCCTTTCAGTCTCTAAAACAGGAAATTCCATGAATGATGTGATTTGATGGTGAAAATACAATTAATTACTGATAAAGAAAAGTATAGAAGATTAACCCCCAAACAATTCTCTTACCCTGAATTTATTTTTCTAAATTTGGGGCTCATTTTTTACTATGGCTAAATCGAAGAAGGAAACCCCATTAATGACACAGTACAATACCATCAAGGGTAAATACCCGGATGCACTTTTGCTTTTCAGGGTAGGGGACTTTTATGAAACTTTTGGGCAGGATGCCGTGAAAACATCCCAGATCCTTGGTATTGTTCTTACCAAAAGAAACAATGGGGAAGGAAGTGTGGAACTGGCAGGGTTTCCGCATCATTCAATAGATTCTTATCTTCCGAAACTGGTAAGAGCGGGAATGAGAGTGGCGATTTGTGATCAGCTGGAAGACCCTAAAATGGTGAAAGGAATTGTAAAAAGAGGGGTCACCGAATTGGTTACACCGGGAGTTACCTTCAATGATCAGGTCTTAAATTCAAAAAAGAATAATTTCCTGCTTTCTTTACACAAAGAAAAAGAGAAATATGGAATCGCTTTAGTGGATATTTCTACCGGAGAGTTCCTGGTAAGTGAAGGAAATCTGGAGAAGCTGTTGCACATTGTCAATACTTTTGATCCCAGTGAGATTATTTATCAGAGAAGTGTACAGATTCCGGAGCAGATTAAGAATAAGAGTGCCTTTAAACTGGAAGACTGGGCTTTCCAGTATAATTTTGCCTACGAGAAGTTAACGAATCATTTTAAAACCAATTCTTTAAAAGGATTTGGCGTAGAAAACCTTCCGTTGGCTATTACTGCAGCAGGAGCTATTTTTGCGTATCTGGTAGAAGATACTCACCATAATCTGCTGGCTCATATTACAAAACTGCAGATCATTCCACAGGAAGATTATCTGATGATGGATAATTTTACCCTGAGAAACCTGGAAATTGTTTATCCAAGCAATCCACAAGGGAAATCACTGTTAGATATCATTGATAAAACCTCTACACCAATGGGGGGAAGATTATTGAGAAGAAGAATCATTCTTCCTTTAAAATCAGTGGATGAGATTATGAGAAGACTTTCCCTGATTGATTTCTTAAATGTAAATGACCATCTTAAATATGAGATCTGCCAGCTTCTGAAGTCGATTTCTGATCTTGACCGATTAATGGGAAAACTGGCTGCAGAGAAAATTTCGCCTAAAGAACTGGGATATCTTCGCCAAAGTTTAATCAATATCCATAAAATCAAAGCATTATTGCATCCTCATGCGGATGTACTGGCTTGGCTTGAACCTTTGTTTGATCTTGAAGAATTGATTAAGTTCCTGCAGAATCATCTTAATGAAGAACTTCCGGTAAGCATTGCCAAAGGAAATATTATTAAAGAAGGTGTTTCTGAAGAATTGGACAGACTGAGAAACCTTCAGAGCAAAGGACGCGGTTTTCTGGATGAAATGTGCCAGAGAGAAATTGAAAGAACAGGTATTACCAGTCTTAAAATTGATTTTAATAACGTTTTCGGATACTATATTGAAGTTCGAAATACTCATAAAGATAAAGTTCCGGATGATTGGTTGAGAAAACAAACCTTAGTGAATGCTGAAAGATATATTACCGAAGAATTAAAGGAATATGAAAGCCAGATCCTGGGTGCCGAAGAAAAAATAGGCGTTCTGGAAACTTCGCTATACAGAAATTTATGTGCGGAAACAATGGTTTATATTGATCAGATCCAAGGGAACTCCAATATCATTGCTCAGCTTGATGTGGCAGCCGGACTATCTGAACTGGCGGTTTCTGAGAGTTATACAAAACCCATTTTAAATGACGGGTATGCTGTCGATTTAAAGGAAGCCAGACATCCGATCATTGAGAATGCACTTCCACTGGGTGAAAAGTATATTCCGAATGATATCTTCCTGGATAAAGACTCCCAACAGATCATTATGGTAACGGGGCCGAACATGGCCGGTAAATCGGCAATTCTGCGCCAGACGGCTATTGTTTGTCTTTTGGCTCAGATAGGAAGTTTTGTTCCTGCAAAACATGCTGAAATCGGAATGTTGGATAAGATCTTCACAAGGGTGGGAGCTACAGACAATATCTCTGCAGGCGAATCTACTTTCATGGTAGAAATGAACGAGGCCGCCAATATTCTGAATAATATTTCAGAGCGAAGCCTGATTTTACTGGATGAAATAGGTCGTGGAACTTCCACTTATGACGGGGTTTCTATTGCATGGGCGATTGCAGAATATCTTCATCAGCATCCAACGCAAGCTAAGACTTTGTTTGCAACGCATTATCATGAACTGAATGAAATGACAGTCAATTTTGAAAGGGTGAAAAATTTTCACGTTTCTATTCAGGAAAATAAGGGAAATATCATTTTCCTGAGAAAACTGATTCCGGGTGGAAGCGAGCACAGTTTTGGTATCCATGTGGCAAAACTGGCCGGAATGCCTGCTAAAGTGGTCAACAGAGCAAACGAAATTCTTAAAACACTTGAAGCGAGCAGAACGCAAGGAAGCGGAGGCACTTCAGAAAGTATCAAGAGAGTGACTGAGGAAAATATGCAGCTCTCCTTCTTCCAGCTGGATGATCCTGTTCTGGAAAACATCCGCGAGGAGCTGACGAAAATAGATATCAATACGCTGACGCCTATTGAAGCTTTAATGAAGCTTAATTCGATAAAAAAAATGATTGGAGGGTAATCCAATCATTTTTTATTGTGTTAAAGTTTTAATTAACAGCAATAGCCGTCTTTACCTCTCGGTCCAATAATAAGGAAATGGCTTACTCCTCTTAGTTTGCATAAACCTTCTGCGCATGCGGCAGCGCTTCCGTTGATTTCTTTAAGCTCAGTTTTGGTGAGTCTTCTTGTTGTAAGGATTGAATTTTTCATTTTCGTCCTGTTTAAGTATTCTCAACTTGGTTAACAGCAAAATCCGTCCTGCATGCCAGGCACTCCTGAGCGTTCTTCTCCGGTGTGCGGATCTGTACAGCTTATGACTCTTGGGCAGATAGGTCTCAATCCACCGCTGATTTCTTTAAGCTCATTTTTACTAAGCTTTCTTTTTTGATTTTTTAAATTTTTCATAATAATTTGAATTTGGTAAAAGCTAATTTACACTTTATTTTTATTGCTTCAAAATATTGCTATTCAAATTGTTATATTTTTTTTTGGCTATCAATTATAAGTTCAAAAAAAGATTGAAGGCAACCCCTCAATCTTTATATCTAACAAAGCTTTTTTGATATTAACAGCAATATCCGTCTCTTCCTACAGGTCCGATTACAAACTCGCCGTCACCTCTATCACAAAGTCCTTCCGGGCATACAATAGGTCCGTTGCCTCCGTTAATTTCTTTCAATTCGCTTTTGCTAAGCTTTCTTTTCCGAATATTTGATTTTTTCATAGTAATTTGATTATTAAAGTTTTAATTGATTAGCAGCAAAATCCATTTTTGTCACCAGCACCAAGCTGCCATTCTTCAAATTCTCCCATACGGCAGAACCCATCAAAGCATAATCTTCCGCTTCCTTTAATATCTTTCAATTCACTTTTTGTCAATTTTCTTTTTTGAATGTTTGATTTTTTCATGGTAATTTTAGTTTTGATTTGATTTTTCTTGAAATTTTTTGATTAGCAACAGAATCCGTCTTTTCCTACAAGACCTGGTACCATCTCTCCTGAATCAGGCTGCATACAGAACCCGCGAAGACATCTTGGAGGAAGTGCCCCTCCGTTAATTTCTTTCAATTCGCTTTTTACAAGCTTTCTCTTTTGAGTGTTTGAATTTTTCATGGTATTTTTAGTTTGATTGAATTCAAATATATAAAAATGATTTATATAATTCTATTAGTTGTGAAAAAATTAACATATCTGCAAAAAAAAGAGCCTTAGAGGCTCTCTTGTATTATAAATGATTGTATTCGTAAGTATTAATGTCTGTGGAACCTGTAGTTGTGGTTCCTGTTTTATCATAATAGCTTCGGGTTTCTTTTGTAGGATAGCCGCTGGTATTATATTCAAAAATAGATTTAAATATTGTCCATTCAGTTCCGGTTCCATTATTGTAACTGATGATATGATTGTAGCTTAGCGTGTTATGTGCAGATCCGCTTTCATCTTCATTGTCAATGATTTTTAGGTATCCGATAATGTTTTTCAAAGGAGCATTTTTTGTATCATATACCACGGTCTTTAAGGTAGAAGTTGCTGTTTCAGTAGTATTATTTTGAGTTCTTGAAAGAGTGCCGTTCCAGCTGCTCATCGAGCCATCAGCATTCAGCACAGCATTTCTTGTTTCAGTTCTTATTGATGCTGAAGTAGATGCAGTATATACTATTTTTACATTGTTATTCGCTTGCTAAAGTTAGATTCGGAACTCCATAGTCCACCGAAATCAGTCCCGCTAGTTGTTTTTTTGATAATCTGCCATTTCCGTCGTAAGTATACTTAGTAGTAAGAGAGGTATTTGAACCATTGACTACAGATTGTGAGATAAGATCACCAGAATAGGTAAATGTAGTTACACTTCCTCCAGTAAGATTTTTGATCTGAGCAATTTTTGAACCGTTATAAGAAAACGTTAAAACATCTCCGTCCATCGTTATTTTCGTTACCAGAACCGGATTGTTATCATTGTTGTTTCCATTGTTATTAGATGAATTAATATTATCGTTGCTGCTTGAGCATGATGCCTAAAAGAAAATTGGCAGAAGCAAATAAGTTTTTTTCATGGTTTTAAGTTTAAGGCTGTAAAAATATTTAATGTTTTGCTGATGAAAATAAGTTGTTCATTTGTCAATGATTTATGAGATAGGTAAATTTCATTTTTGTATATTGTTGAATTGTAATAGCTTATGTTTTTAATATGAGAGACTTAATAAAAATATTCACTATACTTCTGTTTGGTATGGTTTGTAAAGCCCAGCAGACTGAAGTTTCTGTGATAAAATATGAAGATCTGGAGAAGAGAATTCAACAGGAAAAAGATAAGTTGCTGGTTGTCAACTTCTGGTCTACAACCTGTGGGCCATGTGTAAAGGAGCTTCCTCACTTTATGGAAGTGAATGCTGAGTTTACAGATAATCAGAAATTTAAAATGATTTTGGTTTCACTGGACAGGCTGGCAGATAAAGAAAGAGTCTTAAAATTCATTAAAAATAAAAATCTTACTGCTGAGGTCCTCTTACTGGATGATATTAAAAGAATGAATACCTGGATTCCAAAGTTTGAAAAAGACTGGGATGGGAATATTCCTATAACACTGTTCTATAAAAACGGGGTGAAATTTCATTTCAATGACGGTGAAATGAGCAAAGAAGATCTTGAAAAAACAATCAAAGAAAATCTACAATAAATAATCTATTATGAAAAACCTGAAAATTTTAGTAACTGCACTGATCGTTGGGCTTGGATTACTGAGCTTTACAACAACAGATCATGATAAAAATAAAACTCAGAAAGAGAATATTTCTGCAAAAGGCTATGAAGTAGGAGATGAAGCGGCGGATTTTAAGCTTAAAAATATTGACGGCAAAATGGTTTCTTTAAGCGATTTTAAGAGTGCAAAAGGATTTATTGTTGTATTTACATGCAATCACTGCCCATACGCCAAGAAATATGAAGACAGAATTATTGAGCTGGATAAAAAATATAAAGATCAGGGATATCCGGTAATAGCCATTAACCCGAATGATCCTAATGTACAGCCTGAAGACGGTTACCAGCAGATGATTGAAAGAGCAAAGCAGAAAGGATTTACTTTTCCGTATCTGATAGATGAGGGACAGAAAATTTATCCGCAGTACGGAGCTACAAAGACACCTCATGTTTTTGTACTGAAGAAAGAAAACGGAAAGAATATCGTGAAATATATTGGTGCTATCGACAATAATTATGATAACCCGAATGATGTATCCGAATATTATGCTCAGGATGCCGTAAATGCTCTGATAAAAGGAGATCCTGTAAAAATGACAAAAACAGTAGCTATCGGATGTACAATTAAAGTAAAGAAATAATATATTTGCTTTCCTAAAGATAAATCGGTGTTCAAAGAACACCGATTTTTTATGCCTAATCCATTTTGAAATGAAATTACAATTCAGCCTGAAATATCTCCTTCTGACCGTATTAATTTTTCTTGTAGAGGTATTAATTGCCACCAAACTAAGCCATATTTTCTTTGTAAGGGCTTATTTAGGGGATGTTATTGTGGTGATGCTTCTTTATACTTTCGTAAAGAGTTTTGTAAAAGTAAACAATGAAAAACTGATTCTGGGGATTCTTATTTTTTCCTTTTTGATAGAATTTGCACAGTATTTCAATATTGCAGAAAAATTAGGCTTCCGTCCTGGAAGCCTGATGTATATTGTTATCGGAAATTCTTTCTCCTGGATTGATAATCTATGCTACGCCGCAGGCTGTTTGTTGCTCTATCTTATCATAAAGATGACAAACAATGATGGCTTAACCTCAACCCCTAATCCCTAATTCCTGCAACCTGACACTTATCTCCCAAAACTGTCATATTTATCCTCTGCATATTTGGTAAAGCGGTTCAGTAGGGCCACATTTTCCTTTTCCATAGGTGAAAGATCATTGTCTACATTGCTTGAAACCGGAATATACCAGTCTGTTTGCTCAAAGAAATTTCTGTATGTTTCTTTTTTGAAAGAATAGCCATGTCTTGCAAATACAGAGTTTTTGATGATCTCAAGATCCAGCTTTCTTAAGTTTTTAAGATCTTTTTCCGTCAGCTTCTGTTTAGATGCATTCAGTTTGAATATCGCTTCTGAGGCGATACGGTTTTTAGACGTTTTATAGCTTTCTGTCTTTCCGGTTTCTTCATCTTTGTACTTTTCTGTAAACTCTTTAGGATTGGACCAGTCTACCAGATCAGAATCTTTATCCAGCATAAAGTTGGGGTTATAAACAAACTCTTTTTTAGTCAGTTTAAGGGTTTTTGAAGGAGCTTTAACTGTTGTTTTATCAAAGGCATTCCACTTTCCGGTTAAGCTGTCACCTTTCAGTTTTACTTCAAATCTTCCATCTGTTTTGTCATTTCCTGGTTCATCCAGTACAAAAGATGCTGATGCTTCATTGAAAACTCCCCTGAACGGGCGCTGATTACCATTCACGATACTTTGTCCGTAAACACTGTCTTTAGTGATTCTGTTGATCTTTAAAGAAATTCTTTTATAATTGTTGACATCATATTCCGAACCATCTGTCTCGTCAACTACTTTTTCCATTCCGGCAAACTCACCGGTATAAATTCCGTAATATTCTTTATGAACTTCAGGAACTACCACAGAATCCTTTTTTGCTGTCAGAGAATCTTTCCCCGATTCATTGGTCTTTCCGTCTTTTTTACAGCTTATCAGAGAAACTGTCAGTAAAGAAATCAAGGTGTAATTTACAATTTTCATATATGTTTTTTTGTGATTAAATATTCAATAATAAGGATGTTGGGAATCCAGCCCAGCCATGCGATGATCTGATACACATCCATAGGATTGGGATGAAATAAATATACAATAATAACTTTCCACATTCTCAGGGTAATAGCAGATAATGTAAAAGCAAAACTTCGCCACATCCATTGCTTGTGTTCCTTAAACTTCTTCTGTCTTGCCAGCTGATACGCTTTATATGTTGAAAACCACCATAAAAAGCCTAAAATAACAAATGAAACCTTTGAGAAAATACCTCCATTGGCAAAGATTCCCATATAAATTCCTGAAGGCGCAGCGAAGATCAGAATGAGAAAAATATATACTTTTCCTATATTCCGATGGAAGTTTTTAATTGTAAAATCTTTTCTGAGAATAGCCAGAAATCCAGAAAGAAGTACAAAGATACTCGTATAAACATGAGTATAGAAAAACGTAAGATATTCCGGTCTTTCCGCCACTTCAGTCTGTTTAATCATCAGAAAACTGATTTCAGGATTAAAAGGAATATATTCCAAAGTGATCTTCAGCATCAGCCAAAAGAAATACCCAAATCCTATAATGAGAAGGATTTTAAAGAAAGATGAAATATTTCTTTTAGCCGAGAGCATCCTGATTATTCAAAATTGACAGTGAAAGGAAGATTAAACCAAATGAGTACAGGGTTTCCTTTGTATTCTCCTGGTTTCCATTTGGTTGTCATAGATTTCATCACTCTTTCCACTTCATTATTAAGGGATTCATTGCCTCCGGTTACCTGAATCGTTTCTATATCACCTTTGGCATTGACGGAGAACTTTGCATTGGAACGGGATTTACCTTTTGGTCCTTTTATTCGGTTAGAATCAATTTTTTGAGTTACCTCCCGCATAAATGCTGAAAGCCCGCCGGGATATTCTGCCTGTTTACTTTGTTCAGGCATATATTTATCTCTGGAATGATTTTCTGCAGGTTGTGTTTTGGTTTCCTGTGTCTGGGCAAAGGCGAGCCCAAACCCAAGACATAAAATGAATACTGATATCTTTTTCATGCTTTACTTTGTATTCTGGTTATTTATTTTCAAAGAAATCGATGACTAGTTCATTGAACAATTCCGGTTTTTCTTCAGGAACATAATGGCTTGCATTCGGAATAATAGCCAGCTGCCCTCGCGGAATAGATTCAGCTATTTTTACCGTATGTTCTGTTTTTATAAGGTCTTTATCACCGGCAATGATTAATGATGGGCATTGAATTTTATTCAGATCTTCATACTTCCAGTTCGGATATTTCAAGTCCAGATTTAAAAGATCTATCATGACATCATTTTTATGGTCTTTATTTTCTTTTGTAAGGTTAACAAGCATTTCTTTCATAGATTTTAACTCATCATCTTTGGTTCCCTCTGGAAAAATATTGGCTCCTGAGCAGGCAATTTTATCCACCATCTGAGGGTACTTCATGGCCATGGACAGGGCAAGAATTCCGCCGTCACTCCAGCCCAGAATCTTTGTTTTTTTAATGTTGAGTTTCTCTAAAAACTGCTTAAGATCCTCTGTCTGAATATCAAAAGTAAGTTCCTTCGTCTTGTCGTAAGTAGATTTTCCTCGTTCACGGCAATCTACGATTATAACTTTGTATTTTTTAGCAAACGTATCTTTCTGGTTCATAAAGGCGCTGATGGATTGGCCATTACCGTGAAGCATAAGTACGGGTTCTCCTTCTCCATAAACTTCGTAATATAGTTTGATACCATTAACTTCCATAAATTTTCCATCTGGCATTGTGCCGATAATGTCACGTCCTTTGATCAGCAATGACTTATTACCATTAAATGACTTATAATCTGAAGTTCCAATCGTAAAGTATTTTACGTGCGTTACTTTCTGAGAGCGGATTCCTTCAAACCAACCGTTAGATGCTGTAATATCTTTCTCAAAACCTGAGTTTTCCAAAGGGATTTCAATCCATTTTTTAGATTTTCCGTCATTGATTTCCAGCTTAAAATCGTCAAAATAAAAATCTCCGTTGTTTTGTGCAAACGCGCCGATATTCATGGTCTGCGCAGAGGAGTTGATGATGCCTTTTATTTCATACGTTTTCCATTCATTGGTTACTTTGATTCCGTAATATTGATTTTCAAAAAAGCCGACAGACTGATCTTTATTGTCTATTCTGCACCATAGTCCGCAATTGGAACCATTATCCTGATTGTCTTTCCTGATTTTTGCAGTGACGCGGAAGTTCCAGTTTTGTTTATTCTCTATATTGACAGCTTGTGTAAATGAAGTCCAGTCAGAAACAATCGTTTTTTCCTGGCTATATCCTAAAAAGAACCAGAATAAAAGAAAGAAGCCGAAATTTTTTTTCATGTTTATAGTTTTAGTAAAAATAATACTTTTTTATAAGGCATTGAGATCCTGTGCAATCAGCCATCCTTCACTCCAGCATGCCTGAAAATTGAAACCGCCAGTTACAGCGTCTATATTTAAAACTTCACCGGCAATATAGAAATTAGGAAGTAGTTTTGAAGACATGTTTTTAAAGTTAATTTCTTTTAAATCAACACCTCCGGCCGTTACGAATTCATCTTTAAAAGTTGATTTTCCGGTCACCTGAAACTTCTTCCTGCAAAGGTTTTCAAGGATTTTCTGCATTTCCTTTCCGGAAATATTAGCAACCTGTTTGTTGAGGTCCACTTTTGAAATATCTAAAACTTTCTGCCAGAACCTGTTGGTAATATCAAAGATTTTAGACTGTCCGATGGTTTTTTTAGGATTGCTTTGTTTAAAATGATGGAAGATTTCCTCAGCCTCATCCATTTCTATCGAAATAAAATTAACTTCAATTTCAAAGTTATATTTGAGTTTTGCCAGACTTATGGCCTCCCATGCGGAAATTTTTAAAACAGCAGGTCCGGAAAGTCCCCAGTGGGTAATAAGCAGTGGCCCGCTCTCCTCGGTTTTCAGCTTCGGAATTGAAATTCCTGCGTTTTCAAAGCTTGTTCCCGGAAGATCTTTCAGCAATTCATCTTTAATATTAAAAGTAAAAAGGGAAGGGACAAGGTCTACAATCTTATGACCCAGATTTTCAACCATTTTTAAAGATTTTGGAGAGCTTCCGGTAGTATAAACAATATAATCTGCCTCAAAATCCCCTGAATTGGTTTTTACAATATATTTTTCATCCTGCTTTTCAATCTCTTTTACCGTACATTTTGTTTTTACAGATACATTTTTCTTTTGGGTTTCATTCAGAAAAGTATTAATGATAGTCTGAGAAGAGTTGCTTTCAGGAAAAGTTCTGTTGTCATTTTCAATTTTCAGCGGAACATTACGCTGATCAAACCATTCCATTGTATCCCCAGGCTGAAATTTGCTGAAAACACTTAACAGCTCCTTGTTTCCACGAGGATAAAACTGAACAAGTTCTCTGGGGTCAAAGCATGCGTGGGTCACATTACAACGTCCGCCTCCGGAAATTTTAACTTTCTGAAGGACATCCGAGTTCTGTTCTAAAATCGTAATTGTATATTTCTTTTCGTCAAGATTGGATGCGCAGAAAAAGCCTGCAGCACCGCCTCCGATAATAATGATCTGTTTCATGTATATGTAATCCTATGCGGAAGATTATTTTTTCAAAAGTACAATTTTTATAAACCATCTTATTTGAGTATTTTTGAAGATTATTATTTTATAATACCTAAAAACGATTTTCAAATGATTTTCTACCATAAATTTGAAGTGCGATGGAGCGATCTTGATGCTAATAAGCACTTAGCCAATTCATCATATGTACAGTATTGTGCGCAAGCCAGAATGGCTTTTATGACTAAAGAGAAAATGGGAGTAACCCAGCTAAGCAGATGGGGAATTGGTCCTGTAATCCTGCACGAAAGATATTCTTTCTTTAAAGAGATCTATGCAGATCAAACCGTAATCGTAAGTGTGGAAATAGACGGATGCTCGGAAGATTCTTCCATTTACCGTTTCCTGCACAAATTCTATACACCGGATGGAGTGCACTGTGCCACTTCAGAAGCTACAGGAGTATGGATTGATATGATGCTTAGAAAAATGACCACTCCGCCGGATGATGTAGTGGAAGCAATGAATAAGTATAAGAGTCCGGAAACTGTTGTACTGTCAAAAGAAGACTTTAAAAAACTTCCTTTCCATCCAAGCAATATTGACCCGGCAGAATTTATTAAATAATTCAAAGTTTTAGGTTGAATGTGATGATGATTTTAAAATCATTAATACATTTTACATTAGACATTAATACAAAAAATCATGTTTGAAGATAAATCACAGGAGCTGACGCCCATTTCAAAATTAGGAGAATTCGGTCTTATTAAGCATTTGACAGAACATTTTCCGCTATCCAATGAATCTTCGGAGCTTGGAGTAGGAGATGATGCGGCAGTGATCAATCCTGATAATAAAAAAGTTGTTCTTACAACAGATGTACTGGCGGAAGGAGTGCACTTCAATCTGGGGTATGTGCCGTTGAAGCACTTAGGATATAAAGCTGTAGTAGTAAACCTTAGTGATATTGCAGCTATGAATGCAACTCCTACACAGATATTGGTATCCCTTGCGGTTTCCAACCGTTTTCCGGTGGAAGCTTTAGAAGAAATCTATTCCGGAATTCAGGCTGCTTGTGGAAGATACAAGGTTGATCTGATCGGAGGAGATACTACAAGTTCCAATTCAGGGCTGGTAATGAGTATTACCGCTGTAGGAATTGAAAATGAAGAAAATATCGTAAAAAGAAGCGGAGCAAAACCGAATGATCTTCTTGTGGTAACCGGAGATTTAGGTGGGGCATACATGGGATTACAGATTCTGGAAAGAGAACATGCGGTGTACCTTGCAGACCCGAATATGCAGCCGGAAATGGAAGGCTACGACTATATCCTGGAAAGACAGCTGAAACCTGAAGCACGAACAGACGTTAAAACGATTTTAGAAGAACTGGATATAAAGCCGACCTCTATGATCGATATTTCAGATGGTCTGGCTTCTGAAATTCTTCATCTTTCAGATCAGTCAAACGTAGGGTTCAGATTGTACGAGGAAAAAATTCCGTTAGACAATCTTACGATCTCTACCGCAGATGAAATGAATTTGAATCCGGTAATGACTGCTTTAAGTGGTGGTGAAGATTATGAACTTTTGTTCACCATTTCAGCAAACGATTTTGATAAAATTAAAAATCACCCGGACTTTACCATTATAGGACATGCTGTAGAAAAAGAAGAAGGAAACTTTATGGTAGCAAGAGGATCTAACCAGCTGGTAGCACTTACTGCTCAGGGTTGGGATGCTTTTTTAAATCAATAAAACCGAAAAATTATATTTAATTTTAAATATTGTAAGAGAACCGCAGCACTTTTTTTGCTGTGGTTTTTGTTTATAGTTAATTACTTTATCATACAGTAATGATTACACCAGAAAAAGAAATCCCGGTTCATCATTTGACTTCTGAAAAATTTCAGATGAGTACTCTGAGTGCGGCAGGCCCTGAAAATTTTCATGATGTTCACCGGCATAATTTTTTTGAAATTATCTGGTTCAGAGAGGTGTATGAAAACAGCCGTTTAGAGTTGGACTTTGAAAGCTACAAACTTGAGAACAATCAAATCTGTATTATTGCACCAGGACAGGCATTCAATATGAAACTGGAAGGAGAGGAAGGATATGCAATGGCAATAAGCAGGGAAATTTTCAACGAAGCATGTGATATAGAATCGGTACTCACAGGAGGAGAACTCCCCTTTTTTTTAAATCCGAAAAATGAAAAAACCTGCAGTACAATTATATCACTGATTGAGCAGGAATATAAAACATCATCAAGAACGGAGCTCTTAAAGGCATATCTGAAAGCATTTTGTATCATCATCGGAGAGCAAATCAACCCTCAGGAACCTTTATTGAATGACCGCCAACGCATTCAGGAACTGGTGGGGCTTATTGAGAAGCATTATATAGTGCATAAAGAAACAGTTTTCTACGCAGATCAATTAAAGATAAGTACTCATCATCTTAATGATATTGTGCGCCTTTTGAGAGGAACAACAGTAAAAAAAATGATTTCCCAGCGGCTTATCCTGGAAGCCAAAAGAGAGCTTAGCTTTGGAGCTCTCACGGTAAAGGAAATTGCTTTTAAACTAGGTTTTAATGATGCTTCATATTTTTCAAGGTTTTTCAAGAAACAGACCAGCCAAAATCCTGACAGTTTTAAGAATAATGAAAAAAAATAATCCTCAATATTTACCGTAATGATGGGGCTAAAGTAACAGTTTTCATTTATTGTTGTATTTAAATCCTCAGTTTGTCCTATACTTCCTTCAGTTCTTTTATTGAAAATATGATGCTTTTTACAGCAACTTTGCAGCTGAAAAACCGCCTGTGAAGGCTTATTTATTTATGAAGAAGAATTTGAATATTGTAGTGTTTATTTTAGCACTGCTCAACACATTGGAGTCGCTAAGTATAGATCTTTATCTTCCCGCTTTCCCAAGTATGGCTAAAATCTTTAATACCGATATCGGCCATATCCAGATATCCATTTCGGTGTTCTTTGCCGGATTTGCTTTTGGGCAATTATTATGGGGCCCTTTATCTGATAAAAAAGGACGAAAACCCATGCTGTACTGTGGACTTTTACTTTTTATTATAGGAGCAACGGCCATCTATTTTACCTCAGATATTTATGTTTTATGGGCAATGCGCTTTCTGCAGGCGTTCGGAGGAAGTGCCGGAATTGTTATCGGTAGGGCAATCATTATTGATCTTTACGATAAACAGAAATCGGTAACAATCTTTTCCCAGCAGTCTCAGATCAGTGGTATCGCTCCCATTGTAGCTCCATTATTGGGAAGTGTTTTTCTTAAATTCTGGGGCTGGAACAGTTCTTTTGCCTTTTTATGCATTATGGGGCTGATAACGCTTTTCATGGTATACAAATATGTACCGGAAACCAATAACAGAATCAATCTTCCGGATGAGGAACTGATGAATGAAAAAGGATTAAAAGATCAGTTGAAAATGATTATTTCCAACAGAGATTTTATCAACAGTACGATGGTAGGAAGTATTGCGTTTGCTTCCCTTATTATCTACATCTCGAATGCCCCGTTTTTATTCATGGAAATCCATGGTTTCTCAAGCAGCGTGTTCAGTTTTATATTTGCTTTTAACTCCCTGGCATTAATAACGGCAGCTTATATCACGCCTAAACTGATCAAAAGGATAAGCAATTCAGCACTTTTATTTATGGCTACCATTGTATTACTGGTTGTATGTTCCCTTCATATTCTGATTGCTGCTGAAAATGTTTCTGTAGCCTTGGAAATTGCAATGCTTTATCTTTCATTACTGGCTATTGGTATCTTGTTTCCTATTACATCCGCCCATGCGCTGTCTCCGTTTAAAGAAGGAAGAGGAACAGCGGCGGCTTTATTGGGTTTTATGCAGTTGATGGTTACATTTTTAATGTCGGCATTACTGGGGTTTTTAGAAGCAGATTCTATAATTCCAATGGTGGTAACACGGTCTGCAATGGCGTTGATTGCCGTGTGGTTCGGGTATCGTATTTTTAAAACTCAAAAAAAAGAAAGTTTAAATACCAGTTCTAATCCGGAAACTCATCCTCTTATTTGATCCTGTTGTCATACAATCCGGGCACTTAATCAAGTAATTTTTGAAAAAAATAGCCAAAGGGTTCTCTTTGCATAAAATTTAAAATATGAAAAGAACCCTTTCGACGGTTTTATGCTGTTTATTGCCATTAGGATATTGGGTAAGTGCACAATCCGGAATCTCTGCAGAACTGAAAACAGAATATATTCCGGGCTCAAACTATATTCGCCCTGAAGACAGTACAAAGACGAATTCCAAAAGTGATTTTAAAAGAATAGATCTTAACCTGAGTATTCCGTTATCCGTAAAAAAAGATACTGACGGGAAAGTAAGGTCGTGGTCTATGCTGTTGAGCGGATCTTATGCAAAGATGACACACAAAAATTACGAAACCCAGTTATTTCCGGATCAGATGCTGAACGCGCAGGTCGGGATACAGCATCTGAGACCTTTAGGTAAAAAGTGGAGTATGATGATGACTGCATCTGTGGGAGTGTATACAGACCTTGAAAGAGTAAGTTTTGATGATGTACTGGGGCAGGGAGGACTTTTATTTATCAGACATTTTAATCCTAATCTTTCGTTAGGTGGAGGACCTGTCCTTACCACTGCTTTTGGAGTTCCTATGATTTTACCATGGATTTATTTTGACTGGAAGACGAACGGAAAAATTAAATTCAACATCAATTTCCCACAGGGGATGGAAGCCGGTTATCTGTTTTCAGACAAATTTGCTTTAAAAGCCGTTGTAGATCTCAATGGGATGACGGTAGAGAGAAATGTAGGCGGAAAATCTATGCTGCTTGGTTACCAGCAGATTACTGCGGGACTCAGGCCAGAATTGAAAATCAATGACAGGCTTACGTTACGTCTCACAGGTGGAACGGCAATACTGAGAAGCTTCAACGAAAATGACCGTAAGATCAAAAGTATTTTCAGAGACAAAAAAATAGCGGATCCAAGATTTGCAAGTACATTCTACGCTGCAGTATCATTACGCTGGAATCTGCCATAAGAAAAAAATAAACTGGAGGCTGAGAACGTAAAATATTGAATATAATGAGTTAATTATTCATTGTACTTTATAACTCCCAGCTTCCTGCTTCTTTCTCCCAGCTACTTACTTATTAATTTCTTATACACCACCTGATTAAGCAATTCTTCTTTTCGGGTACGGGAAATCGGAAGCTCAATTTTATTAATGAAAAGACGCCCTCCCGAGATCATATCAATATGGGTGATATTGATGAGGTAAGACTTGTGAATCCTGAAAAAATGATCTGAAGGAAGAGATTCCTCAATGGCTTTCATCGTCTGATGAATAGTCAGAGATCTGTCCTTAAAATGAAGCCTGGTGTAATTCTGCATACTTTCAATGTATAAAATATCCACCCACGAAACCTTAATAAAAGAATCGGACTGTCTTAC
>JGI24741J21665_1000175_pt1 | contig 18541 bp, 18 predicted proteins | sample KBSCornC7_FD_21665 | JGI IMG/M metagenome (IMG submission 21665) | reverse complement strand
CTGGCGCGAAGACCATCAAGATGCATCAGGGCCATCGCGGCGCCAACCATCCGGTCAAGCGCCTGTCGGACGGCCTGGTCGAGATCACCTCGATGAACCACGGCTTCGCGGTGGACAGCGACACGCTGCCCGTCAATGTGAAGGCCACCCATGTGTCGCTGTTCGACGGCAGCAATTGCGGCATAGAACTGACTGATAAGAAAGCCTTTTCCGTCCAGTATCACCCCGAAGCCTCGCCCGGCCCGCAGGACAGCTTCTATCTGTTCCAGCGCTTCGTCGAGGGGCTTAAGTGAGCCTCAACCTGCCCCCGGTTGACGAAGCCCGCCTCGCGCAGGAGTGGGAGGCGGACAAAGCCGTCCTCGCCAATCTCGCGGCCAATGGCGACGTGGCGCGTTTGGCGCGCCCGGTCGACGTCAGCTTCAAGGGCAGCGAAAAGGATTTCGAGCGCGTTCTCACCATCGCCAGCCAGTTCGGCTTCGTCGAACTGGACCGCGAGGAGGATGAGGATGGCGACCTTTTCCTGTTCCTCGAATGCGAGCAGCCCGTCGATGAACAATCGATCCGCGCGCTCACAAAGAAATGCCTCCAGATCGAAATCCTCTGCGGCGTCGAATATGACGGCTGGGGCTGCGAAGCGCGGACGGGGGGTGTGCATTGAGCTATTCTGCTTTTTCCGATCAGGTGCTCCAGGCGGTTTATGGCTACGCTGCGCGATCGTCCGGTAAGCCTGCATCGTTGGCCGGTATTTTCGCTGACGACGGTATTGAGCCCCCCCCTCACTACGTCGATAATTTGAGACGGGAATGGACCGACCGGAGACTTGCCGATTTTCTTGACGATTCCGACGACCCGGAAAATGCCTATGTTGAGTTAACAGCAGAAGGTATGCGGCTCGCCGAAAGTACGTTCAACCCTGCACGTTTTGGGCAACTTTCAAACATTACGGTCGAGACCGTTCGAGAAAATTATGGGAATGTTTTCAATAGTTCTGCTTGGACGGGTATCGAACAGAGATTGGCGTCCGATCCCGCTATAGTCGATGCAATCCGACAAAAAATAGTTGAGATCGACAGTCTTATTGAAAAGACGGGCCTGACCAATTTCGAAAGGGATAGGGCGAAAGCTATTACGGAAGCCCTCAGGTCACTTATAAATTCACCTGAGCCGGAATGGCGAGCAGTAGTGATGTTACTGACTTCACCATCTCTCACGGCAATAATAAATCTAACGACCGTCATTGAATTGACGCTTAAATTATTTGGGATTGGCTGACTTAAATGCCCAAACGCACCGACATCTCCTCCATCCTCATCATCGGCGCTGGTCCGATCATCATCGGCCAGGCTTGCGAGTTCGACTATTCGGGCACGCAGGCGGTGAAGGCGCTCAAGGAAGAGGGCTATCGCATCATCCTGGTCAATTCCAACCCGGCCACCATCATGACCGACCCGGAATTTGCCGACGCGACCTATGTCGAACCGATCACGCCCGAAATCGTGGCGAAGATCATCGAGAAGGAACGCCCCGACGCGGTGCTGCCGACCATGGGCGGCCAGACCGCGCTCAACACGGCGCTTGCCCTGTTCAACGACGGCACGCTGGAGAAGTTCGGCGTCAAGATGATCGGCGCCGACGCGCAAGCCATCGACAAGGCCGAGGATCGCCTGAAATTCCGCGATGCGATGGACAAGATCGGCCTGGAATCCGCCCGGTCGCGTATCGCACATACTATGGAAGAAGCGCTCGAAGCCCTTGAATTTACGGGGCTTCCATCCATCATCCGGCCCAGCTTCACGCTTGGCGGCACGGGCGGCGGCGTCGCCTACAACAAGGACGAGTTCAAGCAGATCGTGGCCGCCGGCCTCGATGCGTCCCCGACCACCGAAGTGCTGATCGAAGAGTCGCTGCTCGGCTGGAAGGAATATGAGATGGAGGTCGTCCGTGACAGGAACGACAANGCCATCATCATCTGCTCCATCGAAAATGTCGATCCGATGGGCGTCCACACGGGCGATTCCATCACGGTCGCGCCGGCGCTGACGCTGACCGACAAGGAATATCAGATCATGCGCAACGCGAGCATCGCGGTGNTGCGTGAAATCGGTGTCGAAACAGGTGGTTCGAACGTACAGTTCGCAGTCAATCCGAAGGATGGCCGCCTGATCGTCATCGAGATGAACCCGCGCGTCTCGCGCTCCTCGGCGCTGGCGTCGAAGGCGACCGGCTTCCCGATCGCCAAGGTCGCGGCCAAGCTCGCCGTCGGCTATACGCTGGACGAGATCGAGAATGACATCACCGGCGCGACCCCGGCCAGTTTCGAACCGACGATCGACTATGTCGTGACCAAGATCCCGCGCTTCGCCTTTGAAAAGTTCAAGGGGAGCGAACCGCTGCTCGGCACCGCGATGAAGTCGGTGGGTGAGGTGATGGCGATCGGCCGCAACATCCATGAATCGATGCAGAAGGCGCTGCGCGGCCTGGAAACCGGGCTTTGCGGCTTCAATGAGGTCGACCATCTGGTCGGCGCGCCCAAGGACGACATCATCGCCGCGCTGGCCCAGCCGACGCCCGATCGCCTGCTGGTCGCCGCGCAGGCGCTGCGCGAGGGCCTGACCGTCGCCGAAATCCACAATATCGCGAAGTTCGACCCCTGGTTCCTGGAGCGGATCAAGGAAATCATCGACGCCGAAGCGGAAATCCTGTCCAACGGCCTGCCGCAGGATGCCGACGGGATGCGCCGCCTCAAGGCCATGGGCTTTTCCGACAAGCGCTTGGCCTATCTGGCGCTCAAGTCCGCCAATCTGCGCGGGATGGAGCGGGGCATCGCTCGCGGTTCGGGCCTGATCCATGACGCGGTCAAGGCAATGACCGGTGGCGTCACCGAGGATGAAGTCCGCGCCCTGCGCCACAAGCTGGGCGTGCGCCCGGTTTTCAAGCGGATCGACACCTGCGCCGCCGAGTTCGAGGCGAAGACGCCTTATATGTACTCCACCTATGAAGCGCCGATCTTTGGCGAGGCGGAGAATGAGGCGCAGCCGTCCGATCGCAGGAAGGTCGTCATCCTGGGCGGTGGTCCCAACCGGATCGGCCAGGGCATCGAGTTCGACTATTGCTGCGTCCACGCCTGCTTTGCGCTGGCGGAGGCGGGCTATGAAACGATCATGGTCAACTGCAACCCGGAAACGGTGTCGACCGACTATGACACCTCCGACCGCCTCTATTTCGAGCCGCTGACGGCCGAGGACGTGCTGGAAATACTGAGCGTCGAGATGTCGAACGGCACGCTGGCCGGCGTCATCGTCCAGTTCGGCGGGCAGACGCCGCTCAAGCTGGCGCAGGCGCTGGAGGATGCGGGCGTGCCGATCCTGGGCACCTCGCCCGACGCCATCGACCTGGCCGAAGACCGCGAGCGCTTCGCCGCGCTGATCGACAGGCTGAAGCTCAAGCAGCCCGCCAACGGCATCGCCCGCAGCCGGGAAGAAGCCATCGCCGTCGCCAACCGCATCGGATATCCGGTCCTGATGCGCCCGTCCTATGTCCTGGGCGGCCGCGCCATGGAGATCGTCGACGGCCAGGCGCAACTGGAAGAATATATCGCCACCGCCGTTCAGGTGTCGGGCGACTCCCCGGTGCTGATCGACCAATATCTGCGCGACGCGGTCGAGGTGGACGTGGACGCGCTCTGCGACGGCGATGACGTGGTGGTTGCCGGCGTGCTGCAGCATATCGAGGAAGCAGGCGTCCATTCCGGTGACTCCGCCTGCTCCTTGCCGCCCTACAGCCTGTCGGACGACATCATCGCGGAAATAGAGCGCCAGGCCGACGTCCTCGCCCGCGCGCTGTCGGTCCGTGGCCTGATGAACATCCAGTTCGCGGTCAAGGATGGGCCGGAGGGACAGACGGTCTATCTGATCGAGGTCAACCCCCGCGCCAGCCGGACCGTGCCCTTCGTCGCCAAGGCCATCGGCACGCCCATCGCCAAGATCGCGAGCCGGGTGATGGCGGGCGAGAAGCTGAAGGATCTGCCGAAGATCGACCGCAACGCGATTTCGCACATTGCGGTCAAGGAAGCCGTCTTCCCCTTCGCCCGCTTCCCCGGCGTCGATCCCGTCCTTTCCCCGGAAATGAAGAGCACCGGCGAAGTCATGGGCATCGACAGCGATTTCGCGACCGCCTTCGCCAAGGCGCAGCTCGGTGCGGGGACCATCCTGCCCAAGAGCGGGACGGTGTTCGTGTCGGTCAAGGACAGCGACAAGCCGGTGATCCTGCCCGCCGTGCAGAAAATGGCGGCGCTGGGCTTCACCATCATCGCGACCGGCGGCACCGCCCGCTATCTGGAAGAGCAGGGCATCGCCGTGCAGCCAGTGAACAAGGTGGCCGAAGGCCGTCCCCATATCGTAGACAAGATCACCGACGGCGATGTCGACCTGATCTTCAACACGACGGAGGGCTGGCAATCGCTCAAGGACAGCAAGGCGATCCGCACCAGCGCCCTGCGCGCCAAGGTCGCCAGCTTCACCACGGCGGCGGCCAGCGTCGCGGCGGCCAATGCGATCGAGGCTCTTCAGGGCCATGCCCTTGAAGTGCGTTCGCTCCAGTCCTATTATCCACTGTCGCAAGCCTGATCCCCTGCATAAGGAAGCATGCTGCGGGTGGCCCCAAGTTGGGGGCCGCCAAAGGGAAGTTTTGACGAAGGATTTGCAAGAATGGCGACCGTCGAGAAGATGCCGATGCTGCAGATGGGCTATGACAAGCTCAACGAGCAGCTCCGCGAATTGAAGGCCGAGCGGCCATTGATCGTGGACGCCATCGAAGAAGCGCGCGCGCACGGCGATTTGTCGGAAAATGCCGAATATCATGCCGCCAAGGAGCGTCAGGGGCAGGTCGAAGCCACCATTGCCGATCTGGAAGACAAGCTGTCGCGCGCCCAGATCATCGATCCCCGGACGCTTTCGGGAGACAAGGTCGTGTTCGGCGCGACCGTCACGCTGCTCGATGAGGATGACAAGCCGGTCAAATACCAGATCGTGGGCCAGGCCGAGGCGGATGCCAAGCTCGGCATGATCAGCTATAACAGCCCGCTGGGGCGTGCGCTGATCGGGCGCCAGATCGGCGAGGAGGTCGAAGTGTCGGTGCCCTCCGGCGACAAATTCTACCTGGTCAACAAGATCGATTTCATTTGATCCATCCGTGAAACTGCCTGCTGGTCGCATGACGAACGGGATCGCGGCGATAACTTTCGTCGCGTTTCTGCTGATTTATCTCACGGGGCAGGTCGATAATGCCGCGATCATGGCCGGGTTCATCCCGGCCCGGGTGGAGGATGGCGCCCTGCTGGCCGGCATGTCGGCTGTCCCGGTCTGGCTGACCCCGATCAGTTGCACGCTTGTCCACGCCAACTGGCTGCATATCGGGTTCAACCTGTTCATGTTCGTCTTTTGCGGACGACAGGTGGAGCATGTTCTGGACAAGGGCGCGACGCTGCTGCTCTACGTCGCGGGCGCCTATGGCGCGACGGCGTTGCAATGGGCGATCGATCCGCACTCCACCAATCCGATGGTCGGCGCCAGCGGCGCGATATCAGCGGTCATCGCGACCTATGCATTGCTCTACAGCCAGCAGAAGGTTCGCCGCGTGGGGCCGATGTCGGCGAATCTGGTTCGCCTGCTGTGGCTGGCGGCAAGCTGGATCGCGATCCAGCTCATGATCGGCCTCGCCACGGCGCAGGGGCTCGGTGACCTTGGGCAGATTGCGGTTGCCGCGCATATTGGCGGCTTTCTGGTGGGGCTGGTGCTGACGCGGCCGCTGCTTCGCTGGCGTTTCCGCAAACGTCCCCAGCCCCTGTCCTGAATTTTATCCGCTGGGCAGATCCGGCTCCAGCAGCCGGTGCAGATGGACGATCACATAGCGCATTTCGGCGTCATCGACCGTTCGCTGGGCGGCGCCGCGCCAGGCATTTTCGGCGGCGGCATAATCGGGATACACGCCGACCAGCTCGATGGAGCCAAGATCTTCGAATTCCAGCGTCTGAGGATCTTTGACGCGACCGCCCATCACAAGGTGCAGCTTGCTCATGGTATCTTCTGTTCTCCTGTTCGGGGAACCTGTACCGTAGCAGGCCGCCCGCACCCGTCAAAGGGGGCAGGCGGCCGGATCAGCATGCTTTTGGTGGCGGCGGCGCGTTCAGCTTTTCGGCAACCGCGCCTTCACGGCCTCGCTGAACGCGTCGACCTTGGCGGCGACCAGCGCCATCACATCGTCGGCAAGACGGGATGCCTTTGCGCCCAGTTCGGCTGAGGCAATGGTGTCGCGTGCCGAGGAGGCGGCGTCCTTTGTCCCTTCGGCCGCGTTGTGCAGCGCATCTCCCGCACTCGCGCGCAGGGTCTCCGCATTTTCAGCGGCCATGGCCCTGGCGGCGAGCGCCGCGTCCAGCACCTTTGCCCCGGCACTGGTGGCCAGGCCGGGCAGTGCCTTCATCGCTGTCCGGCTCTTGGGAAACATCCATGCGATGACGGCACCTGCCGCGACGGCGCCCGCGACGGCGGCGACGGGATGTTCCTGCACGATCTCATTGGCGCGCGCCGCGATCCGCTGCGATCTGTCGCGTGCGTCCGCATAGGCGTCGCCGGCCTTTTCGCGGCTGGTCTGGATAAGGTCGCCGGCGCTTTCCCTGGCCCGATCCGCCGTATCGCGGAACCGGCCGGACGCGGTCCCGGCGATGTCGTTCGCCGCTTCGCGGGCGCGGGTGAGTTGAGCGCGGATGTCAGCCATTGTCAGTCTCCGAAGTCTCTTCTGTGCGATTGCCTGTCCGAACGTATATGCGCCGGAAAAGTGCCGCGAGCGGACGGCGCAGCAAATAGAGGGCAAGGGCGCCGGCCGCGGCAGCCGTCGCCGCTGGTCGTTGCTGAACCTTGGCGGCGGCATAGGCGGCCCCGTCCATCATCGTTGCCGTCGCCCTGGCCTTTGCATCCTGCTTGAGCCGGGCGGGCGCGATCCGCGCCCTGGCGGCCAGGGCGCTGGAAACCAGCGCGGCGCGGCGCGCGTCGGCACGCGCGACTGCATCACGATAGGCGTCTTCGCGCGTCATGGCTTGATGGCCTTCCTCATCCGGTCGATGCGCCCCTTTGCGAACAATAGCAATATCAGGGCGATGACCAGCGCGCCGCTGAATACGGCGCCTGTCGCCCAGCCGGGGCCGACAAGCGGCGCCAGTGCCAATATGACGCCCACCAGACCGGCGACGATGGCCGCGAAGACAAGCATGATACCCACCAGAGCGAAGATCAGCGCATCGCGAATCCCCGCTCCGGCAATGCCGGCACGCAGCTTCTGCCGTTCGACCTCCGCCTCCGCATAGGCCCGGCCGTCGCTGTACAGGCGCGCGAAGACGTCGCGCACGGACTCGTCCTGTGCCTCGGTCTGCAGGGGCTCTTGGGTCAACATATCCTCCGCCCCGGCACCGGGGCCTTATCGTCGGTCAATCGGGCAGGACGCGATCAGGCGTCTTCGTCCGATCCCTTGGCAAGGCGCATCAGCACGAATCCGACCACCGCCGCCGCGCCGATCGCGACGGCCGGGCTCTTGCGCACGAAGTCCCGCGCTTCGGTCATCAACTGGTCGACATCCTTGCTGTCCAGCGTCTTGGCCGCGCCGGCCACTGATTCGGCCGCCTGGCGGGCATAGTCGCCATATTGCGGGCCAAGCTTGGCATCGACGGTGCCCGCCGTGTCGGAAATCAGCTTGGCCAGGCTCTGCATGGCCGATCCGGTTTTGTCCTTGGCGACGCCGGCAGCCGATTTGGCGGTCTTCGACGCCTGGTCCTTGAGCGGGTCGATATGCGATTTCCAGTCGACGGTGTTCAGCTTGTCGGCGGCGGCCCTTGCGGCCTTTTCGGCCTGGGCCTTTATGGGCGCGATCTGCGCGGTCCAGCCATGCGCGGCCGTGCCATTGCCCGGCTTGGCTGCTACGGCCTTGCGCGGGGCGGCGGCCTTTGCGGGCGCGGCCTTCACCAGCGTTCCGGACAGGGCGGGCTTGGCGGGCTTGGCCTTTGGCGCCTTGGCGGGACTGGCCTTCTTGACGCGCTTGGCGGGCGGGGTTTCGGGGGTGTCGGCCATCGTCCTGTGTCTCCCTTTGAAATACGGCGCGATTGCGAGGCGGGCGGGCGGCTCTGCTTCTAATGCTTCGCCACCGCCCACAGTTCCGTTGCCGTTACTATTTTGAGCATCGGCATTTTTCGAGTCCTTGCAAGCCCCCGCATTGCCAAGCGGGGAGGTGGTGGCTAAGCGGGGCGCGAAAAGCGACCAGAGCCAGTCCCCAGAGCCACTCCAAGGAGCGACCATGACCGCCATTCTCGATATTCATGCCCGCCAGATTCTGGACAGCCGCGGCAATCCGACCGTCGAGGTCGACGTGATGCTGGAGGATGGCAGCTTCGGCCGTGCCGCCGTGCCGTCGGGCGCGTCGACCGGCGCCTATGAAGCGGTGGAAAAACGTGATGGCGACCCCGCCAGATATCTCGGCAAGGGCGTGCTCGCCGCTGTCGCTGCCGTCAATGACCAGATTGCCGAGCAGATCATCGGCCTGGATGCAGAGGATCAGGCCGAAGTCGATGCCGCGATGATCGCGCTCGACGGGACGGAGAACAAATCGAACCTGGGCGCCAATGCGATATTGGGCGTCAGCCTGGCCGTGGCGAAGGCCGCCGCCGACGCGCGCGGCCTGCCGCTCTATCGCTATGTCGGCGGCGTCAATGCGCATGTGCTGCCGGTGCCGATGATGAACATCATCAACGGCGGCGAACATGCCGACAATCCGATCGATTTCCAGGAATTCATGATCATGCCGGTCGGTGCGGAAAGCATCGCGGACGCCGTGCGGATCGGTTCGGAAATCTTCCATACGCTCAAGAAGGGCCTGCACGACAAGGGGCTGGCCACTTCGGTCGGCGACGAGGGCGGTTTCGCGCCCAACATCGCCTCGACCCGCGACGCGCTCGACTTCATCATGCTGTCGGTTGAAAAGGCGGGCTACAAGCCGGGCGACGACGTCGTGCTGGCGCTGGACTGCGCAGCGACCGAGTTCTTCAGGAACGGCAAATATGAGATTTCGGGCGAGGGCCTGTCGCTCAGCCCGGTCGAAATGGCGGATTATCTTGCCGCCCTGTGCGCCGACTATCCGATCAAGTCGATCGAGGACGGCATGAGCGAAGATGATTTCGAAGGCTGGAAGGCGCTGACCGACAAGATCGGCAACAAGGTGCAGCTGGTGGGCGACGATTTGTTCGTGACCAACCCGAAACGGCTGGAAATGGGCATCGGCAAGGGCCTGGCGAACTCGCTGCTGGTGAAGGTGAACCAGATCGGTTCGCTGACCGAAACGCTGGCCGCCGTCGACATGGCGCACCGGGCGCGCTACACCGCCGTGATGTCGCACCGTTCGGGCGAGACCGAGGACGCGACCATCGCCGATCTCGCCGTGGCCACCAATTGCGGCCAGATAAAGACCGGATCGCTCGCCCGTTCCGACCGGCTTGCCAAATATAACCAGCTCATCCGGATCGAAGAAGAGCTGGGCGATATTGCGCGTTATGCCGGGCGTTCGATCTTCCGCTGAATATAAATTCGGCGACCGGCCGCAAGCAACGCAGATTTTGCTTGCGGCCGGTTCGTCCCTGTGATTCAACTGGTCCATGGCGCATATCGCGAAACTCCGCATGTTGCTTTTCTCGGCTTTTGGCCCGGCGATTGCGGTTCTTCTTCTTCTTTTCTTCGCGGGCTATGTGGTGCTTGGCTCCAACGGCGTTCTGGCCTGGGGCGATTACAAGCGACAATTGAACCATGCGCAGGGTGAACTGAAGCAGGTTCAGGCCCACCGGCAGGAATTGAAGAACCGGGTCGACCTGCTCGATCCCCGGCGCGTCGATCCCGATCTTTCCGACGAACTGATCCGGCGGGAGCTGGGCGTCGTTCATCATGATGAAGTGATCGTTCCGCTCAACTGACGGTCCGGACGGCTGATTGATCGCTTTGCCGCGCTTTTGAGTGCCAAGCCGCGTTGCAATTCGGGGCGGACTCCCGCTATATCGCCCTTCCTTCCATCCCCACCCACGCAAAAGGATAAGAACCTTGGCGAAACCAACGACGCCGCGTCCTTCACGCGCAAAGGCAAAGGCGGCTGCACCCGCCGCCGGCGCGGACCACAACCGGCCTCGCCCTGACGCTCCCCAGGATTATGAAGCCACCAAGGAGGAGTTGCTCGAATTTTACCGGCAAATGGTGCTGATCCGCCGTTTCGAGGAAAAGGCGGGCCAGCTTTACGGTCTTGGGCTGATCGGCGGCTTCTGCCACCTCTATATCGGGCAGGAAGCGGTTGCCGTAGGCATCCAGTCAGCGCTCCAGCCGGGCAAAGACAGCGTTATCACCGGCTATCGCGACCATGGCCACATGCTGGCCTATGGCATCGATCCCAATGTCATCATGGCGGAACTGACCGGACGGGAAGCCGGCATTTCGCGCGGCAAGGGTGGTTCGATGCACATGTTCAGCGTCGAGCATAAATTCTACGGCGGCCACGGCATCGTCGGCGCGCAGGTATCGCTGGGCGCGGGCCTGGGTTTTGCGCATAAGTACAATAATGACGGTGGCGTCTGCGTCGCCTATTTCGGCGACGGCGCTGCCAATCAGGGCCAGGTCTATGAATCGTTCAACATGGCCGAACTGTGGAAGTTGCCGATCATCTTCGTGATCGAGAATAACCAATATGCCATGGGAACCAGCGTCAACCGCTCCTCGGCGGAAGACCAGCTCTACCGTCGGGGCGAAAGCTTCCGTATCCCGGGCATCCAGGTGAACGGCATGGACGTGCTCGCGGTACGGGGCGCAACGGAAGAAGCGCTGAAATGGGTCCAGGGTGGCAACGGACCGATCCTGCTGGAAATGAAGACCTACCGCTATCGCGGCCATTCCATGTCCGACCCGGCCAAATACCGGTCGCGCGAGGAAGTGCAGTCGATGCGCGACAAGTCGGACCCGATCGAGGGCGTCAAGAAATATCTCACCGAAGCCGGCGTGGGCGAAGACGAGCTCAAGAAGATCGATCAGGACATCCGCAAGATCGTCAGCGACGCTGCGGACTTCGCTGAAACCTCTCCCGAACCGGAAATGCACGAACTTTATACCGACGTGCTGGTGGAGCAATATTAATGGGTATCGAAATCAAGATGCCGGCGCTTTCGCCGACCATGGAGGAAGGCACGCTGGCGAAATGGCTGGTGAAGGAAGGTGACGAAGTCCGTTCCGGCGACATTCTCGCCGAGATCGAGACCGACAAGGCCACGATGGAATTCGAAGCTGTCGATGAAGGCAAGATCGGCCAGATCATGATCGCCGAAGGCACCGAGGGGGTGAAGGTCGGCACCGTTATCGCGACGATGGCNGGTGAAGGCGGCGAGGCGGCTCCGGCACCCAGGGCAGAAGCGCCCAAGGCGGAAGCCGCTCCGGCACCTGTCGCGGNCAGGCCNGCTGCCGAACCGAAGGCNACCGTCAAGGATCCGGCGCTTCCCGACGGCACCGAATATCTTAAAACTACTGTTCGCGAAGCGTTGCGCGACGCCATGGCCGAGGAAATGCGCCGTGACGAGCGCGTCTTCGTCATGGGTGAGGAAGTCGCCGAATATCAGGGCGCCTACAAGGTCACCCAGGGCCTGCTGGAAGAATTTGGCGACAGGCGGGTGATCGACACGCCCATTACCGAATATGGCTTTGCCGGCATTGGCGCGGGCGCGGCCATGGGCGGTCTGAAGCCGGTTATCGAGTTCATGACCTTCAACTTCGCGATGCAGGCGATCGATCACATCATCAACTCTGCGGCGAAGACCAATTACATGTCGGGTGGCCAGATGCGCTGTCCGATCGTGTTCCGTGGTCCCAATGGCGCGGCCAGCCGCGTCGCCGCGCAGCATAGCCAGAATTATGCTCCCTGGTATGCGGCGGTGCCCGGCCTGATCGTGATCGCGCCCTATGACTCGGCCGATGCCAAGGGCCTTCTCAAGGCGGCGATCCGTTCGGAAGACCCGGTCGTGTTCCTGGAGAATGAGCTGGTCTACGGCCGCAGCTTCGATGTGCCCCAGGTGGACGATTATGTCCTGCCGATCGGCAAGGCGCGCATTGTCCGCGAGGGCAGCGACGTGACGCTGGTAAGCTATTCGATTGGCGTGGGCATCGCTCTGGAAGCTGCCGAAGCGCTGGCAGGTGAAGGCATCGACGCGGAGGTCATCGACCTGCGTACGCTGCGTCCGCTCGACACGGCGACCGTGCTGGAAAGCCTCAAGAAGACCAACCGACTCGTCGTGGTCGAAGAGGGCTGGCCTGTCTGTTCGATCTCTTCGGAAATCGCGGCCGTGGTCATGGAGCAGGGCTTCGACGATCTGGACGCCCCGGTGCTGCGCGTCACGAACGAGGACGTGCCGCTGCCCTATGCGGCGAACCTTGAAAAGGCGGCGCTGATCGACGCGGCCCGCGTCGTCGCGGCGGCGAAGAAGGTGTGTTATCGGTAAAGTGGAGATGGGGAGCGGCGTGTGTCGCTCCCCATCGACGCCTTGCATTCTGTCGTCGCTTGTCGGGGCCATGAATGCGGACGCCGTCCGTCGGTCCTGAAAGGCTGAGGATGTCGGCCCATTCCCCTTTCATCGATCTGGTCGGATGCATGCCGTGAGCGACGATCTCGCGCCCTTGCCGTCGCTGCTGAGCGCCTATGCAGGGCCTGGCGCTGCCCGGCATCGGCTGGTCTGGGCACTGGACGCTCGTTTCGCGCGGCTGGTGGCGACGACGAGCGAGCCGATCATCGGCCAGATGCGCCTGGCCTGGTGGAACGACGCCTTGACGGATGAAAACGGGGTCAAGGGACAGGGTGAACCGCTGATCGACGCGATGCGGCAACTGGGCGCCTTGCCGCCCCACGGACTGGCGCAATGGCTGGACGGCTGGGAAGCGTTGATCGGAGAGCTTGATCTTTCCGGCTATGCGGAGGGCCGGGGGAGCGGCCTGTTTCGCGCACTGGCGGGGCAGGAGGATATTCCGCCATGGCTCGATCGCGCCGGGGCGGCATGGGCGCTTTGGGACCTGTCCGGACATCATGCGGACCCGGACGTCGCCGGCAAGGCGATCGATCTGGCACGGACCTATATAAGCGGCGGCAGCTTACCCTGGACGAAACAATGGCGTCCGCTGCAGATCGCCTATCACCTTGCCCGCCATGACATTGAGAAAGGCCGCCGCGCGCCTGCGGGATTGACCCCTGGGCTCTATTGGCGATTGGTGCGCATCGGGTTGTTCGGGCGATAGGGGGTATCTGTTGGGACGGGTTTTGGTGAGCGTGATGGCCGCATTGCTGATGACGGCAGGCGGGCTGTTCTGGTGGCAGGGGCGGGCGAACAATGAACCCGTGCCCCAGCTCCTGGTCGGATCGCCGCCGCCGCCCACCGTCGATGTCCTGCCGGAGGGTGATCCGGACGCTTCGGGCGATGCGCCGCCCATGCCCGGCGAAGCGTCGCCGCAAAGCCGCGAGCAGAAGCGATTTGGCCGCTATGACCGCAATCGCGATGGCGTCATCACCCGCGTCGAGATGATGGGCAGCCGCGTCAAGGCGTTCAAGGCGCTCGACCGGGACAATGACAATCTCCTCTCCTTCGAGGAGTGGGCGGTGGCGACCTCGGATCGCTTTGCCAGGGCGGACGGCAATGGTGACGGCAAGCTGACGCCGGCGGAATTCGCGACCACCGCGCCCAAACGAACCGCCACCCCGAAATGCAAATGCTGACGCGTCAGGCGCCGCGCAACGCTCAGGCCTGCTGAAGTTCGCCCAGCCAGCCGCCCAGCGCGGCGCGGGCGCGGGCGGTCATGGCTTCCTTGCGCTGCTTCTTCTTCACGTCTTCCAGCGGCGGGAAGAGGCCGAAATTGACGTTCATCGGCTGATAATCCGCCGTCTCGACATTGCCGGTCACATGACCGAGCAGCGCGCCCAGCGCGGTTTGCGGCGGCAATGGCGGGAGCGGCCGGCCCAATATCTCGGCCGCGGCGAATCGTCCCGCGAGCAGCCCGATCGCCGCGCTTTCGACATAGCCCTCGCAACCCGTGACCTGCCCCGCAAAGCGGATATGCGGCGCGCTTTTCAGGCGCAATGTGGCGTCGAGCAGCTTGGGACTCTGGATGAAGGTGTTGCGGTGAAGCCCGCCAAGACGGGCAAACTCCGCCTTTTCCAGGCCGGGGATGGTGCGGAACAGATCGATCTGCGCGCCATGCTTCAGCTTGGTCTGGAATCCGACCATGTTCCACAACGTGCCCGATGCATTGTCCTGCCGCAGTTGCACCACCGCATAGGGCCAGCGGCCGGTGCGCGGATCGTCAAGGCCCATCGGCTTCATCGGTCCGTGGCGCAATGTTTCCGGGCCACGCGACGCCATGACCTCGATTGGCATGCAGCCCTCGAAATAGGGCGTGTCCTTTTCCCATTCCTTGAAGTCGGTCTTCTCGCCGTCGAGCAGGCCCTGGACGAAGGCCTGATACTGCTCCTTGTTCATGGGGCAGTTGATATAGTCCTTCCCTTCGCCGCCGCCGGGGCCGATCTTGTCCCAGCGATTGGCCATCCAGCATTTGTCCATGTCGATGCTGTCGAAATGCACGACCGGCGCGATCGCGTCGAAAAAGGCGAGATGGTCGATGCCCGCCGCCTGCCCGATGCTGGCGGCGAGCGCGGGGGCGGTGAGCGGTCCGGTGGCGACGATGGTCATGCCTTCGCTCGGCAGCGTATCGACGCGCTCGCGCACGATCTCCACATTCGGATTATCCGCCAATGTGCGGGTGACGCCTTCGGAAAAGATATGGCGATCCACCGCCAGAGCCGACCCGGCGGGAACCTTGGCCGGTTCAGCCTGCGCCATGATGATCGAGCCCAGCCGCCGCATCTCCTGATGCAGCAGGCCCACGGCGTTCCTGTCCGCGTCGTCGGACCGGAAACTGTTGGAGCAGACCAGTTCGGCAAGGCCATCGGTCTGATGCGCGGGCGTCATGTCGCCCGATCCCCGCATTTCGGACAGGCGGACCTTCACGCCGGCCTGGGCCAGTTGCCACGCCGCCTCCGTCCCCGCAAGCCCGCCGCCGATGATGTGAACCTGATGTCCTGCCACTTTGCTTCTGTTCCGATCGATCTGTAGTCGAGGGGCGTTTAGGCGAAACGGTGCCAAAAGCGGAGCGCAAAATGACCGGCCTCGTCGGTACTCATGCCATGGAAGAGCCGAGCGCCTGAGCGGATGAAGCGTCGCTATAATAAGCGGCTTCGTCCAATATCCCCTCCCGCTTGGCGACGATCGTGGCGACCAGCACCTGTCCCGCGACATTGACGGCGGTGCGGCCCATGTCGAGGATCGGGTCGATGGCAAGCAGCAACCCCGCGCCCTCCAGCGGCAGGCCGAGCGTGGAAAGCGTCAGCGTCAGCATCACGATCGCGCCCGTCAGGCCAGCAGTCGCGGCCGATCCGACGACGGAGACGAAGACGATCAACGCATAATCCGCCGCATGAAGGGGAATGCCGTAGAAGCCCGCCACGAAGATCGCCGCCAGNGCCGGATAGATGGAGGCGCATCCGTCCATCTTGGTCGTCGATGCCAGCGGAATGGCGAAGGCGGCATAGACTTTCTCCACGCCCATGCGTTCGGTCACGGTTTCGGTGACCGGCAGGGTCCCGACCGAGGATCGCGAGACGAAGCCGAGCTGGATCGCGGGCCATGCCTTGGCGAAGAAGGGCAGGGGCCTGAGCCCGTTTGCCGCCAGCAGCAGCGGATATACGACCAGCAGCACCAGCGCGAGGCCCAGATAGACGGCCCCGGCAAAACCACCGAGCTGGGCAAGGGCGCTCCAGCCATAGGTGGCGATGGCGCTGCCGATCAGTGCGGCGGAACCGATCGGCGTCAGACGGATGATCCAGCCCAGGATCGCGCGGACCACGGCCAGCAGGGAACGGACAAAGGCCAGGAAGGGCTCCGCCTTCTCCCCGACCTTCAATGTGGCGAGGCCGATGGCGATGGAGAGGACCAGCAATTGGAGGATATTGAAGGAAAGGGCGGTGGATGCGCCCTCGTCGTTCAGTTTGGTGCTGGCCGAGAGAGCGAAACTGTTGCCGGGCACCAGCCCCTTGAGGAAATCGAGCCAGCCGCCGATGGAGTCGGGCTTGCCGATNGCGAGCGCCTGNCCNTGNAGTCCCGATCCCGGCNGGACGATCAAGCCNATGGCNAGGCCGATGACGACCGCGATCAGTGCCGTGATCGCGAACCAGAGCAGGGTCTGCCCCGCCAGCCGCGCTGCATTGTCGAGCGCGCGCAGATTGGCCACGGAGGCGACAATGGCGGCGAACACCAGCGGCGGCACCACGGCCTTCAGCAAGGAAATAAAGATCGACCCCGTGGTCTTGAGTGCTGCGGCCAGCCAGTTGAGGTCGCCATCCGGTCCAGCGCCCATGGCGCGCGCCATGAGGCCCAGCAACAGGCCGACGGCCATGCCAGCCATGACCTGGAATCCGAAACTGCGATAGTTGATGGCCATGGCCTTGTTCCTTCGGGCGATCGGCGCGCGATATGGTGATCGACGCTGCCAAATGCGCGCAAACAATTCTTTATGGGGGTGAACGCGGATAAGGATGTCCTCTTTCCGCGACTGGACAGCAAACGGATTGGCCGCCGCGATCCACTATGCCACAGAATGAGCCCCGATCCAGCAGGAGATGCGATTTGAGGAAATGGTGGGCGGTTCTGACGGCTCTCACCGCGCCGGTCCTGTTCCTGCCGCCGGCCGCGCAGGCCGCCGGAGATCCGGCATTGGCCAAGGAGGTGCTGGTCAGGTCCATCGCTTTCCGCACGGTGGAGGGGGAGGGCCAGGTTCCCCGCCTCGCCGCTTATTATGCATCGGTGCTGCAGCGGGCGGGTTTTGCGGCGGGCGACGTGGAAATCACCCCGCTGGGCGAGACGGCCAGCCTTGCCGCGACCATCCGGGGCAGCGATCCGCAACTCAGCCCCCTGCTGCTGATCGGTCATATGGATGTGGTGGCCGCCGATCCGGCGGACTGGGCGCGCGACCCCTTCGTGCCGGTCGAGGAGGATGGCTATATTTTCGGACGGGGCGCGGAGGACAATAAATATGACGTCGCCATGATGGTGGCGACGCTGGCTGGTTTGCGCAAGTCCGGGTGGCGGCCGCGCCGGACGGTCACCCTCCTTCTGTCTGGCGACGAGGAAAGCCATATGCGCACCAGCCGCGCACTGGCGGAGAAATATAAGCATGCCGAAATGCTGCTGAACGGGGACGGCGGCGGCGGATTGCTGGACGAGGATGGACAGGCCGTGCTCTACCAGTTGCAGGCCGGCGAAAAGAGCTATGCGGATTTCGAGATCGCCTTCACCGATGCAGGCGGTCACAGCAGCGCGCCAACGCCCGGCAATCCGATCTATCGCCTGGCGCGGGCGATCGACCGGATCGCCGCCTATCGCTTCGCGCCGATGCGCAATGAACTCACCAGGGCATCATTGGCTCTTTCGGCGGACAGGATCGGCGGCGCGGTTGGCGCGGCGATGCGGCGTTATGCCGAGACAGGCGACCCGAAAGCGGCGGACCTGCTGTCCGATTATCCCGAATTTGTGGGGCAGGTGCGGACGACCTGCGTCGCCACCATGGCGCAGGCGGGCCATGCGCGAAACGCCCTGCCGCAAAGTGCGAAGGTCGATGTGAACTGCCGCATCTTTCCGGGCATCGCCGTCGAAGTCGTGAAGGCGGAACTGACGCAGGCCATAGATGATCCCGGCGCGACCATCACCACGCTGGACCACCCGCAGGCGAGCGACGCCTCACCCCTGCGGGAGGATGTGCTGAAGGCGGTGAAGGCAGCGGTGTCGGCCCGCTACCCTCACATTCCGGTCATCCCCTCCATGTCGGCGGGAGCGACGGACAGCCTCTATTTCCGGGCGCTCGGCGTGCCGAGCTATGGTGTATCCAGCCTGTTCCAGCGGGGCGAGGACGGCTTTGCCCATGGGCTGAACGAGCGCGTGCCGGTGGCGGGAATTCCGCAGGCGCTCGATCAGTGGGAGCGGATGGTGAAGGCCCTCGCCCAATAGCAGCCTTCCACCAGAGCGGGTTTCGATCTGATTGAATCAGATCGCTGCTCTGGCTTCCTTGTTTTCCGCGATTCCTTAACCAGCGATCGGTTCCGATCGCTTGGACATAGCTCTAATCCATCCCTTCCGCAGGCCATGCGGATGGTGAGGTTCCTTACCGCGCGGCCGCGACGCCGTTGGCGGCTGAAAGCACCGCCTGGACCGAAGCCGTCGCTACGTCGGTATCCGTGCCGATGCCGAAGATCGTCCGGCCGTCCGGGGTGCGGCATTCGACATAGGCGGCCGCTGCGACATCCGTACCGGCGCCGATGGCATGCTCGCTATAGTCGGCGACCTCCAGATCGACGCCCAATTCGTCCCGCAGCGCCGCCAGCACGGAGGAGATCA
>JGI24741J21665_1000172_pt1 | contig 18661 bp, 20 predicted proteins | sample KBSCornC7_FD_21665 | JGI IMG/M metagenome (IMG submission 21665) | reverse complement strand
CCCGCCACAACGTCACGATGCCGGCAGGTGTGGTGCTGGTAACCTGCCCGCCTAGACCTTCACGAATGGCTTGTTGCTCTAAAAGATGAACCCGTTGCCGGGCACTGGCCGAGGCAATGCCAAAGGCCTTTTCGATACTCTGTGCTTCTTCCCGTGAGGGCGAGTACTGCTCGCGGCAGGCAGGGCAGAGCCGGCGAATAAGGCGCTGGCTGACGATAGCTTTTAGGGCAGTAGCGTATAAAAAAACTTCCTCGGCCATAGTTTGCAGCTGTACGGCGGCATGGGAGGCGTCGTCGGCATGTATACCGGTTAACACCAGATGGCCACCGGCAGCGGCCTGGATGGCAAGGTTTGCAGTTTGCCGATCGGGCAAGTTACTGATCATGATGACATTGGGATCTTGATTCAGCGCTGCCCGCAAACCCTGGCTCACGCTTACGCCATGCTTGGAGTGAGCCAGGGTTTGGCTGACACCCGGCAAGCGGAATTCCAAGCTATCTTCAACAGTGGCAACGCTTATTGCTGGCGTATTAACCGTCTGTAGCATGCTGTGTAATGTTGTCGTTTTGCCATTGCGCCGTGGTGTAGCGACGACCAGCAGCCCATGGCTATTGGCCAGCATATGCTGCAATGAAACGAGGCTATCTCCCCAAAAACCAAGTGCCTCCAGCTGTGGCGGCTTATGCAATCGGCGGGACACATGCAGCAGCACCTTTTCGCCACCGACGACCGGCATGGTATACACCTGAATCTCAAATTGTTCTTCGCCAACCAACACTGCGTACTGACCTTCTTGGGGAAGGTGGTCTTGGATTACTTTCAGTCCGGCAGCCTCTTTAAGGTGGGTAACCACCGCGGGCAGTGCCGCCAGGGGTAACTTATGCATACTGCGCAGTACGTTATCGATACGATAGCGGACCTGCACAAAACGGTCGTGGGGCTCGATGTGAATGTCGCTGGCATTATGGGCAACGGCGTGATCAATCAGCAGGCTGATAGTTTGTGCTACCTGCTCATCGCTAAACTTATCGCTGCTAGCCAAAAGCCGGCCCAAAAATGCATTTTTCACACCCATTTGCTTGTATTATACGTAAGCGCTTTATGAAGAGCAATTACCTAGGCCAAAAAGGCTTGCAATATCAGCGAACCTTACGTAGGATGCACTGGCTAGGGTTTTCCTGGTATAATAAGCACAGTAAATTGGGTGGATTCGTAACTGGAGGGTATGTATGGCTAAGGATAAGCCAAAAAAAGAGGATAGTGATCTAGCGCAGGCGGCCAGCAGTGAAGGCGGCAAGACCAAAGCACTAAGCTTGGCCATGGAGCAAATTGAAAAGCAATTTGGTCGTGGCTCAATCATGAAACTGGGCGAAGCCCATAATTATGCTCAGGTAGAGACTACATCTACCGGCAGTATTTCACTGGATTTGGCATTAGGCGGCGGCTTACCCCGCGGCCGTGTTGTCGAAATTTATGGTCCGGAAAGCTCAGGTAAAACAACGCTGACCCTGCATGCTATCGCTGAGGTACAAAAAGGCGGCGGCACCGCGGCTTTTATCGATGCCGAGCATGCCTTGGATCCGGCTTATGCCAAACGGATTGGCGTAGATATCGAAAGTCTGCTACTCAGCCAGCCGGACAACGGCGAACAGGCGCTGGAAATCGTTGAGACCCTGGTCCGCAGCAATGCTGTTGATATCATCGTGGTTGACTCGGTAGCGGCTTTGGTGCCACGGGCTGAAATCGAAGGTGATATGGGCGACTCGCTGCCAGGCTTGCAGGCCCGTCTGATGAGCCAGGCACTGCGTAAATTAACCGGTATTATCAACCGTTCTAAAGCTACGGTGGTATTTATTAACCAGATCCGTATGAAAATCGGGGTTATGTTTGGCAACCCGGAAACCACCACTGGCGGTAACGCACTCAAATTCTATGCTTCGGTACGTATGGACATTCGTCGTATCGGTCAGATCAAACAGGCCGATGCGGTTATTGGTAACCGTACCCGTGTTAAGGTGGTCAAAAACAAGATTGCACCACCATTCCGTGAGGCCGAATTTGACATCATGTACAACGAAGGTATTAGCCGTAGCGGTGACATTCTGGACCAGGCCGTATCGCGTAATATCGTAGAAAAGAGCGGTGCATGGTTTGCCTACAGCGATCAAAAAATCGGCCAAGGCCGTGAAGCGGCCAAGACCTACCTCAATGAAAACCCTAAGGTCATGCAGGAAATCGATAAAAAGGTTCGTGAAGCGGCTACAGCCGAAGCTAACGCTTAACCCAGCAGTTTTTTAAAGTTCGTTTAAAATCCACAGCAAAACCACAGCTTGCCATAATTTAACGTTGTACAATAAGGTGGTTATGACAGCTTCCAACCATATGTTAACAGGGGCGGTTATCGCAGCGGCTGTCCGTGAGCCGCTGCTGGTAGTGCCGCTCGCCGTGCTATCGCATTTTATCTTAGATGCTTTTCCACACTTTGGTGTTGCCGAAAGCGATACCAAAGAACGTAATAACCATCCTTTATTTCGTGCGGTATTAACGTTAGATTTGTTGGTATTGTTTGCTGCCCTCATTCTTGTGCCCATCATCTTTAGCGGCCATGTTGCTTGGTGGGTGCTGCTGTTGGGAATGGTTTCGGCCTATATTCCTGATGTCGTATGGTTAGCACATTTTTACCACGACAAAAAAGGCCACACGCGCAAGCCGCCGATGCGTCTAACGCGTTTTCATCAGAAAATTCAGTGGTTTGAACGACCTCCGGGTATTGTTACCGAAATCATTTGGTTTGGTGGCTCGCTGGCAATCCTGGCTGCTATTGCCGCATGAAAATTACCAATATTAAACAACAAGTCAAACGGGCCGATCGCTATTCGGTATACGTTGACGGCGTTTATTCCTTCAGCTTAAGCGAGGCGGCACTGCTGGAGCAGCGTTTAGCCAGTGGCCAGGAGCTGGACGCCACGCAATTGGCTGCTTTAAAAGCGGCATCAAGCAACGACAAAGCATACGGCAATGCTTTGCGTTATGCTGCGCTGCGTCCGCGCAGCGAATGGGAGATGCGCGGCTATCTGCGTCGTAAGGATGTCGATGAGCCTGTAGCTGAGACCATAATGGATAGATTGCGTGGCTTGCAGTTTGTGGATGATCTGGCGTTTGCCCGTAGCTGGGTGGCTAACCGACATCTTTTAAAAAGTACCAGCAAGCGCAAATTACGGTTAGAGCTACAGCAAAAAAGAGTACCAGCCTCTATTATCGATGCTGTTATCCGTGAAGATGAGGTTGATGAGCGTGACAGTCTCCGTCAACTAGTTGCTAAAAAGCAGGCCCGATACCCGGATCGTAATAAGTTTATGCAGTATCTGGCCCGCCAGGGATTTGGCTATGACGATATTAAATCAGTACTCGACGAGCAGGGTCGCCAGGCCGCTGAAGACGGCTACTACGACAGCTAACGTCTAGGCTGGTACGCCGGCACCTGCCGGTACGCCTGGCATAAGGTCGTGGATGATAATCTTTTTATCGCCGATCTCAACAATCTGGGTGCGATCAACGCCAATACTGCCACCGGTTAGATTTTTCAACACCGAGGGGGTAACGTATAACTTTTGGATGAACATACTATCCACGTCGACCGAGTAGTCGACAACTTTCCCAAGCCGCTGCTTGGTGGTGGTAACTACCTGCTTGCCCAGAAGGTCAAACCGGATATTCATAATATTTTTAAGCCGGACCAGTTCGTTTGGCTCGCTTAGTGAGTCGTGATCATTCACTACAAAGCCCTGCACAATCACATCGCGAATGTCCTGTTCCAGTAGCACGGCGGTTTTCTTGCGCTCGTAAGCATCGTTACAGTAGAAACCTTCAATTTTGAGATTGTTAGGATTGATGATCGGACCCAGCGTGGTGGCGACAAGCCCACCAGTACGCAGGCTTAAAACAGGTCGATTAATTAAACTTCCACTAAGCTGCAACATACACTCAAAGTATACCCCAGACAGCAAGCCGATGCCATAAGCGTTATGACAATAAATAGGCGTTAAAGATAGTCGCTACTTGATAATTGCTACTTGGCACTTTTCAGGCCAAGCCATCCAAGCAGCTGCCTGGTTTTTGATTTAGGCGCCTGCAAAGGCAGAAAACTATCCTTGGTAGCTTCCAGAAAGACCACGATACCGTCCAGTTCGGCTTCGTTCAGCACGGCCTTGCTGCTGTTTCTGAGCAGCGCATCACCTTCGGCCCAGCGGGCGCTGAAGGCACTGAAAATCGACGCAGGGGTCGCAAAGCTGATGTCATATTGGCGGGTAACCTCATCGCGACGCAGGGGGCGGCTGGTAATGTATTTTCGATCGGGATTGGGAAGGTCTCTGACTTTAACATATCCTTCAATTGTCCCGATAGGGTCGGGAATACGCATATTTCTTGTATGAGTGCGAAGGGTTTTATCTTCGTCCCAGCCGCGGTTCGTGGCGGCCAGGCTTTGGTCAATTCGCCCCTGTAACAGATCAATCGCCAATTCGTGGGCGCGGTCCAGATCATATTCTTCTATTGCTGCGCGAAAGGCCATATATTCGGCAGACGGGGTGTGCGGCCGTTGGCCAGCAGCCTGCTCGTGAGATGACATAATAGACTCTATAATAACATAAAATAAGGAAACTGTATACCTATTGCTACCAAATCACTTGTCTCTGGATTGACAGATGATATCATTGAGCAATGCCAAATAAAGAACAACACATCCTTACCGAATCCCTTAAAACCAGCAAGGACCAACTTGATAAAGTAATGACGACTGGCAAGTATGGCGATTGGAAAACGCTCACCACGCAGCGTCTTAGCGAGCCCTTTATGTACCGTAGCGAAATGTATAAATGGGTGACAATGGGCCGCTTCCTTACGGACCATAAGGAAAGCACTCCTATTACTCATGGCCTTGTTGAATTTCGCCCTCTTTTAGGTATAAAGCTACAGACAGAACAAGATCAATCATTCGGCTTTGTGACTGACATTACGTATGCACCCTTCTCGCTGTCGGCTCCTTTCCTTACGGGAGATAAACCGCCTATTAGCTCATTGCTTCGTCCAATATCATTCGATATTTATATTGGCGAGGGGGACGTCGAGGATGCCGAGACGGTGCTTTTGCGTGACGGGCAACTGGATACTCCCGATGAACTTAGTGAGGTCGCTCACGCGGCAGGCCACAGCATTGTCGCAGCAGCAGACGTATTGCGGTCCCATACTCTCGAGCAAATAGACGAAGCGTGGTATAAGCTGTAACTATCATTCCCAGTAACCGTTGTATTATTGGCGTCTTCGGCGTATAGCCAGCTAAGCTAGTATGCGGCCACCATGTGGCTGTGGATAACTTGTGCCAGCGCCAGCAATCACGTATCATAACCAGCGTATGACTAGTGTGCTGCAGTACAAGACGATTACTAAGAGTGCTGACGAGACCGAAATGCTGGCCGAGCGTTTAGGTAAAGCTTTGCGTGGCCACGAAATTGTTGAACTGGTAAGTGACTTGGGGGGCGGTAAAACAACCTTTACCCGCGGTCTGGTACGTGCCCTGGGCAGCGCTGACAAAGTAGCCAGCCCTACTTTTACCATCAGCAAAGTATATGAAGCGGGTAACACGCAGGTGCATCACTTTGATTTTTACCGTTTGCCCGAGCCCGGCATCGTAGCTAATGAACTGGCTGAAGTGATTGCCGACCCCCATGCGGTGGTTGTTATCGAGTGGGCTGATGCTGTACAACATGTTTTGCCTGACGAACGGCTAACCGTCACTATCCGCCAGACTCCAGCAGGTGATCGTGAGCTGCAATTTAGTGCCCCAATGGCCTTATCATATCTGTTAGAGGCGGTGCGGTAGTTATGCTTATTCTTACGGTACGTACTGATAACCCTGAGGCCGAAGTCGGGCTGTACGCTGACCAACAGGAATTGGCCTACGAAACCTGGCATGCTCACCGCGAGCTGTCAGTTACTCTGCACCAGAAGATTTTGGCACTGCTGCAGGATCACAATAAGCAGTTATCCGACCTTGAGGGTATTGTTGGTTTTGCCGGTCCAGGCAGCTTTACGGGCCTCCGCATTGGTCTAACGGTAGCCAACGCCCTGGCTTACTCGCTGGATATACCGATTTTAGCCACCAAAGGCGAGGCCTGGAGAACAGATGGTATAACCCGTTTACAACAGGGTGAGCGCCAAGAAGTTGCCTTGCCCGAATATGGCGCACCCGTACATATCACGACGCAAAAGAAATAACCTTACAAACTAATTCGATGTTTTGTGAAACATGTCATAATATTGACCTTCTCTGGCCTGGCAGCGTATAGTTTAAGTGAGGATTTGCAGTAATTTTCCAGGCAATCCGTATCCAACATTTTTCATAAAAACACATTCGATTTTCAGATCAGGCCGAGAGACTAGTGAAGTGATAGCGATTGTTCTCGGCTAATCTGCCACGATAGAAAGGAAATTGCATATGGACCCAATCACCATAGTGCTCGCTGTGGCTGGGCTTGCTATTGGCTTTGGTGCTAATACCGTCATTACCAAACGCAAGCTTGGCTCAGCTAAAACAGAGGCCGAAAAAGAAGTCGCTAAAGCGAAAAAAGAAGCCGATAAGTTACTCGATGCTGCCCGCGAAGAGTCTAATAAACTGGCCGAGCAGACCCGCAAGGAAGAGCAAACCCGGCGTAAAGAATTTAAAGAGATCGAACAACGTCTGGTTTCTCGCGAAGAAGTCCTTGATAAAAAACTGGACGAAATAGATAAACGCAATGAGAAGCTCCGTAAGGGTGAGGCTGAAGTGGACGAACTTAAGGATGAAATCCGGGCCATTCGCGGACGCCAACAGGAGAAACTGGAAAAAATTGCCAAGCTTTCCAAGACTGAAGCGGCCGAAAAGCTGATGCAAATGACCGAGCGGGACATCAAAAATGACCTAACCGGCTTAATTTCTAAGCTCCAGACCGAAGCCAAAGAAAATGCTGAAGAACAAGCAGCAGCTATTATCACCACAGCGATGGAACGTATGGCTAGCGAAGTAACCGCCGAACGTACGGTTACCAGCGTCAAACTGGAAGATGAAGAGATGAAAGGCCGGATTATTGGTAAAGAGGGCCGAAATATTCAGGCTCTGCAGCGTGCCACGGGAGTGGATATCATGGTTGATGATACCCCAGGGTATGTGGTGCTCTCCAGCTTTGATCCGGTTCGCCGCGAGGTTGCCCGTCAAACACTTGAATTGCTGATGAAGGATGGACGCATCCATCCCGGCCGCATTGAAGAAGTTGTCGCCAAGGCCCAAAAGAATGTCGAAAAAGAGGTTGTACGGGCCGGTGAAGACGCCGCCCGCGAAGTGGGCGTTATTGGTATTCCCAAAGAGATCCTGCACCTGTTGGGTGAGCTGCGTTTCCGTACCAGCTATGGCCAGAATGTACTCAAGCACAGCACCGAGATGGCACACATTGCCGGTATTATTGCCGAACAAGTTGGGGCCAATGTTAAAACCGCCAAGTATGCTGCTTTGGTGCACGACCTTGGCAAGGCTTTGACGCATAAAATGGAAGGCAAGCACCACCATATCAGTGGTGAAATGCTGCGAAAATATGGTGCTCCCGAGGCTGTAGCCCTGGCCGCCGAACAGCATCATGATGACGTTGAGGCAACCACTGTCGAGTCAATCATCGTGCGCGTTGTCGATGCCATTTCCGCAGCCCGTCCTGGGGCCCGCAATATCTCTGCCGAGAACTTTGTCGAGCGCATGAAAGAGCTGGAAAACGTCGCCCTGAGCTTCGGCGGCATCGAGAAAGCCTATGCCATCTCAGCCGGCCGCGAAGTGCGCGTATTTGTAAAGCCGCAAAATATTGATGACCTGGCGGCTATCCGTCTGGCCCGTGATATTGCTACCAAGATTGAATCTACTATGCAATATCCCGGCACGATCAAAGTGAATGTCATCCGTGAAACACGGGCTGTTGAATTCGCCAAGTAGCTACGGCCCGATAGACCACTTATGTGTACAGTAGAAGGCGTGTCACGTCGCTCCTTTATAAGAGGCGCCATTGGATTGCCATTGGGCGTTGCTATAGGCACCGCTACTCCACCCGTTTCGGAGTTTGTAAATAGTACTACCACTGAAATTACCGGACACCCGGCCGGTAACCCAAACCCCCGAGTTGAAGCAGAGCTAGCCTGCAAGGACAGCCCCGATCCGCAAGGTTGCATTGACAATTACCAGATGCCGCCACGCGAAAAGGCCAAAACTATTATTGCTGCGCCACTCATGGAAGAAGCGGCTTTTCGTGTCATGCCTTCCGGTCTGTTGGCTCTATATGAGACGCTGGAAGATAAAGATATGAAGAGGTGCGCACGGACGTTACTCACCGGCACGGATAGCTTTCGTTTCAGCCGTAGAGAAGCGGTAACAGGGGTAATTTCCTCGATCCTTTTTGGGCTCGGCCATAATGTTACGGTGCAGGGTCTTGACACAAACACTATTCCGGCTTCGATGACAGTTGACGGTTTTGTGTATTGGGGCCTCCAGCGAAAATTCGGTCTGCTGTCTAATATCCTGGCGCATTCTGTACATAATGCGCGGATTTTATTGTAATTAGCTGTGGTATGTAGCTAAGGGCTAAGTCAGGCTATACCCGACCACTGTAAACAGGTACAATAAAAAGCATATGATCAAGGCAGTACTTTTTGACTTTGGCGGTGTATTAACCGAAAGTGGAAAGGCTGGTTTCGTGCGTTCTATACTGGCAGATCTGTATGGCGTACCGTTGGAAGATCTATACTCGGATGAAGTCCAGCAAGCCTGGCGTCGTAACCAGGTGGATGCAGCAGACGTACTGGGTGCGCTGAACGAACACTATGGCAAGCACATAACCACCGAAATGTTCTTCAGCAAGATGCAGGGCGCTGCCCTACGCACGCCGGAGGTATATAGCTTGGCCGAACAGCTGCGAGAGCTGGGCATCAAAACCGGTATCCTGTCGAATATTTTTTCCACCACAGCCGCTAATTTACGCCAGCAAGGCTTTTATGACGGTTTTGACCCGGTGGTGCTGTCTTGCGAACAAGGTTACGCCAAACCTGACGAAGAGTTGTACAAAATCGCTATCCGGGAAACAGGGGTAGCAGCCGACGAGATCCTATTTATAGATGACCAGGAAAAGTGTCGCCCGCCGGCCGAAAAGCTGGGCATGCATTTTTTGTTGGCAACTTCGCCGCAGCAGATTGTTACTGACACGCTGCGCATTATTGGCCAGCAAAATGGTGAGGCGTTCAATAAAGTCGCCTAACAGCGTACAATACAGCTATGCAAACCGAACTTGAAGCTGCCTCACTAGGTATCGATCTGGATGCCCTACGACAGAAATTACAGGACGTGGGTGCCACACAAGTACATGAAGCCCGGCTTATGCGACGGTATAACTTCGACTTTCCCGACGGTCGCCTGCAAAAGACCGGCGGCTGGGTACGTATCCGTGACGAAGGCAATAAAATTACCATGTCCTATAAGCAGCTTAACGACCGGACACTGGAAGGTACGAAAGAGGTCAACCTGGTAATCGACAGTATGGATCAGGCCAAGGCATTTTTGGAGTGCCTAGGTTTGGTGGCCAAGTCGTATCAGGAAACCCGCCGTGAAAGCTGGAAAATGGATCAAGCAGAAATTGAACTGGATGAATGGCCCTGGATTAGGCCATTTATAGAGGTAGAAGCGACAGATGAGGCAACCCTCAAGGCGGTTTTCGCGGCCCTGGACTTGTCCTGGGATACGGCAGTTTTTGGCAGTGTGGAGGTGGCTTACCTGGCTGAGTACGATGTTTCAGAAAAAATAGTTGATGATCTGCCGGTTATAACCTTTGAGCTGCCAGTTCCGGAAATATTAGCCAGTAAGAAAAGGACCACGGCATGAACATTCTCTACCTTGGCGACATCATGGCCGAGCCAGGCATACAGCTAGTTGAGAAGCTCTTGCCAGGCCTTCGTAAAGAATATCAGCTTGACCTGGTGGTTGCTCAATCTGAAAACGTCTCTGACGGCAAAGGCCTAAGACCATCTGATTTTGTCCGGCTTAAAAAAGCCGGCGTAGACTTTTGTACAGGCGGCAACCACTCTTTTTATCGTGAAGAAATTTTCCCACAGCTTAACGACCCCAACCAACCAATTATCCGACCAGCCAACTATCCGGCTGGTACGCCTGGGCTGGGGTACAAGTACGCGCACACCGCCAAAGGTGACGTATTAGTTGTTAGCTTACTTGGGAAGATTGTGGGCAAGGATGCCGATTTACCTGTCGACAACCCGCTTAAAGTTATTGACTCTATTTTGGAGTCGCAAAAAGATATACCACACGTTGCTACGGTGCTCAACTTTCATGGCGATTTTAGCAGTGAAAAACTGATTATCGGCTACTACCTGGACGGTCGTGTTAGCGCAGTTATCGGCGATCACTGGCACATTGCTACGGCTGACGCCGAAATCCTACCCAAAGGTACGGCGCATATTACGGATGTCGGTATGTGCGGCTCGCTAGACTCGTCCTTAGGAGTTAATTTTGACAACCTGATTGCGCGCTGGCGTGACAATAAGGTGTTGCCAAATGTGATTGAAACTGAAGGGCGGATGCAGCTTAACGCGCTGTTGGTTGATGTGGACGAAACAACGGGGCTGGCACTTAGCGCTAAGCAGATTCGCGAGATCTTGTAAGTGAATATCCCTACGCCTCAAAAGAACCCCGCTCATCGCCAATGGCACATGGTCTTGATTCGCTAAGCCGCCGACTAAGCGGAAGCTTCTTTTGAGGCGTAGGGATATTCTCAGCCCGGGGTTGTCTAATGCGCCGAAACACGGTATAATTTGATCTGATTTACACCTGTCGGGGTGTGGCGCAGTTGGCTAGCGCGCGCGGTTTGGGACCGTGAGGTCGAAGGTTCGAGTCCTTTCACCCCGACCATTAAGACACTTTGAGCCTTCTCTTGTTTGAGAAGGCTTTTGTCATCTTTTAGGACGCTGCGTCTAGTTGCTAATAAGCAGGGAAAGACGCAATTGCAGTCTGATTGGAGTAGTCTTTTCTTGGTAGCCTCTGATACGATACATGCATAGCAAAGGTGCGGAGGGTGATAGCATGAGCCAGAACGAAGAACTAACGAAGGGTCTTGAATTGTTTACTTGGGTGGCCAACGAATTGCCTATTCGCTTTTTTGGTGACGCAGTGCTAAGAACCACCTGCACGCCAATCGCTGAAGATGAATTTGGCGGTGATGAAATAAAACAGATTGCCACCGAACTTACCGACACGCTTAGTAAATATCGGGAAAAAACTGGGCTAGGCCGCGGCTTGGCGGCCAATCAGATCGGTTATACCAGGAGAATCATCGCTGTTTTACTTGATGATGAGATAGAGATTATGTGCAACCCCAGGCCAGTGTCCAGCCAGGGCATGGGAAGCTATTGGGAAAGCTGCATATCATCGGGTGCCATGATTATTGGCGAAGTCCATAGGCCATGGATGGCGAGCTTCCGCTATTACGCACTTGATGGGAGTAAACGGCTATTAAACGCCGACGTAAAAGAGACCCGTGTTATGCTGCATGAGATCGACCATCTTGACGGCATAACCTGCGATGAAGAGTACGAGCCCAGGACAATGAAATTTGTAACCGGCGGCAAAGAAGAAATACTTGGTTACTCATTCGTACAGCTGCAATAATGACAGCCAATGAAGCTAGAGAGTAACGTAGCTTTAAAAATACGTCGTAACATTGTACAATATCGCCCATGGAACTAGATCACAGCGGAGGTTTATCAGACCCAGGCGATAATATAGGCCGTGCCTATGAAGATGCTTTTGAACGCATGGGCGAGGCCTTCGAGCATATTAGCAGCAGCCTTTTGAGCGTTGCCAGGGATATGAATGCTGCCACACGCGAAGCTGCTACAGAACTTGGCGGGGAAGAGTTAGCTGCTTATGTAGTCGGACTGGCTTCGCCCGATCATCCTTTCCCCTTTGCTGCTATGAAACATCTAAACGAATTGCAGCCTGGTACGTCAGAGTGGATTATGGGCCGTACCGAAGCTATTATGCAGGAAAGGCACCAACGGGAGACGGCCGAACTGGACGCCGCATATCCTTTAAGCGCTAAAGGGCAGCGGATTGCTAAAGGCTTTTCACGCCTAAAATTCTGGCAGAAATCCCGCCCTACCGACTAACTATTCGATACTGGCTATCCTGGTAACCAACAGTTGCACGTTCGGGGCAAGATCCTGACCGCTGCGCTGCTCAAGCTGGACCGCGATGGTTTGTGCAGGCAACACGGTCGCAATGATAGCCAGTGACTGTTTGGTGGTGCTATTTGGCGCGCTGGTGCGCTGTTCTTCGGTGTATAACTGATCGTTTATGGAAACTCTGACTTGTCGTAAGGACGGGTTGCTGCTGGGATCACCCCAGTCGACAGTAAGGGTGATGGCATATACTCCGCCGGCTTGCGAGGCTATGGCTTCCGGCTGTTTAGGGCTCCAGCTGAGGCTCTGCCCGCGGCTGGTGGCTACGACGTCAAATAATGCGGGCATCATGCCAATATTGGTTGGTACTACGCGGCTTTTGGCGGCAACAACGATGTAATCCCCAATGCCCGCGGCTGTTTTTAATGTTCCGTCGTCGTTGTGCGCTACACTCAAAAAAGCGTTAAGCATATCCCCCCAGTTGCCATGATCCCGGCCAGGGGTAGGTAAGCGTACCTGATCAGCCATGCGGTGCCCTCTTATCCTATATAGCGTACGGCGATTAGCAATGCGGCACAGTAAAGTATTCCGCAGCCATAGCCAACGGCTGGCTCAAAGGCTATAGTTACAGGTGTATGAAAAAACAAATGTCAGATACAGTATCGCCCTCGGGCCTGACCGCGGCTGACGTTGCCGCCCGTATGGCATCCGGTGACAATAATGACGCGCATGAGCAGACCAGTCGTTCGGTTGCTGACATCTTGCGGGCCAATTTGTTCACTCGCTTTAATGCTTTGATCGTGGTCTTAACGGGAATTGTTTTCTTTGTCGGCTCCTCGATTGACGCTATGTTTGGCATCGTGGTGGTAATTAACAGTGCTATCGGTATTTTCCAGGAGATTCGCGCCAAGCGGGTGCTTGATAAGCTGGCAATCTTGCATGCGCCGGTGGCTCATGTGGTACGTGAGGGCGTCACGACGCAGATCCCGGTCACTGAAGTGGTGCTTGATGATGTGCTGCACGTTAGTATCGGTGACCAAATCCCGGTGGATGGTGTGGTGTTAAACAGTGAAGGACTGGAAATTGACGAATCGCTGCTGACAGGTGAGGCTGACCCCATTGCCAAGGCGGATAAGGACGCCTTGCGCTCGGGCTCGTTTGTTGTGGCCGGCAAGGGGTATCTACAGGCTACGGCAGTCGGCGTCAATACCTACGCCCACAGCATTACTAAACAAGTTAAGCGTTTCACGGTGGCCCGTTCGGAGCTGGTGGAGGGTACGAACACCATTCTTACCTGGATCGGCTGGATCATTGTGTTTGCCGCGCCACTTATCGCCTGGGGGCAGGTGGTAAATAGCGGCAATGGCTGGCAGGAGGCAATTTTACGTTCGGTAGCGGCCATTGACGGCATGATACCGCAGGGGCTGGTGCTGCTTACCTCGCTGACTTTTATGCTGGCTACCCTGGCGCTGGTGCGTCGTAAGGTGCTCGTTCAGCAGCTGCCGGCCGTAGAGGGCCTGGCCCGGGTCAATATTATTTGTCTGGACAAAACAGGCACCCTCACCGAAGGTAAGATCGCCTTCAGCGAATTAATCGTCAATGACCACCAACGCCCGGCGGCCGAGCAGATGCTGGCGGCTTTTAGCGCCGAGCCTACCTCACCAACGCTTCAGGCACTGCAAGCGGCGTTTAGACAGACGACTCCTACTAAAGCCAACCTGACTGTGCCATTCTCATCGGCCCGGAAATGGAGCGCGATGACTGGTGGCAATGTGACTTGGATTCTTGGCGCCCCGGAAATGATACTGACTGAAAAGCACCATGAATTACGCGTACAGGCTAACCAGTTGGCCGACGCTGGCAAGCGGGTTTTGGGGCTGCTAACTACTTCAGAAACTATTAAGGACCGCTCGCTGCCAGCGGCTACCACAGCTATTGGCCTGGTTGTTTTGGCCGAGAAAGCCCGCGACGATGCCCGCGAGACCCTGGCTTTTTTCCAGGAGCAGGGCGTGCGCGTTGCCGTCATTTCGGGAGATAGCCCCCGCACCGTCGGTGCTATCGCCCGCGAAGTTGGCATAGATTGTACTACGGCTTTTGACGCCCGTCAGCTACCGACTGACCCCCATGAGCTAGCCGATTTACTGGAGACAGAAAATGTTTTTGGACGGGTTACGCCCGATCAGAAACGGGCTATGGTTAAGGCGCTGCAGGCTCACGGCCATACCGTAGCCATGACCGGTGATGGCGTAAATGATGCTTTAGCGCTTAAAGACGCCGACATTGGTATTGCTATGGGGTCGGGCGCAGCGGTTACCAAGGCCGTTGCCGAGCTGGTGCTGCTGGATAACAAGTTCGCCCACATGCCCAAAGTCCTGGCCGAAGGCCGGCGGGTCATTGCCAATATCGAGCGTGTGGCCAGCCTGTTTATTATCAAAAATGTCTACTCATTATGCTTGGCTTTGGCGGTAACTGTAGCGGCTTCGCCCTATCCATTTTTACCACGCCATTTAACCATTTTGTCAGTATTGACGATTGGCATTCCAGCCTTTGTCTTGTCGCTGGCGCCAAATAACCGCCGCTATGTTCCGGGATTTTTGCGGCGCATATTACAGTTCTCGGTACCCAGCGGAATAGTTATTGCAGCGCTGATCTTTGTCAGCTTTTTGCTGGTTTCCGGAAGCCGCCCGCCCGCCATCGTAAGTACTGTCGGCACCAGCATCGTCTTTATCGTGGCCATCTGGATCATACTTCGGCTGTCCCGTCCGTTGCGACCCTGGAAATTGGCGTTGGTGCTATGCCTGACAGCAGCTTATAGCTTGCTTATTTTTGTACCTCGCCTCCGTGAGGCTATGGGCTTGGCCTGGGGCCTGCCAGAGCTGCTTATCGCTGCCGGACTGGGCCTATTTGGTGGTATTGCCATTGAGGTAATTTGGCGCCTCAACCAGCAAAATGCGCCACAACAGGCTTCCACTGCAACCAGAGAGTGATAGAATAGAGCTACTGAATACTGAATACTGAATACTGAAGTATGCTATATAGTTCCAGTTTCGGGGTGTGGCGCAGTTGGCTAGCGCGCAGCGTTCGGGACGCTGAGGTCGGAGGTTCAAGTCCTCTCACCCCGACCAAGATAAAAGGCTCAGGCAACGTCTGAGCCTTTTATCTTGCTTGAGTAAGTTCGGACTTGAACCGATAGGCGAAGCTGCCAGTGGCAGCTGAGGAATCTAGGCTTGCCCGAACGAGGTGAGCAAAGCGAACTATACGAGTGAGAAGACCAGTCAAGTCCTCTCACCCCGACCAACTAATCATACGAAATCTTTTACGCCTAAGCCTGTTGGCGTCCAAGAGGGATTCAAATCCTCACGATCACCGGTTAATCGAATATCTCTGCTACGTGCCGGCGGGTCAAAAAGATAAGAAAAAATAGAGACGACAAGCAGCCCATTACCACAAAAAAGCTCGCCAGGGTAGTTGCGGCCAGCGCATATCCAAGCGGTACTTTCAGCTTCGAAATTATACTAAGCCCACCATAGATCATAACGATTCTAAAAACCGACCAGCAGAGTACAATAGCCGATACGCCAATAAGCCATCTGCGGGCTGTATCACGACGCATGATAATGCCAATACCCAAAAGAGCCTGCATGCCCCACACTACGGTCTCAAAGACATTCGCTGGGGTGGGGACCAGGCTAAAGGTTTCGGCGGTGTAGGCCAGAAGCCGTATGTACACTGACCAGCCAGAGAAAAAAACTGTACATAAACCGACAAATATAACCAAACCGGGTATGATCCTATAAAATTTTGATTCTTTGTATTCCTGCTTAGGCTGTGGTTTAGGCTGCTGACGCTCCGCAGGCTCTGGATACACCGCCCTGGTGTCAGGACGGGGAGAGGTGCTATTATCAGCCGGCTTGGGCGCGGTCACCTTTAGCCCGGCCGGTTTAGCCGCAGGCGCCGGCACGTGGGCGGCCACGTGAGGCGCCGCCGGCTCAAGATCAGTGGAAAGAGGCTGGATGGTTAGCCTGGCTTTGGCACGCAGTTTACGGTCATTGATGGGTATGCCGGCAACCTCTTCGGGATATTCTTTGGAAGGTTCGTCGCTAGCAGCACTTGTGGCGGCGGTTAGGTTAGTTTTATTACCCATGCCCTAACTTTAGCAGAAGCGTGCAGTGGCTTACATATATAAGTCTTTTTATAGACTAGCTATGCTTGGCTAGATTTAAAACAGTCACGTTTGGAAGTTGTGGTAATGTGCTGCCTGGCACTAAAATTTTCGAGCCACGGATACCGCTGCCAATAATTACCCAGGGCTGCTTAGCTACGGCTGTGTCAACCAGTATCTCCCAGTCATCAGGTAAACCAATCGGGTTAATGCCTCCATATTCCATACCGGTTAAAGAGACCGCGGTATCCATAGGGGCAAAGGATATCTTCCGGGCGTCCAGCTGACGCCGCACGGTCCCGTTAACATCTACACGATCGGTGGCCAAGATCATGCAGGCCGCCTGCCACACTTTGTCGGCCCGTTTGGCCTCGACAATAACGCAGTTAGCCGAAACATCAAGACCGATGTTATAGGCTGCGCAGAAAGCTGCCGTGTCTGCTAAAGCAGCATCAATACCCGCTACCAACACCGAGGTAAGGCCATATTTTTCGATGGCCCTCCGGGTGGGCGCCGCTATAAGCTCTGGCCGTTGATCGGCTGTGACAAAGTCTAACGTTCCAAATTTCATGATTATCCCAGCTGCGTGGTTACTTGCTTCAGGTAGTTTATCGCGTAATTATCTACAAACTCAACATTGCCAGGGGCTGGCTGGATATCGGAGTGGTGCGTGGCTCCGTCGAAGTAGGTTTGAGTACCCCAATATTTAGGGGAATAGTTCATAACACTGCTCTTTTTTGGCGCATCAGGATCGCCAGGCGCCTGGAAATTATTCGTACCCACCCAACCGATGCGGTTAAGGTCAAAATGACCGGCTTGGTCAACGCCCACATTCAGGTCGATCTGCTGAGGACTGCCGCCAAATGACTTTTGGTGTGTGATGGTGCAATTTTCGCCAGGCTGAGGTATATGACCCCTGGATACCCATTTGGTGGCAGCGCCTTCGTACTCGCCGGGCGCCAGACATGTCACCTCAAAGTGTCCAATGCGATTATCCGGTTGATTATAGATAGTTAGAACGGCCTGGCCGAAGGCCCGGGCTGCCTCGCCCAACTGGTTGTTGCGGACTGGGTCCTTGAGGTAATCCAGGGCTTGCTCGTGGGCAGCACGCGCCTGGCGATCGGCCTCTTCAGGGCTAACGGCAATAGTCGGCACGGTTGGGGGTCCAAAAATAGCGTCGACCGACAAAAACCGGCCGGCAGCCGCACCCGCGAGCGCGCCGCCCATCATAATAGCAAAGATCATTGGAGGTGTAGGGCCAGCTTTGCGGGATTTTTCCTTACTCATAGGCCGATACTTTACCACGAAAATAACTATTCATCAACGATCCGTACTTCCAAAGAAAACACCTGGTAATACAGGTGTTTTCTTTGGAAGTACGGATTGATCGATGAGGCGCTATGCACCGGGGATAGCAGCTAAAGCCTCAGCCTCAGTTTCGGCTTCCTGGGCCAGGTCGGCTTCAGAGGGTTTATGTACCTTAAAGACGACTAGGGCGACGGCACCGGCAATAACCGCGATGATCGCCGCAGCCACAAATCCCTGGTGAAAGCCATGGACGAGGGCATTAACCTGACTGGCTGCACCGTTGCGCAAGAGCTCGCTTTTAGTAGCGGCAGTAGACACAACAGTTAATACTGCCAAGCCGATGGCGCCGCCAACTTGCTGCCCAGTGTTAAGCAAGCCGGAAACCAGGCCGGATTCTTTATGGGAAACGCCGCTGGTAGTGGCCATGGTAGCGGTCACAAAGACGGCCGCCATACCCGATGCCATAAGCAACGTACCGGGTAAAATGTCAGTAAAGTAATTGGCGTGTATTGGGATGCGGGCAAAATACAGCAACCCGGCGGCGACAAATAACGGTGCTATGGTCAACACAGCCTTAGGGTTAACTTTGGTAATTTTTCGCGACAATACGCCAGCAATAACCATAATAGTTAAGGTGAAGGGCAGGTTAGCCACACCAGTCATCGTCGGTGTATAGCCTAGGATCTGCTGCATGTAAATTGACAGGTAAAAGAACATGCCAAACATAGCAGCGGGCATTAACAGCTGAATGATGGTGCCACCACTGACATTACGACGCTTGAAGATACTTAAGCTGATCAACGGATACTGTACACGCAGTTCGTTAACAATGAAGGTGGCCATCAGGACGGCAGCGATGCCAAACGATATAAGTGTGCTCGTGGCACCCCAGCCGGCATCGGCGGCTTTGGCTAAGCCATACACCAGGCTCATCAGGCTACC
>JGI24741J21665_1000170_pt1 | contig 18736 bp, 14 predicted proteins | sample KBSCornC7_FD_21665 | JGI IMG/M metagenome (IMG submission 21665) | reverse complement strand
CATCGGCAGGCGGCTTTGGCGACCCCTGTAGAATAATGCTCATCAAGGTGATGTTGCCTTTTTTAGCCCGCTCTTCACGGCGCTTGCGGCTGCCACCATTACCGGTAGAAATCACTACCCCATCGCTAACAAGCGCAATGCAGTCCCAACACTCCAAACGGCTGGCACAGGGGTCGCCAAAAACTTTAGCCTTACAGTGCGGGCAGGTCATCCATTGTTTCTTGCTTACTTCCTGGTTACTGCCTCCGCCGGAAGCACCCTCGGGGCTACCATCGCCACCGCTGACAATGCTTCGTTTTATGGGACACGAACTTGACTCACCGGTTTCGATGGCTCTTTGCAATGACTGGGTAAATAGTTCAAACTGTCCCAGATCATGGTACTGGCGGGCCTCTATAATATGGTTCGCTGCTGTTTTGCCGAACACGGACAAATCAATAGTTGGATCAAATACTGCCCGCTCGGTACAGGCCGCCTCGGACAAGGCATCCAAACGCATAAAAGCTTCCAGCGGGGTCTTAAAGGTTGCAGCTTCGGCTATCAGTTGGCTGCGGATATCGGCCACCGTGTTAGCGAAATTATCCGATCGCCGCTGGCATTCCTGGGCGTATAGTTTGTAGTTCTGGGGCGACTTAGCCTGGCCATAGAATGTACCGCCAGCGGCCGCGTCGTACAGCGCCACTATATCTTCAACTCCCTCAATCTGCTGTTTTGGTATCAGGAAAACCTGTCGGATAAGATCGGTACCATCGTTTTCGGACAGCTGTATGCCCAAGTTGGCCGCCATGGTCTGGATGGTATCCACGTCGTGCCGCTCGCTCTCCGGTGTCTTTTTGCCCGCCACAAAGGCGGTTTCCAGAGTAACTTCCTCGCCGTCAGCTGACAGGCGCTGGATAGAAACCGATTCAGTATCAGTAAAGAAACGGTAGTCTTTCTTCTCGGCTTCAGTCATTGTCGTCGAAGAGGGAGAAAACACAATCATGTCATAATCATCCATAATGCGCCGCTTATACAAAGACTCAAACAGCAAGATATTGCGGGCCTCATGCGAGCTGCGGCGAACCATTTCCGGTATAAGCTCGGTCTGTTCCAGGGCGTTACGGTGCAAGTCAAGCATCAAACGGCCATTTTGCCCTAAACGATCATTTTGCATGCGCAGCTTCACGGTGGACTGATGTGCGACTTTAAATAAGCGCTCGCTTACCTCTGTGGCGGTGTTTGTCTCCACTACCTGCATGGCTTCGGGGTCACCCAAGGCAGCCAGCTGGACAGCCGCCATTAAGCTTGACTCGTTATTGGCTTCAGGTGAGGGTAAAACACCCGATTCACCACGGACGGCCACGCCGCCCAGGAACTTCATCAGGCACAGTTGGGCCTCGCGGGCAACTTCCGGAAAAGCATCATGAGCCAGCAAGACAGCTGCTGGCCGTTCGTACCGATCGTGAAGTGCTTCCCCCATTAAAAAATCCCTGCTCTGGTAGCCGAGTCAAGAATTTTGAGGTGTCTAAATAGTACACCGTGTCCTGCTCGGAACGTGTGGTTATTGCTGTGTCTGACTTACCGTGAAATATGTATACAACGGCTTACAGTTGCGGCACAGTGTCAGATTTGGGACCCTCTCCCGCACTGACTTCCAGCGTCTTTGCTTGTTAAACTACACTAAATATAGCATGAGCATCACCACATGTATGGTGTGATTTTGCCTACAACACTCCATATGTAAGGTGTTGTCGCTAAAGAGTGTTGCTCGCCGCCTGCCGTTGCGTCGCGTAGGTGCTCCAGTTACGTCAAACGCTTTTTAACTTCGGCCAAGCGGGCTACAAAACTCTGCGCTGCCCCCTCTAGTCCCAGCACGCGCAAGGCTCCCACCAACACGTACAGCTGGTCGACCTGTGCTTGGGTAACCTCGCCACTTTGCTCGGCATCACTAAAGAAATGTTCTATTTTTTCCACCAGCCATTTTTCTTCACCGGGCTTAATGGTGTTGCTGGTAACCCGACTTGGCTCTTCACTTGGTTCGGCTACTTCCAGCGAGCGGGCTGAATGGTCCCGCTTGCGTAAGTGTCCGCGTTTGATAAGGTTGTTTACATGCAAAGCAACAGTAGCCACCGATGTATAGTTGAGCCCGGCCATTATCTCCCGATAGCTGGGGCTGTACCCATGCTCACCAATAAAGCGCTCAATAAATGTTAGTAGTTCACGTTGCTTTTTGGTAGGTCGGACGCTGTTGGACATATGTTACTCCTATGTAGCATTACGTTTATTATAGAAGACCCAGAAACGGTACCAAAGATAATTCCAAACGGTAAAGAAACCTGCCGAAATAAAGAAGCCCAGGTACGGAGAAATGCCGATACTTTTTAATCCCCAGACAATGAGGTAATCAAGCCCCAGGTTAGCAACATTTAACAGCACGAACTTGCCGGCCGTACCAGCTTCATGTTTTTTTAGGTTTTTATTGGCAAAGACCCAATACCGCTGCACCAGATAGTTCAGCGACCAGCCCACCACATCTCCAGCCAGCTTGGCGTACAGCCAATCCCAGTGCAGACCGCTATAGCCAATAGCAAATATGATATAACCAGTAACGAAGTACAGCCCACCGCCCACGCAGTATTCTAAAAATTGCACAACATGAGCACGGGTTAAACGAAAATCGGCGAGCTTCATATGTACAATCAGTATATCGCAGACTAGGGTGGGCCCGTCGAAAATGCTACAATATTCGTAAATTATGAAGAATAACGCCTCGCTCATATATAACGCTTGTTTAATCGTGGGGGACTTCTTTGCTTTGGTGGCGGCCTTTGTTGCGGCCTACATTTTACGGGTTAAGCTAGACCCCCGGCCGCTGCTGCAGCCCGTTGGTGCCGAAACCTATCTGGTTATCTTCCTGACTATTCTGCCCTTTTGGATCCTGATCTTTGCCTGGCTGGGCTTGTACAACGCCAGTATCTACGAAAAACGTTTTAAGGAGTTTAGTCGTTTGCTGGTTGGGTCATTTATCGGCTTGCTGTTTGTTATATTCTGGGACTTCATCGCTAAAGCTCCGATCTTCCCGGCCCGTTTGGTACCGATTTATGGTTTTGCCTTTGGTTTCCTATTCTTGCTGGTTATCCGCACGCTGGCGCGTTTTACCCGGGTCATGTTATTCCGTCAAGGGGTGGGCCTAACTCATGTCCTGCTGGTCGGTAATTCGCACATGACCCCCGAACTAGTTGATTGGCTGGCCGACGAACGTCGTTCCGGCTATAAAATAATTGGTGTGGTGGGCCAGAAACGGACCATCGGTGACCGTGAAGTGCCCGTGTATTCCTCGTTTAAGCAATTTTTGGAAACCGCCAAGACCCCTAACCTGCACGGTATTATTCAAACCGAAATGTACGCTGACGACCTTAAGAACGTCGAGTTACTGTCCTATGCTCAGGAACATCATGTAGGCTACCGCTTCGTGCCCAGCACCACCGGGCTCTTTGTCGGCAATATCGAGGTGGAGCTTTTCCGGGCATCAGTGCCGGTTATTACGGTACATCAAACGGCGCTGTTTGGCTGGGGAAGGGTGGTCAAACGCATTTCTGATCTCATATGCGCTACGGTTTTATTGATACTGGGTGCCCTGCCAATGCTGGTGATTGCTATTTGTATCAAATTATCCGGTGGCGGCAGTGTCTTCTTCCGCCACGAGCGTCTGACCCGTTTTGACCAACGCTTTAAGGTCATTAAATTCCGCACCCAATACGCCAAATATGATGGCACTACCCCCGAGCAAGCCTTTGCGATGATGGGCAGGCCCGAACTGGCCAAACCATACCGCGAAAACGGTGACTTTATAGCCGACGATCCCCGGATTACACCTATCGGTCACTTCTTGCGGGCCACCAGCCTTGACGAGCTGCCGCAGATTATCAATGTACTGCGTGGTGATATCAGTATGGTAGGCCCTCGGGCACTAATCCCCGAGGAACTGGCCGCCTACAAAAAACGCCACACCATTTTAAGCGTCAAATCCGGTGTCACCGGCCTGGCCCAGATCTCCGGCCGTCGGGACATTACCTTCGAAGAGCGTCGCACCCTTGACTTATACTACGTCCAGAACTGGAGCCTTTGGCTGGATATTGTCATCCTGGCTAAAACCGTCCGCACCGTCCTGCGGGCCCGCGGGGCTAGGTAGTGGCCGCAAAGCAACCGCTACGGGTCGCCATTGTCCACGACTGGCTGGTTGGCGGTGGTGCCGAACGGGTGGTCTATCAACTGCATAAGATGTTTCCGGACGCACCAATTTATACCTCCTACTGTACTGAAGAATGGCGCGAAAAACTCGACAATAAGGTAGTTACCGGTTTTTTGCAGCACTGGCCCTTTTCTAGGCTGCGTAAATTTGTTGGTGTCCTGCGTATTTGGTGGTTCACACACCTGGACCTCAGCCAGTACGACCTGGTTATCAGCAGCAGCGGCAACGGTGAGGCCTTTGGGGTTAAGGTACCCGGGAGCGCCACGCATATCTGTTACTGCCATTCTCCAACCCACTATTACTGGCGGCACTACATCCAGTATATGAAGCAGCCGGGCTTTGGCATCTTTGATCCGCTGGCCCGGCTGGGCCTTAGAATACTGGTAGCGCCGCTGCGCCGCTGGGACTACCGGGCGGCCGGGCGCGTTGACTACTTTATTGCGAACTCCACGCACATCCAGCAGGACATAAAAAAGTACTACGGTCGCGACTCCGAGGTTATCTTTCCGCCTATCGATATTGCCCGCTTTGAAAAGGCGCCTCAGGGCAAACGGCAGGGTTTTGTGGTACTTAGCCGCTTAGCGCCAGCCAAGCGCATCGCTTTAGCGGTCGAAGCCTGTACCCGCCTTAAGCTGCCCCTCAAGGTCATTGGCGATGGGCCGGAGTACGCCCACTTAAAAAAGATCGCCGGACCTACCATTTCGTTCTACAACAAAGAGGAGGGCAATCGGGTAAGCGACCAGGACATGCCCGCGCAACTATCCAGCGCCGAAGCTTTTATCTTTTGTAGTTTTGACGATTTTGGCATTGTCTCGGTTGAAGCCCTGGCCAGTGGAACACCGCTTATTGCCTACAAAGCCGGTGGCGCGCTAGACTACGTTACCGAGGGTAAAACCGGCATATTTTTTGCCGAACAGACCGTCGAATCACTCATCGAAGCCTTGCAGGCTTTTCAAAAGCTGCCGCCCTTTGACCATCAGGCCATCCAATCCGCCGCCGCGGCATTTTCACCGCAAGTTTTTGAGCGACGTCTGCGCGATTTCATCACCGCAAAACTGTCATAATTTTGTCACCATTTACGTTGTGTGCGGTCTTTCGGCAGGGTATAACTAGAGGACTGGCTGCTCGTGGTTCCTGTCCAGTATATTGTTATAATCACGAATAAAATATAAACGTTAGGATCGATTATGTGCGGTATTGTTGGTTATATTGGTAAAAAACATGACGGAATTTCTGTAGTACTTGATGGCCTGCAATCGTTGGAATACAGGGGTTACGACTCCGCGGGCGTAGCTTTTATCGGCCGGCAAGGCCAAGGCGTAACCATTAAGCAAGTCGGTCAGGTAGCCAATGTCCGCCGGGCGTTGGCCGAAGATAAAGCTACGGTCGCCAAAGCATCACTGGCCATCGGCCATACCCGCTGGGCCACCCATGGGCTGCCCAATACTAAAAATGCCCATCCGCATTTTAATACCGATAAAACTATCTTTGCCGTACATAACGGCATCATCGAAAACTACGCCCTGCTGCGCGAGAAACTGGAGGCGGCCGGTTATACCTTTGTATCGCAAACCGATACCGAAGTTATCCCCCATCTTATTGATTTTCACTACCACCAGTTGAACGACTTCGGCAAAGCCTTTGAAACCGCTCTGCAGGAGCTGGAGGGCGCCTATGCCATCGCTGCCTTCACCACACACGAGCCCGGCAAGCTCTTTGCCGCCCGCTTGTCCAGCCCGCTGGTCCTGGGCGTGGGCGAGCAAGAGTACATTCTAGCGTCCGACCCCACTGCCATCATGGAACACACCAAGGACGTTATCTATCTTGAAGACCACGAGATGGTGCTGCTAACCGGCGACAGCTACAGCATCAAAAATATCCGTCACGCCAAAACCGTCAGCCGCAAGGCCGAAAAGCTGACCTTTGATACCAGTCAAACAGAGCTTGGCGACTTCCCCCATTTTATGCTTAAAGAAATGTTCGAGGTTCCCGATGCCATCCGGGCCGCCATTCGCGGCCGGGTCCGTCTGGAAGAAGCCAACGTTAAGCTTGGCGGCCTGGAAGAAGTCCGGCAGCAGCTGAGTCATATCGACCGCATTATTATCGTATCCTGTGGTACTTCTTACTATGCCGGTTTAGTCGGTGAATATCTCATTGAGGAGCTGGCCGGCATTCCCGTCGAGGTTCAGCTGGCCTCTGAGTTTAAATATCGTGAGGAGCCGCTGACGCGCAGCACGGCGCTATTGGCCATTTCGCAGTCCGGCGAAACCGCCGACACGCTGGCTGCGCTGAAAAAGGTTGAAGGTCATGGCATTCTGCGGCTTGGCGTTGTTAATGCCGTGGGATCATCTATCGCCCGGCTTACTGACGCCGGGGTATATTTGCACGCCGGGCCCGAACAGGCGGTGGCCTCAACCAAAGCATTCATTGCCCAGGTTACGGTGCTAAGCCTTATCGCTTTAGAGCTTAGCCGGGACAACGCCACCAAGCTTTTCCAGCCGATGCTCGAAGCCCTGGCCGACCTGCCCAGCCAGGCGGCCAAAGTGCTGGCTCAGGCTGATGACATCAAGAAGTTGGCTCAGAAATATGCGCACTACCAGGATTTCTTGTATATCGGACGGCGCTACTCGTACCCTTGTGCACTGGAGGGCGCCCTTAAATTAAAGGAAGTTTCGTACATTCATGCCGAGGGTTACGCCGCCGGCGAAATGAAGCATGGACCGCTGGCTATGATCGACGAACACTTCCCTACTTTCGCGCTAGCCTGTGACTCGCCCCTGCTGGACAAAACCTACTCCAATATTGAGGAAATCCGTGCCCGCAAAGGCCCGGTCATCGCCATCGCCACCGAAGGCAACAAGCAGATCAAAAAACTAACAGACGATGTCATCTATATCCCTAAAACCATCGAGCAGACCCAGCCGCAGCTTATTGCCCTGGCCGAGCAGCTCTTCTCGTACTATGTGGCCATCGAAAAAGGCCTTAATGTTGACCGTCCGCGTAATCTGGCCAAATCGGTTACTGTTGAATAGCAGGACGATCAAAATAAAAACACGGCGTCCGAAGCGCCGTGTTTCTTATATGGACCAGAAAGTTTAATCAGCGGCAGTTACAACGATGGCCTCAACAACCAGCGCCGTTTCTTCCCACTTGCTAATCTGAATGGTATCAATACCCATAACTTTAACCGGATAGTCGTTGCCGCCTTCCATGATGCGGTCACCGATAAATAAGATTTCGCTCTTGCCGATTTGCAGCAGCTCCATCAGTTTGCGCATACCGTAGGCTTTGTCGATGCCCGGTTTGGTGATGTCTACAGAGGTAATACCGCCAACACGCACTTCAAATTCGGGCAGCATTTGGGCGGTGCGTTCGCGGATGGCGTTCTTCTTTTTATTGTCGGGGTCCCAGGCTTCTTTGCGGCGGACGCCTTCTTCGGAGCCCAAGTGGTCAACAATATCTTGGCCAAGTGCCGACCAGGTGATCTGGCTGCCGCGGTCTTCCATGGTTTCGCCCCAGGTTTCTTTCTCTACGTAGCCCAGTTCTGTGACTGACTGCGTGAGGGCGTCAATAATTTTGGTCTTTTCAGCAGCGGAAAAGTCTTCGGCGTATACCTGCTGCCAATCTTTTTGGACGATATCGTATTTGTAGTAGCGGGTTCCACAGGTTGGCATGAGGTGCAGGCGTTCTAGGCGCGAGGGGTCGGCGTTGAGGCCCTTCAGCAACTGCTTTTCAAATTGTCCAAATTTACCACCGGATATAACACAGACTTCATAGTGGTCCAGCAGACGGCCGAGCAGCTCGCCGATACGGTCCGGTAAGGGTGATTTACTTGGCGCCAAGGTGCCATCAAGATCAAAGGCGATCAATTTACGCTTCATTTAGCTCTCCTTCTTAAATCGTTTGCTGACATCGCCGACCTTTTGGCTGAGGTCACGGCGAGCAACCAGTATACCATTAGGAGTATTAACAACAACTGCGTTATCCAGGCCAATAACTGCCACCGGCTTATCCTCATAGTTCTCGATGAAGGTGTTTTGGACGTTCTCAATTTCGACATTGCCTTTAATGTGGTTGCCGATCTTGTCCTTGTCGGCAGCGTTGTACATATCGGCGAATGAGCCCAGATCCATCCAGTCAAACGAAGCCGGTACAACCAGTAGGTCCTGGACCTTTTCAATCAGGGCATAGTCGATAGCGATGTTTTCAAAGCCAAGGTAGGTATTTTTGTAGTCCTCGCCGGTAAGTGCTTCGGTAAGTTTGGTGTAGTTATTATTAAGGTCGGGCGCATAAGCCTCCATTTTCTTGCGGAAGGTATTAACCGAGCCCACAAAGTAACCGCCATTCCAGAGGTACTGGCCACTCTTAAAGTATTCCCGGGCAGTCTCAAAATCGGGTTTTTCTTTGAAATTGCTAACGTTGTAGACGTAACGGCCGTCGTCCAGGACATCGCCTTTTTGGATGTAGCCAAAACCGGTAGCCGGGTAGTCGGGTTCCACACCCACCAAAACAATGCGTTCTTCGGAGGAAGCAACGTCGTTGGCCACCTTGAAGCTATGCGCAAACCCGGCAACATCACGGATGTAGTGATCGGCGTGGATAAAAGCAATCGGCTCATCCTGGTCTTCATGTTTAGCAATCTCAACCAAAGCTGCGACAATACAGTGCGCCGTGCCGCGGCGGGCAGGTTCAACCACAAAAGCACTGTCCGGCAAGTCGCTGAGCTGCGATTTAACATGCTCAACGTGGCTGGCTTCGGTAGCTACATAAATTTTGTCAGATAAGCGGCGGGCGCGCTCGTAAGCGTGCTGCAATAGAGATAATTTGTCACCATTAATATTTAGTAGATGTTTCGGATATGAAGGAGTGGACAGCGGCCACAATCGTGAACCAGACCCTCCGGCGATAATTACGACGATCATGTCTTTCATCATAACAAACCTCTGACCCTTTGGACACCGCGCCCTGTTGTGGTTTTTGTCATAGCATTGCGGTTATGCAAATTGGATGGTAAAGTAAACACAAACGCTATAAAATAAACATATGTACTCGATCAGAAAACAAGCTCCGCCTGCTACAAAACACTCCCGAAAAAGATTATTTCTTATTATTGGCGCCGCTGTTTTAGGCTTGGTTATTCTGGTTGCTGTTTTAGAGCTTACTAACACCACTCATTTTTTCCACGCCGCTCCTTTAAAGAACTACGAGACACAAGCTAACAAGCCAAACCGCACTATTAACAGCGGTACCAAGGGCGAAGACGCCTCTCAAAACACTAAAAAGAATGACAACACCGCCAATCAAACCGCGCCACTCCCCGAAGACAGCAAACAAAATACCGCTACCCCTGGTATTACCGGCGAGCTTGTTACCCCTACCAACAGCACCTTTGTCAGTAACCACCGGCCGCAAAACAATTCGGAGCTTCTTCAGTCTGTTTGTAACACCAGTGCGGGCGCAACCTGTCAGATGATTTTTACGAATAACGGCACCACCAAAAGCCTTCCCGCTCAAATGACCGACCGCGGTGGAGCCACCTATTGGACGTGGAGTCCTTCACAAATCGGCTTGACAGCCGGGACGTGGACCATTCAAGCTACAGCAACTGCTGGCAGCCAGTCGAAATCAGCAACAGATACAATATCGCTAGAGGTTAAATAGATGAAAAAGTATTTATTCGCGCTCGGCCTTATCGCAGGCGTCGCATTGTTATTAATACCCCGCGGAGCGGAAGCGGCTTTTAATGCCAACCGGATCATCGATGACGGAATTTTTAATAATTCCAGCAGTATGTCGGCCGGTCAGATTGATGCTTTCTTAAACCAGTTTGGCAGCAGCTGTATCAGCCCCAACCGTGGCTTTAGCGCGCCTGACCCTGTGGGCTACTCTCCATCAGGCGGCTATCAATACGGTGGCAATGTTAGCGCCGGAAATGTCATTGCCCACTCGGCACAGGCATACGGGCTAAACCCCCAGGTCTTGATCACTACCCTCCAGAAAGAACAGGGTTTGGTAACAGGCGGCAGCGGCTGTAGCGTACTGCGTTACACAGCGGCGGTTGGATACGGCTGCCCCGACAGCGGTACCACCTACAGCTATTCCGGCGTAAACTTATACAGCATTAACGGCAGCCAGGTAACTTCGGTGAGCGGTACTTGCGTAAACAGCTCTGCCAAGGCTGGCTTCTCTCAACAGGTCATTCGTGCTGCGTGGCTACTGAAGTTTGGCCAGCAGCGCTCGCTCGGCAATGTCGGTTGGGCGGTTATAACTGGCAACTGGAACAACTCCGATGATCCGCAAAGCTGTTACGGCGGCCCGATGACCGAAGGCTATCGCCAGATCTGTCCCAGTGGTGCCACAACCTACTACGACGGCTTACGCAGCATCGATGGCCAAACGGTGCATATGGATACCGGCGCAACCGCAGCATTATATTGGTATACCCCACACTTTAATGGCAACCAGAACTTCGTCTCTATCTTTGAGGGGTGGTTCGGCTCGACGATCGTGCCAAACTATACCTGGCAGGTTACCGATCAGTACGTCTACACCGACCAAAATAAAACGGTTGGCACCAGTACCTACAATATGCTGCCTGGCAGCAGGGTGTACATTGGGGTAAAGGTTAAGAATACCAGCAGCTACACCTGGTCTAACAGCGGCTCATACCCCGTCTACCTGGGAACCGCCCGCAACCTCGACCGCAGCAGTGCTTTCTGCGATCCCAGCTGGCCCGGCTGCAACCGTCCGGCGCTGATGCAGGAAGCGTCAGTGGCCCCGGGTGAAACCGCTACCTTTGAATTCTGGTACAAAGCTCCCAGCCAAACCGGCCACTACAAAGAATACTTCGACCTTGTGGCTTCCGGCCAGGCCTGGTTCCCGGACATCGGGCTAAACTTCGACAGTACCGTTACGCCACCGGTGTACACCTGGCAGCCTGCCGGCCAGTACGCCTACACCGATCAGACAAAAACGGTGGGCAAAGCCACTACCAACCTGTTACCTGGAGACAAAGTATTCGTAGGTATCCAGGCCCGTAACACTGGCAACGTACCGTGGTTTAACACCGGTAATAACCCAGTACGCCTGGGGACAATCCGCAATACTGACCGTAGCAGCGCCTATTACGACCCCACCTGGCTGGGCGTTAACCGCACCACAACCATGAAAGAGTCCCAGGTGGATCCCGGGCAGGTTGCTACCTTCGAATTCTGGATGACCGCCTCCAACAGGCCGGGCGACTCCTCCGAATACTTTGCGCCAGTGATGGAAGGCATCACCTGGATGAACGACCCTGGTGTTAACTTCTACATGAGTACCGCCAGACCCAATTACGCCTGGCAGTTAGTCAGCCAGTACGCTTACAGCGATCAAAACAAAACCAGTGGTAAAGGCACTATCAACCTTACCGCAGGTGACCGCGTGTACGTTGGCTTTACCGCCCGTAACACCGGTAATGTTACCTGGAAAAATAGCGGTCCCAACCCGGTAAACGTTGGCATGACGCATCCTGTCGATCGTTTAAGCGGCTACTTTGACGGCAGTTGGCTGGGGCAAAACCGTCCAGCTACCTTAAAGGAGGCCTCGGTGGCACCCGGTGAAATTGGCACCTTCGAATTCTGGATGAAAGCACCTCCCAACCAGCACGGTATTTCCCTAGAGTACTTTAGCCTGGTTGCCGAAGGCGCCGCCTGGTTTACCGACCCCCAGCTAAACTTCTACATGTCTACGCAGTAGGAGATGCCAGATGACCGAGCGTAAACCTCGCCCAGAACAACACAACGAGCAAGAGTTACATCAACTGTCATTTAACGATCTGGACAAGCTACGCGGCGACCTAAGGCGAGAGCGTCGCTTAGCCAACCGCAGCGGTCTACTAACTGCCCTTGGTATAACTGCCCTCTGTGGCGGCATATACTTGACGGTACAGGGTGCCATGAACAACAGCTACACAGAAATGAACGTAGGTACAGGCGTGGAGGCTCTGGGAGTTATGACCCTCGGTGTTTGGGGCTTTAAACGAGTTAAACACGCCGGGCGAGCCGACAGGCTCGATAACGCCCTCTTTAAATTAATAGATCGTAGCATTGTGGGGCAGATGGCCCTACCCGAAGGCCAACAGGAAGCCACAGAGTACACCATTCCCGATGAACCGGATCAGCATGAGGCTACGATGCGATTTGTTTCCACGGCAGCTGATGTAGAAGGCTTCCTTGCCGCCAAAGGCATCGACATTAACGGGCTCCGCGATATCTCCCCTATCAAAGATGATGGTTCCAACCCAGACCAACACCCGCAGTTGCCACCAGCAGACCCCCAGGCCCCGCAAGGGAGCTAGCTGGCAGCCACTCGCCGGATTAGGCATAGCCGGGCGAGCGCGAACCTAAGACGTAGATAGCACAGCTACCGCGCTTGCCACTGCGCCGTGCGGAAGACATCCAGCAGCGCAGCCGATGGCTGGAGCTGTGTTGCTTCGGATCCCTGTCGGTAGTATACGCAAATTTTGGTGTCGTCGAAGCACCAAACCATGGAGCCTGAGTTACGTCCGCTGTCGATGTACCGGGTGGAATATGTTGGTGTCCGGCCGCCAATGGTAACCGGTGGCGCGGCGCCAGCCAGCGGTGCAGAACCGGTAGCACAGTCCAGCAAAGGACGATCTGCGCAATTCATCTTAAGGTCAAATACCTGGATAAATGGGTAGGTTATTATCGATGGATCACCACAATCTGAGCAGGGCGTACCGTTCGTCGTATCCGTTGCGTAGCCATCGGTGTGTGCGCCGCTCGGGCCGTAAGCTATATCTGTCCAGCGGCTATCGTAGGTAGTTGTTAGCTCGCCGATGGTCAGGCTGACGCCTACCGGTGGTGGCGTATTCAGCCAGGCCACGTATTTCTTAATGGAGTTCACTGTATCCAAACGGACACCGTTGAGATCGCTATTATTAACCAGCTGTCCGTGCTCGCACACGGCTGCAAAGTCAACATAGCGGCCAATGAATGGCAGTTGGATGTACGTCTTGTCGCAGGTAACTATTTTGCTGGCACCGCCTTTAACAGCGTCAACGCTATAGTCGCTAAGCGCTGATTCCACCTTCACGAAAGTGTCATCGTGGGGCTGTTCGCGCCTTTGCTCCTGGCCGCGGATATCGTAGTAAATCCGTGTAACATCGGCCGCAATAGCGTGGACGACTGTCTGTTGAGGAAAGTGCGGCAAGTTTGCCAACTGCGTAGAACCGGGCAAGAAAGCCTGGTACACCGGATACGGAATTTGCGGCGGCACGCCAGCGATAGGGATTATTCCGGCATTTGGCGTCGCAATGGTAACCACCTGGCCCGCTTCGTCGGCAATGGCCCGCCGCCCATCAGTGGAGCGTCGGCTCAGCGCATCACGGGCAACCATGCCGCCCATTGAGTTAGCCACCACAATGACCTTGCCTTTACCGCCATTCTGTAATGACAGACGGGAAACGCAATCGATTGTCTTGGCCAGCATCGGGCCATTGGCCGGATCATCCACCCAGCTGTTGGTGTTGTAGTCAAACAGATGGGCAACTGCCACACCTGGAATATTGTTGACCTCCCCGGCAAAGCTGGAGGTATTATTTATACTTCCCCAAATTTGTGAATTACTCCACCAGCCATGAACCATAATCACCGGCACCTCTGTACCGATATTCTTGTTAGTCAACGCCGGAACGTCCGCATCGCAGTATGCCGGATTGCCCGGTGTCGCCGCGGCCATATATGGCATGGCGGCGCTTAGTCCCAGCGTTATAGCAAACAAGGCCACAAACGCTTTTATTTTGTGTGCTGTCTTCAACATAAGCTTCCCTCTTATATACCCGGATTATTGCAGGCTTAGGCGAGCAGCGCAATCTGTTGAATATTACATGTCATAATTATTGCTTACAAATATGAACTTTCCCGCAACTACCGGGTGGCCAGTGGTATTTGTTTGTGCATTTATATAACTTCAAGCATAATTATCAGCAAAGCGGAGGGACAAACGTGGGTAAGTTTAGGTTTTTGGCAACACTGAGTATCGCAGTGCTGGTATTTTCTTTAGTAGCATTGATCAGACCGGCCAAAACTTCAGCGGCGGCCGACACTTGTACCTGGACTGGCGCCACCAACGGCAACTGGAGCACCGGCTCTAACTGGACCGGCTGCGACAACGGCGGTGTGCCCCAGGACGGCGACAGCCTGTCCTTCCCCAGCGATGCCAGCAACCTGACCATGAACAACGACTTGCTTATTACCGTCGCCACCGTCAGCTTTTTTGGTGACGGCTATTCGGTCAGCGGCAACTCCCTGCACCTCTCCGGCGACCTTAATATGTATGGGGCTTCGACCATCGCCACCTCGCTGGTCTTTACCAGCTCCACTGCCGGCAGCCGTACCCTTAATTACCAGAACTCTGGAGCCGTACTGCCCTCTATGATCAGCCTCGGCCTGACTAACGGCGCCGGCATACAGCTCTTTAGCACTGTCAGCAGCCTGCCGATGCCCCGCTTCAGCGGACAAGCCAGCAATATCAGTATTGTTGGAGCTGCTACTGGCGGTCAGCGGACCTTCATCGCTACTGCTTCCAATGGCTGGAACGTAACAGTAAGCGGCGCCATTACCATCGCCCGGGCAACTGTGCTCTGTCAGGTCAGTGACTGTCTTGGCGGCGGAAACGTCATAAACATCTACAATGGTAATAGCCAGGGTGCCGAACTAAATCTCTTTTCCGATAACGTCATTATGGATAACGACATTACGCTGAACTCGCTCGGTTTTGACGGCCCGCCAACGATCAGCGCTTCCGGCGCTAATGCCGAGCTGCGCGGCTCTATCACGGTTACTACAACTGCTAATTTCCGCGTCGACAGCGGCAAATCGCTATTACTTGGTAACGGTAGCGGAACGCTGTTCCTTGGCAGCGGTGCCACCGCCGTAATGCTCGGATCCAGCGGTGAAAACATTAGCATTCAGGATGACCTGATGGGGGTCGGTACTCTTAATGTCGTTGGCGCACATGTCACCAATACCGGGGATAGTTCCGCTTACAGCGGTAATATCATCGTTGACCCTGACGGCATCTATACCGGCACTTCCATCGGCACCAGCGCAGGTGTCACCAACGTCAATGACGGCGGCGCCTGGACACTCACTAACGGCACAGACACTGTTATCGGCGACCATGTAAGCCTGGAAGGCGCCGGCAATAGCACCGTTAATGCCGCTCTTGACGCCCAGGGCCAAGCCGTGACCTTTACTGACAATGTCACTACTACTAATGCCACCATTAATAACACCAGCGCCGCCGGCAAGACCGTCACCTTTGCCGACACTATTGACGGCGCTGACGGCCTAACCCTCAAGCGCACCAGCGGCAGCATTAATAACAGCTATGTACTGTCACCCACCACCGATGACAGTTTCACCGGCGATCTGCACATTATCGGCGCCAAAGCTACCCTGAACGGTACCACCCTCAGCGTGCCGCACAATCTGGATATTCAGGCTAATATTGGCTACGACGCCCAGGTCATCGTCAGCTCTGCCGGGCAGCTCAGCGATACCAGTGCAGTTAGCCTAACCAATGGTACCGCCAAAACTGCTTACTTCACCGTCAATACTCCCACGGTAAATGTTGGCGATGTCACCGGCAATGGCACGGTCAATTTTCAATCCACCGGCCGCAATTTGCGCCTTGGTAACGGGGATACTTCCAGTACTTTCAACGGTACCCTGGCTGGCAGCGGTAATACCATCACAAAAGTTGGCAGCGGCACCTGGACCCTTGGCTCCGGCGCCACGGTAGCTTCCGGCAATGCACCGACCATCGTCATCCAAAGTGGAGCGGTTGCGTTCAATAGCAGTATCGCTGCTCCGGTTACCGTTACTGCCGGCTCAACCCTGAAGGGCTCGGGAACCATCGGTGATGCCACCATCCAAAGCGGCGCCACAGTCAACGTCGGCAACAGCCCCGGCTGCATGACGATGAGCAGTCTGTCGCTGGCCAGCGGCTCCACCTTCGAAGAAGAAATTGCCGGCAATACTGCCTGCAGCAGCTACGACCAAACCACCGTCACCGGCACCGCCAATTTGAACGGCGCGACGCTGCATGTGGACCTGTCATACACCCCGACTACCAGCACCAGCTTTACCATCCTGAAGGCCGGCTCGGTGCTGGGCACCTTTAACGGCTTGGCAGATGGCGCTACGCTGGCAGTAAATGGCGTAAACTTCCGTGTGCATTACACCGCAACTGCGGTAATCCTGGAGTATGTCTCAGGGGGCGTACCGGGAGCCGGGTCGCTGGCCAACACCGGGTTGCCAGTGGGGCTTTTGGGCGGTATAGCGGCCGGAATAATCGGGATAGCCATGGCGGTGCGGCTGGCGCGACAGCGCAAACTATATCGGCTGAGCCGTTAAAGCTGCTGCTTCTGGCTAAGATATCTAACATACGGCTACTGCTCGCTTTGCTATAGTAGCCTTATGAACCGAACGATCCGCATCATCATAACCACACTCGTGACTCTCATCGCTCTTTTTGTTGTCTTCGTTATCGGTGCAAATATCTATCTTGACTCAGCAGGTAACTCTTTCCCTAAAACGACCCTTTTGCCCCCAGCTGAATTCGAAAAGATCAGCGCCGACGCCCAGTTGCCCCAGCCGGCACCAATCTACCATGGCACCAGCAAATTGGGCGGTTGCTCACCAACCCACAGCGCCGGCTTCGACAAGAACGACTGCACCTACGCCAGCACCTACTTTTATGTCTTTACCGGCGACTACCGCACCGTCGGCCAAGCAATGTTCTCGCACCTCAAAAGCAAAGGTTTCGACTTTAAAGACGACGAAAAAAGCCGCAAAGAAGTCGACAGCAAACTGCATAACAATTCGCTGGCCGACAACCTTTCCAATGCCGAGCCGATCGTCGTGGACCTCTACAACCAGGCCAAAGGCGTCCGCGTCCGGGTGTTCTTAGGCGACAAAGGCCGGACACTGCCCGACGTTGACTCATTAGCCGGCGTATCGGATAAACAGCTCGTTGGAAGCTTACAGTTTTTCCAGCCGTAACGTTGCGGCATGAAGCCCGGCGTCAGTGAGGCCAAGACGGCATCAAATCAGCATATTGTGCGCTTAGCTGGCTATTCTTCAGGTTGCCGTTTTACGCTTAGCTTTTAGGAGGATCACCATGACTACCAACCGCCCCACCTGGGAACGCCTGGGCCAAAAAACCGCTTACAAAGGCAGAATGCACATTATCGAGCACGAAGCTGTACTGCCGGGCGGCGACCATACCACCTACGAAGTAGACCACTCCGACGGAAAAGCTGTCGCCGTACTGATCAAGACACCGGATAATAAGGTGGTGCTGACGCACCAGTTCCGCTTCCCCTTAAACCGCTGGATTTACGACCTGCCCGCCGGTGGCTCCCCACCAGAAGAAACCGCCGAAGAAGGCGCCATCCGCGAATGCCGCGAAGAAGTCGGCATCCGCCCCAAAAAGCTGATAAAATTAGGCACCTACTTCCCCAACCCCGGCCGCACCGACTGGTCCGCCACCGTATTCTTCTGCGACGACTACGAAGAATCCCCGCTGCACACCGACGATCCATCCGAAGTAGTCGAGAAGGTGCTGATGCCGGTTAACGAACTTGATGCCTTAGTACGCGGTGGGGAGATTGTGGATCCGGCGTTGTTGATTGGGTGGCTGATGGCGAAGGATTTGGGTTACGTTACACCCCATTCGCAAATATAGATACGCCCAGTCCGCACGTATTATGGGCAATAACTATAAAGGTGGTAGCGCTACTCTGCGCACCCCACATTATTAACCCGCATATTGTGCCCCGTCGAGTTATGCAGGGTCAGTTCCTGTCCCTCTTTTACGCTAAAGCGCACGTCCTGGTAGTCGCCGGTTAATTCCACCGGTCCAAACACCGTATTCTTGCCGTCCTTCACCGAGAAGGTCGTCGCCTCGTCCTTGGGATCAGCCTTCTTCACCTGGAAACATACCGGTTCATCGGCCGTCATGTTATCCTTTTTGACATCTTCAACCTTCATCACCGCATCCTGCTCGGTTTCAAATTCGATCTGGATGGCGCTCTTCATGATCAGGCCGTTCAGGGGGAATTTCTTTTCCAGCACCAGGGCGTGGTCCAGTTTTGGCCCCGGGTTAATGCGCGCAATAGCCTTGTAGCCGCCTGTAATTGGCGATACGAACTTCTCGTACTTAAGCACCGTGATGCCTGGAACCTTCCGCAGTTCTTCAATAGGGATGCCGTGAATTTCCAGGGCGTCAACGCCCAGGTAGCGCAAAATAGGCAGGGTCTGCGGATCGGTCAGGTCCTTGATAGAGTAGCGGAAACGCTCCTGCGGGCTAACCGGCAGTGTGCTGTTTAGCAGATGCTTGCCGTGGATGCGCTGCACGGTGATGTAGTGCGTAATGGCCTCTGATTCGCCCACCTTATCCATGGGGTACGAGGCGATGAAGTTAATATCCTTTTGG